>ERZ1740070.2605-NODE-2605-length-10282-cov-4.217072_pt1 | contig 10282 bp, 9 predicted proteins | sample MGYA00581734_ERZ1740070 | MGnify/ENA primary metagenome ERZ1740070 (study PRJEB43018, sample SAMN04849744) | marine metagenome | isolation source: floating plastic debris | place: Pacific Ocean | collected 2008-09-01 | study: EMG produced TPA metagenomics... | reverse complement strand
CGAAGATGCGCGCCGCCCGCCTGATCTGGGCCAAACTGGTCAGCGAAGAATTTTCGCCCAAGAACTCAAAATCGACGTCCTTGCGGACGCATTGCCAGACCTCCGGCTGGTCGCTGACGGCGCAGGATGTCTACAATAATGTCATCCGCACCTGCCTCGAAGCGATCGCGGCAGCTGGCGGTCAAACGCAGAGCCTGCACACCAATTCCTTTGACGAGGCCCTCGCCCTGCCAACGGATTTCTCGGCCCGGATCGCCCGCAATACGCAGCTCTTCCTGCAACAGGAAGGCGGCGCCGCGCAGACCATCGATCCCTGGGGCGGCTCTTACTATGTCGAGCGCCTGACGCATGACCTCGCCGCCAAGGCACTGGAACATATTGCCGAGGTCGAAAAACTGGGCGGCATGCGCAAGGCGATTGAAGAAGGCATTCCAAAACTGCGCATCGAAGAAGCCGCGGCCAATACGCAAGCGCGCATTGATAGCGGCGAGCAGACCGTGGTCGGCGTCAACAAATTCCTGCTCGATGAGGAAGAGGAAGTCCCGGTTCTGAAAGTCGACAATGCAACCGTCCGCCGGATGCAGCTCGACAAGCTGGCGCGCCTGAAGTCAGATCGCAGCCAGGCCGAGGTTGACGCCAAGCTGGACGCGATCGCAACCGCCGCAGCGGGCACAGAAGGTAATCTCTTGGCCCTGGCGGTAGATGCCGCGCGGGCCAAGGCCACAGTGGGTGAGATCTCGGAAGCGGTGGAACGCAGCCAAGGCCGTCACAAGGCGGTGATCCGCTCGATCAAAGGGGTCTATGGCGCCGGGGTAAAAACCACAGACCGCGCCAAGGAAGCCATGGGCCTCGCCGAAGCATTCGAAGCGGAGCATGGCCGCCGCCCGAAAATCTATATCGCGAAGATGGGCCAGGATGGCCATGATCGTGGCCAGAAAGTCGTCGCCTCCGCACTGATGGATCTGGGCTGGGAGGTTGAAATTGGACCCCTCTTCCAGACACCGGAAGAAGCCGCCAAGGATGCCCGCGCCGCTGGCGTTGATATTGTCGCCGCCTCCTCACTCGCCGCAGGGCATTTGACCCTGGTGCCGGAACTGAAACGCGCGCTCGGCAATGAAGGCGCGGCGGCGACCCAGATCATTGTTGGCGGTGTTGTCCCGCCTCAGGACTTTGACGCGCTAAGGGCGGCAGGGGCTGCGGCGATCTTCCCGCCGGGCTCAGTGATTGCAGATACGGCGGTCGCGATGCTGGAAATTCTGGATGGCGATGGCAGCATTCAGGCGGCAGAATAGTTGGACCTTCTGAGGGAAAATCGATGAGACACCTGCTAGCGGTCTTTTTGGGACTCTTACTCGTCGCACAGTGCACGCCAGAGCCGGCACCGCCGAGTGCGACCGAACAGGCACCGTCTAAACCCGCCGGCCAGACGGAAGTCGAATCTGCCCTCCTGCCATCCATCATTGTGAATGGCGATGACTATTCGAAATACTCGCTCGACGAACGCCGCGCATTCCATGGCGTTCCGTCTGCCTCTGTCGCGATCGCACGCAATGGCGAAATCGAGTGGGCCGCCGGTTATGGTGAAGGCATAGATGCCGACACCCTGTTTCAAGCGGCGTCGCTCTCCAAAGCGGTTGCAGCCGCTGGGATTATCACCTTCGCCGCCGAAGAAGGCGTGAGCTTGGACGAAGACCTGACGCCACGGATGTCGAGTCTGGACCTCGCGGCGATGAACCAATCGGGTAAACCGGTGACCTTGCGCGGTCTCCTGTCCCATACCAATGGCGCATCTGTTTCCGGATTCCCTGGCTATCCGCCAGCCGATGCCCTTCCGTCAAATCTGCAAGTCATTCAGGGCGCTGATATCACCAATACGGACGCGATCGCTTTCCTGCCGATCGAAGAGGGCGAGCGACGCTATTCCGGCGGTGGTTATCAAGTCGCTCAAGCTTGGGCAGAAGAAGCCAGCGGGGAAGCATTCGATGATTTGATGAAGCGGCTCGTGCTCGATCCGATCGGGATGACAGCAAGCACATTTGCACAGCCGCTGTCTTCTGAATTAGCGTCAGGCAATGTTGCCGAAGCCTATAATGGCGGCGGCGAAATGGTCGAAGGCGGATGGCACGTCTATCCCGAACAAGCTGCCGCCGGTCTATGGACGACGCCAAGTGATTATGCCCGCTTCATGCTGGCGCTGATCGGCGCCGCCGACGGAAACGCATCGCTTGGTCTTGACCCGCTCGTGGCCAAAGAGATGACGACCGAAGTCGCTGAAGAATATGGCCTGGGCATGGGCCTTCAACGTCCGCAAGGGGACGAACGACGCTGGATGCATAGTGGGTCGAATAAAGGCTATCGTTGTACAGCCATGGGCTTTCCGGATCGTAGCGACGTGATTGTCGTCATGACCAATCATCCGAACGGCTTCCCGCTCCTGGGCGAGAGCAATCGCGCCGGCAATCGCACCTATGACTGGCCTCGAACAGCACCGCTGGAGGTCGACCGTTTCGAGCTGTCCGAGGCGGAGTTGTCATCATTTGCGGGGCCTTATGTGCGAGATGGCGAAACAGATATCTTGTTTGATATCTCGGTATCTGGCCAAGACCTGTCGGCCGACGTTCGAGCGTTCGACTATCGCTTCAAGCTCATCCCTCTGTCCGACCGCGAATTTATCGATCCAGGTGATCTTGAGCGCGCCTATATGGAGCAAGTCGACGGTCTATGGGTGATGGACACGGGTGGGTCAAAATACTTGCAAGTGCGCGAATGACGATTCATGTCTGATAGCGCTTCCAATGTCGGTTATGCTGCAGAAGCAGACTCCCTATTCGTCCGCTATGAGTCGCGCGATGCCGCCAGCATTCACGCGCCTTGGGCAAGGTTCTTCCCAAAATCTCCCGCCCGTATCCTTGATATTGGTGCGGGCACCGGACGCGACGCCGGTTGGTTTGCCTCCCTCGGACACAGCGTGCTCGCGGTCGAACCGACGGACCCATTGCGACGTGGCGCTGCGAAACTCCATCCTGCGCCAGAGATCACCTGGCTGGACGACCGTCTGCCGGGTCTCGAGGAAACGCGTGCGCGCGGTGAGACTTTCGATCTGATCCTGATGCACGCGGTGTGGATGCATTTGACCGAAGCCGAACGCACAGAAGGCATGGCGAATGTCGCCAGCCTGCTCGCGCCGGGCGGCCGCATCGCGATGAGTCTGCGTCACGGTGAGGTGCCGGAAGGTCGACGCATGTTTAACGTCACCGGCGCAGAGACGATCGCCCTCGCAGCAAAGCATGGCTTGCGCAACCTGATGCAGGACCGCGCCGAGTCGATTCAGGCCGAGAACCGGGCCAAGCAAATTGAGTGGACCAAACTGGTCTTCGAGAAGACCTGACACGGGGTTAGGCTTTTCAAGCCACGGGTTCCGGTCCATCCTCTGCAAAAATATGCGGAGGGACATCATGGACAATTATGCCGATTATGACGCCACCGGCTTGGCCGAACTGGTGCGCCGAAAAGAAGTCAGCGCCAGCGAGTTGCTAAAGGCTGCCGTACACCGCGCCGAGGCCGCCCAGGAAGAGCTGAATTGTTTCTCCGCCATGTTTCCGGAAGTCGCAGAGGGCCAGATTGCCGAAGGTCTTCCGAAAGGTCCTTTTGCAGGCGTGCCCATGGCCGTGAAAGACCTTGGCTTCGAGATCGAAGGCCAGCCCATCACCAATGGCTCTCTCGCTTTCAAAGGCAATATCGCCGCCCATGATAATGTTATGTGCGATCGCTATAAGGCGGCGGGCTTTACGCTATTCGGACAGACCACAAGTCCGGAATTCGGCCTGACCACGACGACAGAAAGCCTGCTCTATGGCGCCACGCGCAACCCGTGGGACACAAGTCGCACCTCGGGCGGGTCTTCGGGCGGTGCCAGCGCGGCCTGCGCCGCCGGTGTGATCCCACTGGCGCATGCCAGTGATGGCGGCGGCTCGATCCGGATCCCGGCCGGCTGTACCGGTCTATTCGGAATGAAGCCTTCGCGCGGGCGCACACCCATGGGGCCCGCCACGACGGAGGGTTGGAACGGCCAGTCAACGGTGCATGCCGTGTCGCGCAGTGTCCGGGACAATGCCGCGCTCCTTGATGCCACGCATGGCCGCGAGATTGGCTCGCGCTATGTCGCGCCTGAGCCGGATAGCAGCTTTCTTACCGCCCTGGACAGCGATCCCAAGCCGCTCAAGATTGCCCTTTGGACGACGGCCCCGAATGGCACGAGGCCAGACCCGGATGCGCAGGCGGGTCTCGACAAAACCCGCACGCTTCTGGAATCACTCGGTCATCATGTTGAAGATGCCGGTCCAGAACTCGATGGTGAGGTTCTGGGCAAAAGCCTGGTCATGACCGTTTCCGCCGCAATTGCCATGGTTATGGAAGCGCGGGGCGAGGCCCTGGGTCGCCAGCTCGGACCGGAAGATATGGAACCCGTCACGGCCCGCTTCGTTGAGTTTGGCAATAGCATCCCGATGAAGGAATTGATGAAGGCGACCCAGGCCTCGATCACGGCTGGTTTGCAATATGAGCATTTCCTGGTCGATGGCGGCTATGACATGGTCCTGTCGCCTACCATGTCGCGGGTGCCGGACAAGATTGGCGTCCTGTCGCTCGCCCCGGACGATATCGATGCCTATACCATCGCCGCGACCACGTTTGCCCCCTGGTGTGCGATCTCAAATCAGGCGGGCTCTGCGGCGATGTCCGTGCCGCTGCACTGGACTACAGAAAACCTGCCGATTGGCATGATGTTTGGCGCCCGGTGTGGAAATGAATGGGAGCTCTATCAATTGGCTGGACAACTGGAACGCGCCGCGCCATGGGCAGATCGTCGCCCGCCGGTCTGGGTGGGCTAAGCAAGGACGAGACCTATGAAAACGCATACAGGCGGCTGTCATTGCAAGGCGGTGCGCTTTGAAGTCGATCTGCCCGATGCGTGCGAAGTCGAGGATTGTAAGTGCTCCATCTGCGCGATGAGCGGCAATATCCATGTCATCGTCCCGGCTTCGCGGTTTCGTCTGATCAAGGGCGAGGATCACCTCACCGAATACACGTTCAATACAGGCGGCGCCAAACACCGCTTTTGCAAGACGTGCGGGATCAAGAGTTTCTATGTGCCGCGGTCCAACCAGGATGGCTTCGCGGTCACCTGGCGCTGTCTCGACAACTGGATGGACCTCGACGTCACCGTCAACAAGTTCGATGGCCAGAACTGGGAAGCCAATGCGGCGTCCCTGGCCCACAAATCGAAAGACTAGTCGCGGTTTCTGAACGGCGCGCGTTGGCGTTCGCCTTGCCCGATCCGTCCACGCGCCCGTTGGTTGAAATCCTGGATTATGGCACGGCGCTGCTCGGCACTTAAGGTGCCGAATTGTTCGGCGAGAACATCATGCATGCGCGCCTTCATGGCCGCATCCGCTTCCCGCATGGCAGCAAAGCCCGACCGGACGGCGCCCGCGTCATATGGGTCGGCAGCCAGAAGACGTCCCAGCTTCTGCCGCGCATCTCGCAGCTTGACCCGCTCCTGGCGTGTGTCCGCAAAGGCACGGCGGAAGGCCTGACGTACGGCGCGGCGTTGATCGCTGGGGACGGCCTGATCGATCCCGCGCATCAGCGCCTGTTCACTGCCACCCCCACCGATCGAGGGGCCGGCACGCTTCTGGCCAAGACCGCCACCAATCAATAGGCCGACCAGCAGCGCATTCGCCATCAGCGACGCGATCAGCCAGATCGGCAAACGGGTTTTCGGACTATCGCTCATGGATCACTCCACCCCTAACCAGTCTTCTTCGAGTTCGACGTCGAAGCCCGCATAGTATGCCAGATCTGTCTCATCATAGCTCACCCCTGTTGAGGCGTAAGAATAGCCGCCAACAAGCCCCATCATCAAGCTTGCCAGAGCGGCGCCGGCAGGCCAGCGAACGCCTTGCGGGAAAATCAAGGCCGACAGCCCGCTCAGCACGCCGCCAGAAGCCGATTTCGGCGCAGGTCCGGCCGCGAGTATGGCATCGCTGAGCTCCGGCCCCGGCTCCGGCACCTGCTCGTTTTGCAGCATCTGGTCGAGCGCGCGCGCGTCTTCCAGCGCGGCTTCAAACAGGTCAGGAGACGTCGCCACCAATTCCATTGCCGCCGCGCGCTCGTCTTCCGGCCAGGCGCCAGGCTCCGCGCCATAGGCGGCGATCAATTCAAGCACACGTTCCGTCGAGACTATCATCTTCTTCATCATCTCTCTCCAGCCAGTTCGGCTCCCAGGCCAGCTCTTAGCGCACGTCGGGCACGCGCCAAAAGACTTTCCAACGCGCGGACGCTCACATCCATGGCGGCCGCCGCCTCTATATTGGTCATTCCTTCCAAAGCGCAAAGGGTTAGGGCTTCGCGTTGGCGATCCGGCAGGTCGGCAATCTTCGCCTCAATGCCCTGTAATGCCTGCTGCGAGGCCAGCGATTCTTCCGGCCGCAGGCCAGTATCGACGCGTTCGGGCAATTCATCCATCAGAACAGGCTTCTTCTTGCGTAGTCGATCTCGACACAGGTTGAGTGCCACGGTGCAGGCCCAGGTCGAGAATTTTGCTTTGGGCTGCCACTCCGGCAGCTTTTTCCAGGCGCGCAGGAAGGTTTCCTGCGTAACATCTTCAGCTTCGGCCCGGTCCTGAAGCATGCGATAAGCGACCCGGAACACAATTGGCATATTGCGATTGACCAGCGCAGCCTGGGCTGCCCTGTCCCCGGCCGCGGCGCGGGTGATCTGATCGAGTTCGCTGATTCCGGACACGCAACTAGTCTATCGGATTCTGCGGCAAGCGCGAGTGGGAGGATGTCTCGCGCTTGCCCAGTAATCCCACGGCGGAGGAGTGGTAACCGCCGCGTCACACTATCCCCGGCGACCCATGCCGCGTTTGCCGCGACGGTTCTGCATCTTTTCCTTGGCGGCTTCCCGCGCGGCTTCGGTGATCACGCCGTCGCCATCGGTGTCGACGCGTTCGAACAGCCGGTCCATCCGCTTGTCGGCGGCCGCATGCTCATCAGCTGTGACATAGCCATCACCATCGGCGTCAAGTTTCGCGAACCTGCGGGCGCGGCGCTCGGCCTGTTTGCGCTCGCGTTCGGCAATCGTAAAGGCTTCGAATTCGTCTGCCGTGACGAGGTTGTCGCCATTGGTGTCTGCCGAAGCGAATTTTTCAGCGCGAAGAGCGGTCACTTCATCCTTTGAAATGTTCCCGTCCTGGTTGGCGTCGAGGGCTTCCACCATGGGCTCACCGAGCCCGCGCTGATGTTGGGCCATGGCGGTGTATGCGGCACTTCCAACAATAACCGTAACTAACGCTGCAATCGTGAGTTTTTTCATACCTAAAGGTCCTTTCTTTATAACTCACAGATAGAACGTCTGCGGTTCAGGTTTCCGTCGCTGGGACACCAATATTTCTGCAGAAGACCTCGAACACCCCCGCGCAGGTCTGTTCCAGCTTCTGTTCAAGCGCCTCAAAACGATCACAGCCCGAGGCCCGGCACAGCCGCTCTTTCAGCGCCATTGACAGTTCTGTTTCACCGGCAATGTCATCATTCGCCATGCGCTGGACCTGCTGCAAGGCTTGTAACAGTTCAAAACTCCTCGCGAGTGAATCATATACGTCCGGCGGCCAGATTCCCGTCGCCAGCAATTGCGCTTGTGCTTCGACCAGTTCCGGTTTCAGTGGTTGCGGCGTGCCAGCTGTAAGAATGGCGTGCTGGGTGATGAATTCGAGGTCCAGCAAGCCGCCCTGCCGCATTTTCAGATCCCAGGGACCTTGCGGCGCTTTCTCGCGATACAGGCGCGCGCGCATGTCTAGAATATCTGTCGTACGTTGCACCGGATCGCGGCTCTGCAGCATCCGTTCCGCAATCGCCTGCACCTGTGCCCCTAGCCCGGTATCGCCGACAATCGGGCGCAGGCGCGTCAGCGCCATATGTTCCCAGGTCCAGGCGCTCGTCTGATGATAGCTTTCAAAGGCTGACAGTGACGTCGCGACGGGGCCGGCTCGCCCGGATGGGCGCAAGCGCATATCCGTCTCATACAGGCTGCCCTCGGAGGTTTCTGCCGAAATAGCCGTGATCAGGCGCTGAGTGAATTTCGTGAACCAGGTTTGCGCCCCTTCCGCGCCCTGTGCGTCATAGATGACCAGAAGGTCGAGATCCGACCCTGCCGTCATCTCCCGCCCGCCCAGCTTGCCCAGGCCAATGATCGACCAGGACCCGGGCGCCGGACCGAACCGCCGGGCGGTTTCCATTTCCGCCGCTTGCGCCATCAGGGTCACACATGTATCGGCCAAGCGCGTCCAATCGGCGGCCGCATCCCGTGCCTTGATCTGTCCATGCAGGAGTTGGTGCCCGATCAGAAAAGCCTGTTCGCCCTGCCAGTGACGGACCGCATTCATCCGGGTTTCGAAATCCATATCGGGGCTCAGGTCGGGATCCAGCTTGCGATCGGTCACGGATACGAGGGCTTCGAGTAATCCAGGTCGCCGCGCCAGAATGTCCGCGATCCGCGGCGCAATGGCGAGCGTCGTGACCAGGTCCTGCATCAGGACCGGTTCAGCCACCAGCATGGCCAGCACCTGTACACCGGAGCGGAGGCCTTCAAAGAACCGGCTGAACCGGCGAAACGCTTCGTCGGCTTCACCCGTCTGCCCCATCGCGGTGAGCAAGTCGGGCAAGATGGCCGTCAACAATTCCCGTCCACGCAAGGTTCGGGTGGCCGGTGTGCGACCACGATGCCAATGCCGGACCCGTTCAATCACATTCGGGGCCGCGCGAAACCCCATCGTCTCCAGGGTGGTCACCGTCGCCGGATCATCGTCCACGCCCGTAAATACCAGATTGCCGTCAACGGCCCGTTTGCGCTTTTGCAACTCGTCTGCGAACAGCGCCTGGTAATGGGCGTGTACGCATTTGCGCACCGCAATCAGATCCGAATCGAACGTGTCGAGCTCAGAATATCCGCACAGCGCCGCGACACCCGCGCGCCTGGTTTCGAAGGACGGTAAAGTGTGGGTCTGCTCATCATTCAGCATTTGCACCCGGTGCTCGACCATGCGTAACACGTCATACGCCTGGGCCAGCTCCTGAGCTGCGTCTGGCTGCACCACGCCGAGTGCGACCAACTGGTCGAGACCGTCCAGCGTTCCGCGCACCCGCAATTCTGGATGGCGTCCGCCAAGAATGATCTGTTGGGTCTGCACGAAGAATTCGATTTCGCGAATGCCGCCCGGACCAAGCTTCAGATCCGCCGCAACATCGTGCAGGGATTTGTCACCGGCCTTGGCATTGATCATGTCCTTGATCGCGTGCACGTCGGAAATCGCCCAATAGTCGAGATGCCGTCGCCAGACAAAAGGCGACATCGCCTTCAGAAAACGCGCCGCCGCAGCGCCGTCGCCTGCCGACGGGCGCCCTTTGATCCAGACCATACGCTCCCAATTCTGACCGACGCTTTCATAATAGAGATCCGCGCGCCGCGTGGAGACTGCCACAGGCGTTGAGCTGGGATCCGGGCGCAGTCTCAGGTCCGTGCGGAAGACATAGCCATCAGGCGTTCGATCTGAAAGCGTGCGCGCCGCCTGCTGGATCGTCCAGGCGGCGGCGGTCGCCGGTTCGCGCGCGCCCCCGTTGAACAGGTCTGGATCGAAAAAGGCGGCAATATCGATATCGCTGGAGTAATTCAGCTCATGTGCCCCCATTTTACCAAGGGCGACGACAAACAGGCCTGCGACTTTGAGATCACGCTCCTGCAAGGCGGCGGCGAGCGCGGCCTGTACCGCGCAATCGGCAAAATCGGTGATCGCCGTTGTGGTGGCGGACAGATCGGCGCGCCCGCTCAAATCATTCGCGGCAATGGCCAGATGCGCCCTCGCCTTGGCCTGTCGCAGCTGGGACATGACCTGATCTGGCTGCTCGGACACCGCGGCACACATGGCGTGCGCGTCGGTGATCACCTGATCGGGGTTTGAAAGGTCAACCTCTATCGACTGTAGTTTCGCCAGATATGGCGCATGGTCCGCAGCGATGCGGATCGCTTCCTCCGGGCGATCGGAAAGGGCGCGCAGGTGAAACAAGCTGACCTTTATCCTTTGGCAGATACTGACAAGGTCGCTTTTAGTCCAATATCATCCGTACCGCGAGTCAGGGTGAATCTACCTGAATGCAGTTCGGCAACCGCATCGACCAGAGCCAGGCCGAGGCCAGACCCCGTATGGGTCCGCGCTTCATCCAGGCGT
>ERZ1740070.2602-NODE-2602-length-10292-cov-7.992771_pt1 | contig 10292 bp, 6 predicted proteins | sample MGYA00581734_ERZ1740070 | MGnify/ENA primary metagenome ERZ1740070 (study PRJEB43018, sample SAMN04849744) | marine metagenome | isolation source: floating plastic debris | place: Pacific Ocean | collected 2008-09-01 | study: EMG produced TPA metagenomics... | reverse complement strand
ATTTCTCAGAATTGCTTCAATGAATATAGTAACTCTAAATTTAGCTTCAAAAGCATGGATTCTATATTTCACAAGAAAAATATTTTTTTATTTGTTATTTCGGATATATTTTTTTCTTTTAAACTTGTTGGAATAAAAGCTTGTGATTCGTAATATAACAAAACACACATATTACACTTATTCCAATTCCGCTTAATCATTTGTTTATGTTTTTTAGGAGTAGTTATTTATTTGCTTGACTTACTTACTCTCATCATGGATTTTCTCTTGCCCTACTTGCGTAAACTGAACATTAGTGAATTAAAAGATTATCAGGAGGAGGCCCTTAAACTCATGAAAGCTGATAAAGATTTATGTATTGTGTGGCCAACTGGCTCTGGAAAGAGTTTGGTTTACCAGCTTGCTCCATTTATACAAGGAGGTGGTAAGTTGTTTGCATTCATTTGTTGATGGCTGTTTTGATGGTTGTCATAGGTAGGTACTGTCACTACAAATACTGTCTCTTTGGGGTATTATCATTGAAGAACAGATTTTGACAATAGTAGTAGTCTGCTACTGTATTAATATTTTTTATTTTAATTAAGACTGATTCAGACGGATGCTCAGGGTGTGTTGTATATAGATTGAAAAGATTGCAGACTATAATAATACCAAAATGGTTGAAATCTATAACAATGAAGAATAAAGATTGGAGGGACGGGATAACTGGGTTTTTGAAAAGTATTAAGATTAGCTTTTGTGAAGACAGAAGATTAAAAGGCAATAAAAATCTGAAATGTGAAGACAGAAGACTTGTATTTTTTCCACAGTCCTCACTGCTCTCATATTTTTGATAGTCCAACGAAATGGACTATTAAGAGAAGTATTAAGATTATCCTTTGTGAAGACAGAAGATTAAAAGACAATCAAAATCTTAAATGTGAAGACAGAAGACCTGTATTTTTTCCATAGGCCTCACTGCTTTTGCATATTTTGATAGTCCAAACAAATTGGACTAAGCCTTCTTTCCTTTGCTTTCTTCAAGTCCATCAAAATGGCAAATCCTCTAAAGTTCTTTGCAACTTTACAGCTATGGAAACAAATGAAAAGAAAGCAGGAAAGAGTGAGTCCATAATTTAAGATTAATATTTTGTAGATACTCATGGAAAGGTTTTGGTGGTAATGCCGCTTCGCGAGCTATGCATTCGTCAGGATCAATGGTTGAGAGAATGTGGGTTTGAGTCAGAATATGTTACGACCAAGGCTGGGCTTGCTAAAGCTTTGGAAACCAAAACCCACATATTCATATCGCCTGAAGTACTCAGTTCATCAATCAAATCTTCAGTTGACGTTTCTAGTATAACTCATGTGGTAGTTGACGAGAGTCATTGTGTAGTCAAATGGTAAGCTGATATTGAAATCAGTTTAACATTGACACAATAGTTTGCTAACTTTGGATTAAGTGTACTACGAATAACATGCAGGCAATGTTTATCAGAATGAATTTGAGTTTCTGTACACAGTGTTGCATTATCTGCCTGTTTGTGTCTTACGGAAAGACCAAAAGTTGTCCAATATGATGTGATACCATGTTGCAGTTCCACAAATATTGATGTTGCTATGCTTTCAGTTTCTGTCATGTTGCTGATCGTGTTGTATTTTCTATTTCAAGGGGTACTGAAGCCAAGGGGAACCTCAAAGCTTTTAGGACTGAATATAGCCAGGTAGGTGATTTCAGGGCACATAACAGCAAAGCAACCATGACTGCACTGAGTGCAACTGTGCCAGCAGAGGATCTTGCTCCAACACTCCAGCAGCTGCAGATGAAAGATGGCGTTGTATTAAGGAAGTCTCCTGAGAAAAGTAACATAAGGTATGTTTAAAAACTAAATGTCACACAGGCTTTTTTCTAGTAAGTTTGATGGCTTTGTTACTTTGAATGTATTGATTTTGGACACATTTTGGTTTTGCAAAGTAGTAACGGCATAGAGACTGCCTTTTCTACCAACCTTTTCTACAAAACTTGAACTTGATGGTGATGTATTTTCGGACAGTGATGGTGCTCAATTTCTCTCCTGTCCCTCTGAATTTAGACACTTAAGATATTCTTCTTTATTCTTTGCAGATATTCTGTCGTTAGAGTTGGCAGCAAGATAAAGGAGGCTTTTGGTTGGCTGGTGGCGACCTCAGATATCAAAACTCTTGTGTTTTTTCATCAGTAAGGAAACAAATTATTACATCCTAAGAAAATTTTATTGAATCAGTCAAATACCATTGCCAGTTCCAGGCAATTAGTATTGCCCAAACTTGTCAGCATGATTTCATTATATTTTTTAGGAGGTTTCATGAGGCAAGAAGGAGCCAGCACAGACTTAATTTCTCGCTAAATTATTAAACTGTATCCTTATAACTGTTTGCGACATCATTTATACCTCTATTATCACCGCGTTCCCAGGTTAGATTATATTGGTGAGGCATATCACTTCATGAGAAGAAGATGCAGGCCAGGAACTGTGGCCATGTTCCACAGTGGCATGACGGAGGCCAACTTGAGCGCTGTGTCCAACGACTTCACCTCACTGAACTCTACCATCCGGATAGTACTTTGCTCTTCTGCATTCTCGATGGGTAAGGTGATTTATTTTGAACAAAGGGGTTCATACACAAATTTACTTGCATCAACTTTCTCTTTAGCTGCATCAGCATCTCTGAACGCTGGTGAGTACTTCTCATTAATTTAATCTATTAGCAATCAATAGACCACAGGGCAATTTGCCCTACTGATAAAACCATAATTTTATCAAAATTGCATTTTACGGTGTTACAGGTTTGAATATACCCGAGCTTTACAGAGTGATACACTACGGGGTCCCACCCAGGATGGATGAGTATGTACAGGAAACAGGGCGAGTAGGACGGGACGGTCTCCCCAGTCAGGCTATCATTCTCTACCACCCAAACTCCCTGCTTGGTCCACTCATTTCGGAAGACATGAAAACTCTGGTAACAACTGACGCCTGTAGGCGTAAGGTGATTCTGGCCAAGTTCGACGCTGTGCCAGAATCGCCTTCAAATCACACATGTTGTGATAACTGTTGCTCTGCTATGCAATGCTGCTCTTGTGCTATGTCTATTATGTGTACTCACCAGGGATCATCATGCATGTGCGTGAAATGGTGCACCGTTATGACCCCGCTGGAGGTGACAGGCGGCAAGAGCAATGATGAGTCTCGACCAGTGAGAGAGATTGACAGTCGAGACCAACTGGTAGACATGCTTTGGAGATTAAAAGTAAGCAACATACATATGCCACATAACATTCAAAACATTTATCCTGATCTGGTTCAGAAGATCAGCTCTAATGCTGAGTATGTCCTCTCATATAAAGATGTTTTGGAGGCGGGTGCTTTGTCGTTAGATGATGCTCAGAGCATTATGAAAGCAATAGATCTGTGCAGCAAGGGTATTGAAGGTGGGCCTGAGCAGTGACCATGGTGAAATAAATCTTTTTTGTAACGGTGTTAAGTGATCAAGTCATTTTGATTGGTTTTCTATTGCCTGCGCAGAATTCAATAGTCGATCCTGTGTTGATTATGTTTTTGCTAATAACATGTCTTTATTTGTAGCATATATGGTTGATTTGTTGAATCAGTGGATTAGAGTGAGTCTTTATTGAAAAAGTCGCTATTTGCTCATATTGTCTAGAAATCAGGTCTTTTACCATTTCGTTGAAATAATGGCTCAGCAGTGCCGGTGAGTATGATAAAACATTCTTGTTTGAGTTAGCCTGACACAGCAGGGGTGTGATTGCCATCCCGAAAAGAGCACCATGCTTTCTTTGAAGTGCATCTCAAATCTCAGGATATATGTTGGGCATCACTCTCAGAGATATAAAAAATACTAAAAAAAGTGAGTAAACACCTGGGTGGTTTCATAGTGCCCTTTGTAATGCTATTCATGCACTCTTTAGCTTGTCAAAGCTTCAAACGTGCTTTTTCTCACAATTCATCCTGGGTGAACATGCTTTTTTGGTCAGCCGTCAAACACATCCCTGCACAGCCACTTACCAATCACTTTTTATGATGACAATACCTCGCATTCATGATTCTCATTATTCTCGTTTTATCATCGCTGATAATCGTTTCTGGCAACAATAGATTACGATACCACTACGGTTCAAATCCGTACAGTGTCCACACTACTAAACAAGTGTGATTAAGACATGGGCTGGTTTGCCATGGTTGATAAATCTGTTGTTATTCTCTCATTCCAGGTCATCGCTATCAACATTTCATTAATTTCAATATCTGGATATCATCTACCTGAACCTATCACTAAGTTATTTGCTCAATCATGCCTTCCTTCGTCAAGGCAGAACTGCAAACATTGTCAGTCATTTATAACGGAGTTATCGATATCACCTACCAAACCAATCACTAACTTATCTGCCCTATAATCACATCCCATGTCAAGGCACAAGAGCTAACATAATCAGCCATTAATACATTGTGGAGTTATGGATATCATCTACCAAACCAAACCAATCTTGAAAAACGAGCTGCACAACCATCATACTGTCAGCCACGGAACTCTGTAACTGTGATACAGGTACAGACAAAGTTTCACCTTCACAGAATGTATCAACAACCTTCCTCTCATTGCGGAGTCATGAACATCACCTACCAAACCAATGGGGATATAATACCACTACGGTTCAAATCCGTACAGTGTCCGCACTACTAAGCAAGTGTGATTAAGACATGGGCTGGTTTGCCATGGTTGATAAATCTGTTGGTTTTCTATCCTGTCAAGTCATCGAAATCACGATCGCATTCATTCCAAAGCTATGGAATTCACTACCCTCACCAATCTTTAAAAGCTGTTATCTACATCTCTCTTTCATCCATCTATTTTTGCCAATAAACCATCAAGTTCCCCAAGTTTGAAACTGCAAACAGCTAAATATGCTGTTGAAGACAGGAATTTGTGGTTCATAGTTGAGACTGTTGAAAATAGGAAATCATTTTAATTGTAACAAGGCAAGTGCAAACAATAATGAGAAACCGTGTGAAAATTTCAATGAAAACATTTTGAAATTCCTACAAAAAAACATCGAAGAATGGAAAATAATCAGGTGATTGGAAAGTTTTACAGGTGTGGATTATAAATCGGCTTAAATGAACTTGTGCACATTTTTGGAATATAAATCTGTGTGATGCAAACTTATTTACAAAGCGTAGATTATATACATGTTTATCAGCGTTATATAAACTTATTTACAAGTGTGGAATATAAATTAGTATTGTACAAACTTATTTACAAATGTGGATTATAAATTAGTGTCGTTCAAACTTATTTACAAGATACGATCCAAAAAAGTTAGCCAATCTCAACTCAATGCTTTCATTGCTCAGCCACAAATATCCACTAAGGGGTTGTCTTCTCATTAACTGTGACAAGACAATTACTGAAACTCAATCACTGGGGAAGGAAGCACTGATCCTCCATGGTCTCATACTTATCAACCATCCAGGCCTTAAATTCAGCCATATCCAGTAACTCTACCATATTTACACTAGCTTTCCTTAGCTTTGCGCTCTGGTGGCGACGTCCAGAGATATGACAAAACACTTCATTCTCTGCTAAATACTTAACTACCTTCTCCAAATCTGACATATAGCGTCCTTCATCCACAGACCTACTCTGAACATTATCTCCTAGACCGAAACCAGAGTTGAAACTGGCTAACACCTTTTCTAATGTGTCTTGGCTAAAAGATAAGCGATTGAGTACAGCCTGGCTTGGGGTGGAATCCTTCAAGGTGAAATTGTCCTTGAAAAACTTGTTGCAGTGCTCAATTGCCAGATCCATTGCCATATTTGAATTAGCATTCCCTTTGTTATTTACGAAGCATTCATGGATTACAAGTTCTTTCATGCGGGGAGAGAGGAAGAATTTTGTTTGCGCAACGTGTTCAAAACATGCCAATGCATATTTATTATGTCCACTGGCCTTAAAGTACGGTATCATAAACTTCATGATGAGGCTTAGTGTAGCCCCATCTCCATACTTTATTGCCACATCCATGATACGTTTTATAAGGAGCAGTTTGTTTAGCTGCCGAGTATAGCCTTCCACACTGTCTACATCTTCACTGAGCTCAGCATGTAGCCTGTTGATATGTTTGCTCAGGCCGGCATAAGAACCACACTCTTTCTTGCAAACTGAGCATGTTGTTGTTTCTGGAATTGCAGTGTGGTTTTCCTGAAACAGCTTTTCGGAAACTTTCATGGCAGCGCTCCTCACTTTAAAATAAAATGTCATAGCGAATTTTGCACCAATTAACGAGGGTCATTTGCCAGTGAAAAACCCCATTTCAGGGATGTTCAGTGCATTGACACATCAACAGCGATGCCATGATAATACATTAACAACACAATGCCAGTTGATGAAATGCTCGGAAACACGGAGGCTAAAAATATACAATGGCAGTAGTCTTATGGATTTACCACTTCTTCATATACATGAGACTACAGGTGAGTGATAAATTTCAGATCAATCCCAAATGTTTGAGGGACTCAATTCTGAGAAATCACAATATATCTGTTTTATGACCCCCCCTACCAAAAAAAAGAATCATTAATGTGCAAGCTTTACCTGTGTCATCATCAGCTTTGTCCGGTAAGTCTTCCCTGGCAGCTTTCAGTAAATATGAATCGAGAACTTTGTCAAGGAACAGACTGGCAGCATAATAGTTTTTTCTGACGTCTTCCTTTACCTGGTTACTATTCAGTATGACCTTGATGGCATAAAGGCCGTCACTATCCGTAGCACTTTCGGTGTCATAAAATTTGTTCATTATCATCTGAAATATTTTGGTATGAGGGGTTTCATTATAAATACGCAGCGTCATTGATTGGGAAATCTCTACCTATAAAACGCTAATGCAGGTTGGGTAGTGTTCATATCAGTAAAGGCAAACACCATCTCATACAATATGTATGCTCATTGCAGTGTGCGGGTAAAGATTTTGTTGCGTATATCAAATCATCTTGAATCAGATGAAGGGAAACTGGATAGTTTTAAGATACGAATTTAATCAAAACTGGGTGTGAAAACAGACTTTTTTTGTGAAAACTGGGAGGCTGACACACCAGTTACCACCCCGATGGTTATGTTTATCTCATTGACAAATTATTATACTGTGTATGGAGTTGCTTTACCATTATCAGTGATGGATAAATCTCACAGGCATGCAACAGGATTTTGGCTCACCTGGGCCCATGTCATCTGTAGATGAAAGCCGCCAATACATGGTAGAAAGTCCAGTTGCTGGTCTGATATCATCATGGCCTTCTTCGCTCTTTCATATGTGCCATAATCTCCACGATATAACATCTAAATAAGTCATGTACACTAAAATTTCAGCAAAGAATGCTAAACACGGATGAATGAAGGTTGACAAGTAGTAAATTTCACTTTGCAGGTATAAAAATCTTGCTGTAGGCGAGTAATGGGCATGTATGAAGGAATTATTGTGCTATTAGAAGCGTTTGGTAATAGATAGTGATGATTGAGCAAATAACTTGGGTAGATGGTATCCAAATATTGAAATGAATGCAATAGCGATGACCTGGAATGAGAGAATAACAACAGATTTATCAACCATGGCAAACCAGCCCATGTCTTAATCACACTTGTTTAGTAGTGTGGACACTGTACGGATTTGAACCGTAGTGGTATCATATCTCCATTGTTACGATGTACTGCATGGTAATGGTATTGATGTTGACTGAGATGCTCATGCAATTGGTTTGGTAGGTGATGTTCATGACTCCGCAATGAGAGGAAGGTTGTTGATACATTCTGTGAAGGTGAAACTTTGTCTGTACCTGTATCACAGTTACAGAGTTCCGTGGCTGACAGTATGATGGTTGTGCAGCTCGTTTTTCAAGATTGGTTTGGTTTGGTAGATGATATCCATAACTCCACAGTGTATTAATGGCTGGTTATGTTAGCTCTTGTGCCTTGACAGGGGATGTGATGATAGGGCAGATAAGTTAGTGATTGGTTTGGTAGGTGATATTGATAACTCCGTTATAAAAGACTGACAATGTTTGCACTTCTGCCTTGACGAGGGAAGTAATGATCGAGCAAATAACTTAGTGATAGGTTCGGGTAGATGATATCCAGATATTGAAATGAACGAAATTTCCAAGATTAATTTGGTAGGTTATGTACATAATTTAGTGATTGGCTTGGTGGGAGATATCCATAAATCCACAATAAATCAATGACTGGCAATGTTAGTGGCTCAGCTCATATTGAACCAAGCAGTTTCCAGTGGCTGCACCATTATTTCCCAAGCAAGATTTATGTAAAACATAGACAAACTCTGTTGCGGTTTTAAACCAGTCAGAATTTGTAAAATTGTAATGGAGTTCCATAATGACAAGAAGGCTGTAGTAGAGAGCAGATTTTTATGACTGGTGTGGTTGGTGATGGCGACGTCCATAGTTGAGCAGAGACAAACAATCATTTATAAAAAAAACTCTTTAATTACCTCTTGGATGTGGAATCGCGATCCAATTATCTCCAGATTCTGAAGCTTGAAGACTCCCGGAATAATACACACTTAGGGAGCAAAGTGATATGTAAAAATACCAATGCATAAGAAAAAAAATATACGTTTGACTCAACACACAGTTGATATACATGGTAAGATAATGTGTTGATATAAAACCTTTCACAGTACCTTGTGCTCATGAATCTCAGTTGGATACTTGTGGGCATCTTTGAGGATCTCCAACATCTCACTTGTCTTCATCTCGTTTTTGTTCAAGATTCCTGTGTGAAACTGAAACAAAGTTCAAAAGAGCGCAGGGATGTTATATTGCTGATAATTATATATTTGATCATGCATCATGCATATTCAAACTGCCATGGCTTTGTATCTATTGACAAATAACCAGACTTGGTAACAATATTGTTATTACTACTATTATTATTATAATTATAAAACCAATTTCACTACTACCAAATCTTATAGATATAAATGTTCTTCAACTTACAGTAGGCACATGAGGTAAAGCTACAGAATAACTACCCTGTATTATCATCAGTTCCATCTATTTTATTGGCAACAATTAAATACCTTCTCAGATTTCTTTTTCATGGCATCTGTATGCTTCTGAGGACGATGGTCAACCTCCACATTAACACCGTCCACATGATGACTCCAAGATGAACATATGCATCTACCACCAGCCTGTGTGATCATTCTCTGCTCCTCTTCCCCAATCAAAAACTCTGAAAAGTTGACCTCCTCCACCGCCGGTGGTATAGGCGGTGTATCAGAGAGTGCATCCACACATGCACGTGCCTTGACCATCATGCTGTTGTACATGTGCACATCATGGAAACTGTTGCCTGATGACTCATGACGAACCTGTGAGCGCACATCAACATTATCGCCGATATGAATCACAGTTTCAGACGCGAGCTTAGGCAAATAAGATTTCGCCTCGTTTGCATAAGAATCCATCATGTTGGTCAAACAAGTGTAAGATACAGAATCGTAAAGTACACTAAGTTTGTTGATGGTCCTTTTGTTGCAACCTGAGGCTCTGAGCAAGAGCCCATTTAGCTTGCCATATGCATTTAGATGGATATTATATATATTACCTAACTTCGCCAACGCCCCAGCAGTAGCATTGGTTTTGTTTTGCTTTAGCTGCTCTCCATCCCTCGTCACTGTGGCCATTGCGACACTATAAACAGTCGGGGCCCTGTAATAAAAACGACAAATTCTTATTCTCACTATCTATGATGCCTCAAGAAACGTGCAGAGCACACATTTTTTGACTGGTATTGTTTACTTGGTCTTGTTCTAAGTGTGTAAGACAGATATAAAGATTAACTAGAGTGAATGGGTGATTGTCACACCACAGCGAATGGCATTCCGGAAAGAACTAACAGAAAAATAAAAATAGGTGGAACGAGAAGTTCAACAAAAATTATTGCACCTGGACTGGAATTCCTCCAGAATCACTTGTGGATTTATCTCTGTCAATGTTTTAGTCCTTAAGATTGAAGGATTCTGTGAGGAAGCAAGCTCCTTCATCTCTCTTTTGATCATCCTTTGAATTCAGTACTCATTGTAAATATTTTGCAATGTTAGTCCTAAATCAAGTAGTTGACATCTATATCTTTATGGACCCGTCACCAACTATTGTGATCCAAGTCAGTCAATTTGGCCTAGGGGTTAGCATGCCTGCCTCTAGATCCGCTGGTCTTGGGTTCAATTCCTGCCA
>ERZ1740070.2601-NODE-2601-length-10294-cov-10.542240_pt1 | contig 10294 bp, 3 predicted proteins | sample MGYA00581734_ERZ1740070 | MGnify/ENA primary metagenome ERZ1740070 (study PRJEB43018, sample SAMN04849744) | marine metagenome | isolation source: floating plastic debris | place: Pacific Ocean | collected 2008-09-01 | study: EMG produced TPA metagenomics... | reverse complement strand
TGTGTCTCCAGCATCTTGTGACAACATCACAGTCATAGAAATATCTCAGGTTTGTTTTGTTCAAGCCTCAACCAGCGTCTGTCACCCATTGAAAAACATTAATGTTTTTGTCAATTTATGTTATTCTACATTAATGAAGTTGTTAATTCATCATTCATAAACATGTACCACACTTATTCTTTTTTCCTTCACCTCACCAGCTGCTATTTTTGCTCTTAACTGCACTATCTCTGTTTGTATAATCGATATTTTATCGTCTGCTATTTCTTTTTACAGTTGAAGGTAGCATCTTATCAACAAATCTGCTCTGTGTTAGAACTGCCCGTCAAGGAGAGATCTATTCAAATCGGTAACTACATCAGATACTTTTTTAAAGGACACATTTTTTAGCTGTGTGGCAGTTTCCCTCACACTCCTAATTGACCACCAAACAAAGAAAGGAAACTTCAGACTCGCTAATTATAGACTGTCAATTTTTCAGGCACATGTCCGTACATACAGTTCTGGTTTTTATAGTAATTATTTGGAATTGTAAATAATGATATACAATTTTGTATGGATTTTAAAGAGAACAATAAAAAACATCGCTCCATTTATTAAATTGTTCACCTTGCACTGTGCAGAAGGCAATACAGTATAGTCAGTGATTAAATGCGGAACAGTAACTTTCCCACCCAAATTACCTGAACTGAGCAACTCAAAATGCCCGAGTTTAGAAGAGTTGTCCCCACGCCCTGTAAAACCTTTATGTGATCATATCTCAGTTCATGAGCACTTACTACTATAGAAACTACGATTTTATGAATCGGAATGATCAACTCTACATTATGTGTGAGTATGTAGGGTGGCACGTTGGGAACTCAAATGTTGGTTTTGTAGTGCCCATTATAAATAGAAAGAGAAACCTTTCTATAAATCTTGCAAAATTCAACAAAGTCTGATTGCTCAGACTAAGCTAAGCACAAAATCAAGACTATCATCAGCATCTTTTACTGTACATCATCTGAATGATAATTTGAATCGTTTTTCATTATTTCACAAGTCAATGAATGTAGGAAGACCTAGATCAAAATTCTCAAATCCATTGAATTAAATATAAGCAAATATTTTGCGTTTAAATTTTCAAGCTCTTATCGAAAAAATTGAAAAGCATCTATAATAAACAAAATTTAAATTTAGCGAATTTGCAATTAGCGAAGTAGTAAAATTTTATATTCCATTGAAAACTTCTTCCTGTAGGGTATGAGAAAAGCACAGAGGGTTTATGGTGGTGGCACTGGCATTTATTGTTTTCATAATGGAAATTGGTCGAAGAATCCAATCATACATTCAATCCCCAGTGTTGTAAAAATCATAGTTGTTTGTTTCGACAAAGGCATAGGATTTGCCTTGTCACTATTGTCTGTTAGATGCCTGTTGATAACACAATGCATTAAACTTATTGATGGCCTGTGATTCGCCATGAGTGTATTGGCAGATGATTTGCCATACATAAGCCAAAATTCATATAAAGTTTATGGTCTATGGTTGTTACTAGATGAGAGAAACATTTTGATAACCCAAAGTCAATGACTGAGACTTCATTTTTTGCAGAACTCCACCATCAAACATAATTTTGACAACAGAACCAGAGACCAAGTGAGTGCCCAAGTCACCCGGTTCCTCTCAATTTAAGCAAACATTTGCTCGTTTCCTATCGACTTTCACATGTTTGTCTTTGGCATTCATCTATCAAAGGCCTTTCTCAGCAGAATGATACTAGCATTTTTAGCATCTGACCATCAGAAGGCCCATTTCTGGTGGTTAGATGCTATTCTTCTGTAGGTAGCACCCTGTTATCAGGCCCAATGATAACAGAATCTTACCTGCGAGGTAGAGTTCTACTATTAATGGCCCTTAAATAGTAAAACCCTACCTCCCTTCATCTTACAACCTGCTGGTGAAAAGCCCTGGGTAGTACAATATATTGACAAAGCTAGTGAAAACAAACTTCAATCAATTGACCAACACACTACTATCATTGAAAAATGGTAGTGAAATATTGATCACATTCAACCTGGTTCTACTGTCAAAACATTTTTGGTGGTAGATTTCAACAATGAGTAAAGACTCGCACCCATTTTCTACGTGCAACCAATAAGTTTCTCTCTCTTAAACCATCATAATTGTAAAGGCATCTCAAATAATAAGAGTTAACATCAAAACCATACAACAGACTGGGGCCAGCACAAGCGTGACTATAAAAACTTTCTACCAACTCAAATAGGCTAGCACAAACTAGTTGCACAGTAGGGTAGTAATAACTTAGGTAGTAGTAGATTTGAGGTTAAGCCTATTGAAAGCCATGAGAGAGTGAAGAATAACAATTATCCTGGTGCGCACAATATTACAAAATAAAACGAGTCGTCGCACCAAGAAAGAGAGAAAAAATACATCAATATACAGTAAAAGGGTGAGATAAGTGGATAACGTTCTAGTAGGGAGTAAATAGAAGTGAAGATTATCTTCTTGTGGAGAGTTTGAACTAAGTATGGAAGACAAGACATAACAATAATTATGTACAGCAGTAGATAAAAATTAGGCAGCGGTTGAGATTTAGTTACCGTCGCCTCCGCCGACTCCTCCGACGGTGCTGCGTCTAGAGCGATTATAGATAAAGTCAATGTCGGGATCGATCTTGGGCTTGTCTGCTGTGAAGAAGCAAATACTGAGTAGAAGCAGTAGTGCTATAAGCATGACGACGGCACCCACTCCGATCATTACCCATAACCATGGCTCGATCCCGGCAAACACGCCTGAAAAAATATTTACAAATCTATGCAAATTTATTGCACACAAACATTGATAAACATACAAAAAGTGTAGTTTGTCATCGATTTACTTCACATGTTGTAGCAACGAATTGAAGAGCAAAACACCGCTACATGTACTATATTCATCAAATACAGAGCGAGCTCTTTGCAAAAGAACTAGGCTAGCTCGCAAAACACAGAAATTGGCAGAGAGATTGAAAAATCTAAATTGAGATGTAAATGATTTTGTCTACGGAGATGTGTGAGGTTTTTGACTCCAGTTTATACATTATTATGAACTGGCGTCAAAAATCTTTCACCTCATTTTCGTTGTCATTTTGTATATATGGATTAATTTAGTTTGTAAATTACAAATTGTAATATTAGACTGACCACTTCTTGAAAGCCATGTAAAGCTGATCAGTAGGGAAGAACCATCAGAGAGGTAAATACATGTACATGTAAATACACCCAATACAAGGCCTACCTTCTATTGCTGTGTCGAATCTGAAGGTCTTGGAGGCTCCTGATCTGTCATTAGTATGCCTGGATACCAGTCTAACATTGAGGCTATACCTAGAGTTCGAACGTAAGTTCTTTAGATGTACTCCACTCTCTGAAGGATAAATAATCATGGATTTATTTTTTTGAATTCACCAACCGTACCGTACTCAAAGATTACCAGGTGGATGAAGCCATATTTCCAGGTTTAACTCCTCAAGTATCATGGCCAGCTTGTTTAAATCTCAGACCAAATCATACTCTTAGACTGATTATTTGTCTCTAGTTTAGTCGGAGTTTTCTACTTCCTGGGTCAGCTTGACCCATGTTTTTCATCACAATGAATCAATGGTAACTAGGTCACAATTGTGTACACATTATTTATAGGTCAGATTGTAACAATAGTATGACCTAGAAAGTGGCTTTCCGATTCGGCTAAATCAGTCTATGTTGTAATTGGTCTGAGGTATCTACATTTTCTTTTTGATAGACGTAATCATTGACAATCAGGAATCAGGGCTACAAAAACTCTTAAACAGAAGAAGCAGTTCATGTAACTGGGCCATAGAAAGTATCAATTTCAGCTACATTTCCATCTCCGATTGATCAACATCTACTCAACAACAGGAAGTAATATTTTCCACTTTGCTAAATTACCATTGGCAAATTCTTTTTATTGTAACGATTAAAATAGTGTTGGAAATGATAGCACCATATTATTTTATGACTCCGTTGTAAAATGACAGTCTGCCGTCAATTGAATTGTCGAGTGAAACCCTAAGAGAATAATTTTTGTCATGTAGGGTATATTGTACTTACTATTTGCCCAAACTTGGATGTTTGACCGTGGGCTCAGTGCGAGATTGTTGGCTGACATAATTGACACATCGGATCCCATATTGAACCCTCGCGGTAATGTCCATTTTAGCACGGCGTCGTTTGTTGAAACTCGTACTAGTTTTGGATCAGAGATCATTCCAGGCTCTGGGAATAAGGAGAGGGAAAACTCTGGTGGATATGTATGCACACTACCATACGTTTGCGACAGGAAAGTTGGGAAAGAAGTAAACTTCAATAATCACATTCATCTCTCTTTAGAACTATTCTTAAAACCATGCCATGCAATCCAGCAAAAGCAACATGCTAAACATTGTTTATGATATTACCAAATCAACTGCTCTGGTAAGGAGCAGCAATTTTGGTTAGTTCTAGCACGGAGTAAACTCCTTGGTTCTATTCACATAATCTTTCCACTCGTCAAAGCAATAGCTAGATTACTTTCTCAAGCTTAAGTTATTTATCATATATAGGGCATTTGCCAGACATACTTGTGTAGAATATCCCTGGTTTCCTAGCACCGTATATGCAGTTTTGCTGAGAGGATGGACAGCATGATACTACAACATCATATCGAGTATCCGGAACAAGGTTGTTCAGCTGCAACAGTACAATAGTCATTGGCATGTATTTACATTATACATCAGTGATAATAGTGAATTAATGCATAACTGCTCATTTATTTAATACCAAGCCTGGACACGAAATAAAACTGATTTGAACTGAAAATTATAAATCAGTGTTAAAAACATTATTCTACCACAATATAATCGCATAATTGATGTGCGGGATAATATTTTAAGTAGTGATGCGCCCGAACAAAGAAAACTACAGAAAGGTAATTTTTCTCCTGAGTTACCAAACTTGCATCCTAATGCACATATAAATTAATTATTATTATCATTTTAGGCCAAACTCGAGTGATGAAAGAGGCAGTCGTTATCTTCTCACCCGCAGTCCAGTGCGTTGGCCCTGAGTTATGGTTTCTCTATTTTGGTGCTCGACTTTACAGTTTTTGATATCTGCGTTACGATCAGAAAATACCCAGCTCAGTGAAAGGTAGTCTGCTGCTATCATTACGGCGTTCAGTGATTGAAGAGTGATTGCTATAAAAAACAAATCAGTTTTCTGGTTAATCCGATGAGCACTATGTCACTGAGTATACCACAAATCAATGATACCTATAATCGAATTTCCAGTTTTATTCAGTAGTATGTGTAAGTTTTAACTTAAAAAAAATAGGAGGGAATGACTTTGGGGATCTCAGTGTAACCCAATTGAGCGCTGCGCTAGAGGTGAAGCCAACAAGAAATGGAAGTTTTTGACCACTTTGGTAACTATAAATTATCAGCTTGTTTGTTGACCACGCAGATGACTTGAAATGTCTGTCACCCACAATGCGCAAACTTTGTTTGATCAAGCAAAGGAGTTAGAAGGGCGAATTTCTCGAATCAAGCCACATACAATAGTACATCAGAATATTTTCAGTAGTAGAGTATAGGAATATATAGGTGACATAATAGTATAGAATAGTACAGAACAGTACAGCACAGCATAGTGTCGCTGAGGTAAATTGATGAGAACCAGTATACCCTGCAGGAAGAAAATTTACATTGGAATTTATATTACGCTGTTTCGCTTATGGTGAATTTGTTAAAGTCAAATTCGGCTAATCTTGAGATTTTTACAAATCTTTCAATGATAGCTTATTATGATAGAAATTCAAAAATAAAAATTGGCTAATATTTATTCCCATGAAATTGACAATTCTGAGCCAGGTCGTCAAATTAAATTCTGCCTATATTTTCATCCTGTACAGTATGAACCAGTTAGCTCCTAATATTTTTTAACAGATTACGTTGCGTTGCGGTCTATTACAAATCCTTGAGCATCAAAAAAATGCAAACTAAGAGGTAAACATGTGTTTTAGGCTTATTCAAAAAGTTGCAACACCCCTCTGGATCAAGGGGCTGACCCCTGAGAGTAAAACATATATTTTTGGTAATACTTACGCATGAGGCGAGGTTCAGATGTGAATATTTCAGAAGTTTTATTACCCCGCACTGTATGTATGTCAAGAGCATACTTCAGCCCTTGGCGTACATTAACCGTCCAGTCAAATGTGTCAACAAGCCTGCAATATAGTCATATCGTGTAGAAATTATATTATCTGAAGAAATGGTTGAGCCGCTTCAAACGATGAGTGATTGAAATATTAGATATTAGATATTCCCACAGCCTTAGATATTCCCACAGGTTTTATATTTTTGAATTTCAATTTAACAAGTTTATTCATTTATTTTAATTTATTGATTCTGTTTAGATTGGGTGCATAAAAATATGAAATAATCAATTTCTTCATTGGGAATCCTAATTTAGCCAAGGAAGCCATCATTTGCCAAACTGGGATTCCTGATGAATAAACTGATTATTTAATATTTTTGATAGGGCAGGCGAATGTACATATTGTTGATTAAATTTAGTTGGTTTACCTGTTTGTTTGGTTGGCACAATCGCTCGCAGGGACACAGTACAGCCTAACAACGGCATTATGTTGTATGTAAGATGTTCCGTCCGGTTTTCTCTGTAGATTCCACACCGCATGTATCTGTCGATTGCTTGGTGTAAGGCGACAACCGACAACACGGGGAGGGGCTGAAACAGGTCAAATTAATTAAGGAAGTGTTAAAAACAATCCAATAATGCATCAATTTGGAATTCCCAAACACACTTAGTCTAGCCTGGTCAGGCTCTCTGCAAACCACACAGAGAGCCTGTCCCCAGTCGACACTCAATCAATAAAATGTTGACAAGGTATTTTTGAAAATCCCAAAATTTGCATTGTGGGAGTCTTTTAGACCTGACCTATTTAACTATTGCAATTATGATAATGGTCATCGCTTTTATCTTCATCTAGTTAAAGGCCATCAACTGTTGTCTTGGGCCCTCATATTGAGGCAGTCCGGTGGTCGTGGCCACTGGACTGCGTTGATATTAGGGCCCGGGACAACAGTTTATGGACGTAATCAGTCAATTTTTTTGTTTTGCTGGGTTTTCCTGTGAAAATCAATGTGTAGTATTTGATCTTCACACTAAGTAATACCATAAGGTAATAATTATAAAGAGAGTTACCCAGCACTGCTCTTATAAGGATCTGCTATGCCCTGACAATAGTAACTCTTTATGATGGAAAACATTTCTTATAACTACTCAAGGTTATGAAAATGATTTTATAAAGCTCTTACATGGTTGCACAGAGAAATTAAAGCGCCTATCCATGGCGTTCGCAAACATCAAGTTGAATGTGTATGTAATCATATCATCCCTGTTCACTCCTGTGGGTTCTAATGTTGTATTAAACTTGTCACCCTGCAGAACATATGTCTCTCCTGCAAATAAAATTCGAAAAAAAATATTACATTATAGTAATATATCTACATTTATTGACATTATGTGGCACAATGAGTGTACTCTCTTGTTTATTATTTATGCATGATCGCTAGGGCTCAGATTATGAATCCTGCGGGTTGATTTGTGCCCTCTTTTGAAAGGGGAGGAGTTTCATAGACAGCGCCACTAACCTCACAAGTATCGGAGTCAGAGCACTTAGCCAAGTAATATAAGCTGACATGACATGAAAATGGAGAAAATCTTTATAAATTTTGCAAGTTTTGAAGGAAGTGCCAACACTGCTGATCAGGCCATCAGGTGACATAAAGTTTTCCCGCAGTAAACATTGCAGATAATTACCCTGAAAGGAGTTATCTCCTTCATAGAGAGAGGAAGACAAATACTAATGAACAGCATTAAAAATATTTTTTTTGTCACAAAATTTGTCTTCTTTATACAGTATAGGATAAACTTGAGGACTAGCCTGGTCTAGCTCGCCGGTCTATGTTTAAACTTTACCGAATTACACCGGAGCTGCATTTTAGGATTTGATTCATACACTTACGGTTGCAATTATCCACACATGTAATAGTCGTGTTGTAAACTTGAACATCAGAAGGTGGGCTGATTATAAAATGAATTGTGTTGTCCACACCAACATCAACTACGCTGACATTCACTGCAAAACATACATCTTGGTTACAAAAAGTAAAATTAAGACCTAATACAGAAAAAAATACAAAACAATGAATAACCTACCAAAAACTAGGCAGCTTTTGGGAGTTAAAGCGTGAATAAAGGGCTCTTGCAAGCAAACTACCTAGACTGATTGATAATTTTCAAACATGCTTTAGTCAGACTATTTTCCTTCTCAGTTGTGTTCAAAAAAGAATGGCAAGAAAATTGCACATCTTCGAGGCAATATTATGGAACTCTCAGCTTCACTAACAAATAGTTGACTGCCAAATTAAAATTTGATTACGCAATGATAACATATTTCCCACAATGCATTTGTTCTAGAATTGCTAAGCAACTCGGTCAAGGCCTCCCAGGTTACACTTCAAAGATGGAGTGTTCATCTATATGTCTCATTACACTTTGTTATTCCTATCCGTGTAGTATCCCATAGCCCAAAATCCAGGAGTTGTAAGCTATAAGTTTAGCGAGTGTCAGAACTTTCTATTCGATACACAAGGAATTTGGAATTTTCACCATATGGGAATCCCCAGCTTGATGATAAATCATGCGTTCTCTATATAGTCAATAGGAGCCTGGCAATCTTGGAAGGTTAATAATCATTGACTTGGTTAAACTCATATTTGTTTAAAACCATTGGCCTGTACCCAATGGGAATTCCAGAATGTTACATTGTGGGATACACTTAACCATGCCTCCTATAGGGTATGTTAAAGAATATCCCGTAAATGAAACATTTTGGATACCCCAGGTAACTCGGTCAATGATAACATGATATTTATTGGGAATTCCATTTCAAAATTGTATTGTGGGAATGTTGCTCATAGGCTCCATTAGCAGGACAACACAGAGGAGGAACAAAATATTACCTTCAGGAAGGTAGGGATAAGGCATCCTTAGATCATTACACTTCTCTGAGGTATTTGTGTAAACATCGCAGCAAACTGTCGCTAGTAGATATCCATGTACAGTAGCATTATGGTGACATCTTGTATTTGCTTCAGCCAAGCTGTTAACACATCCCTCAGAGTAGTCGAATTGGCGTTTGCCATTGAATGTCGTTTGTTTGTAACACTACAAAGAATGGAAGAGCTTGTGTAGTTATAATGACGCTAAACATAATAAAATTTGGTACTCTAGCAAAATTGCTTTCAGCATTCAATGTCAGATCGACAGACACTCCTTTTGAACTTAACTAAACTCTGGTCTCAATTAGAGCCAGTTTATAAGACTTCCAGAGTCAGATTCCAGACCAATCACACTTTGGCTCACCTTGAAGATAGCAAGCTATTTTGTCAGCTATTGTCAGCTATTGTTTATCCTCTTCCGCTATCATTGTTCGTCAAAATTATCATCAAACTTCCCCTTCCAGGTGGGTCCCGTTTGATTTTTAATTTTGTCAGCTATTCAGAATTAGTGATTAGGATTACTGATGAGGATGGCCTGGGGACAAACAACACTACATCTCACGTGGAGATAACTGTGTTAAAGTTTACCTAATAGCATTATATCGTAGTCTATTAATGACTTTCTCACACTGCGTTTGGGGGTGGGAGCTTAGGGTATGGTTGGTTGTAAGTTTCCTTATAAATTCCTGATAATGACGCTATTTCAGTAATTATCTGGTGTACTTAGTGAGATTACATCAGGAAGGGTTTGACGAACCACATCGCCACAATATGTAATACGATGTAACACACTATATGTAGAAATTTTAGCTAGTAAAAAGTTTCACGCCTTTTATTTCCTCAGGTAAATTGGCTATTTTTATTTCAGCTACCTGACCTCCATTATATCATTATATAGAAAAAGAGTGAATTTAACTACTGTTAAAATTAGCTACCTCATGCGACGAAAACGGTGAAGATTAGTGCTGATGAATACTTTTTGTGTGTAGAGTATGCAACTCAACTCAATTAAAACTAATTATACCTATCCAAAAATCGAAATAATTTTGCTCTTTAAGACTACACACAGACCTCGGGGAACAAATTATCATCAGCAAGGATTTGGTCTGTAAACAATATTATGTGTAGTCAAAAAATTCACACGCATTTGGAAATGCCGAAAATTGATAG
>ERZ1740070.2600-NODE-2600-length-10297-cov-8.431947_pt1 | contig 10297 bp, 1 predicted proteins | sample MGYA00581734_ERZ1740070 | MGnify/ENA primary metagenome ERZ1740070 (study PRJEB43018, sample SAMN04849744) | marine metagenome | isolation source: floating plastic debris | place: Pacific Ocean | collected 2008-09-01 | study: EMG produced TPA metagenomics... | reverse complement strand
GCCTGCAGTACTGGTACCATAATTATTGTCTTGATCATCACAGCGCAAGCTCATTTTCAGGTAGTGGTCAAATTACAACATTTCTTCTATTTAATTCCAGGGATCTTTTGAGGTGAAAACTGGTAAAAGAGCAAATCCTCTGAAACTTACATTCTTCAAGAGCTTAACACAGAGTGAACATTCACCTCCGGAGCCACCACCTCCACCTCCGCTTGCAGCAGCACCACCTGCTATAGCTCCACTCAAGCTGAAATTCAAACTTAGCTCCGAAAATGCTTTGTCCATCACCTCACCTGAACAAACTCAAACAGAAGCCACCTCAGTTCTTCAAGAGGATCAACAGTCATGCAGTAAACCAAAACTCACTCTCAGTTTTAAATCATTGGCGTTGAAAATGAGCCAGGTCTCTGACAGTAAAGCCAAAGATAAGTCAGAGAAGAAAAAGCTCAAGAAAGAAAAATCACATAAAAAGGAAAAGCATAAAGAGAAGAAGCCAAAGAAGGACAAAAATCAGGACAAGATGGAAGTCGACGTGCCTCAATCTGCGACGATGCATCATCCACATGTGACATCAAATCACACACATAATACTCATCATTCTGGATATTTGCAATCAAGGCTGTGTTCAACTCAGCCTGCCGCCATTCCACTTCGTGCTGTGCAAGCTAAACCAGCAAGAGCCAAACATAAGGTGGGAAATAAAGAGGGTACAACTTCCGGTCATGTGGTGAAAATAAATTCAGCAAACTTTTCAGGCGAGGTTCTTTCAGCTGCTGAAACGTCAACAACACCTACGAAAACTTACAAGCAAGAAACAGCAGAAGCAGCTGTTCTTAGTCCTACTGCAAATTGTCTGCCAAAACTGACCTTATCCAAGAAAGGAAAACATTTTGCTGTTAGTGAGAAAAAGGTTGTCCCTTTGAAGCTGAAAATACCAACGACATCGGCTGTAGATCATGAGAAAAGCCCGCCATTAGCAGGTTATCATACAGCATTAAAGTCACCTCCGGACAGGTCTGCTCTCTCACCCCTGAAAAGTCCAGCAGAAAAAGCTGAGCTCTTTTCTGATCTAACTTTGTCAAGCAGTGATGAAGACGACTCCAAACCAAAGCTTACAAAAACAGAACCAGTCAGGCCTCCTATAAAACTTTCTATCAAAAATCCGACCAAAAACGCTCAACCATCCACCGAACAACAATCCCCAGCAGATGTTGAAGCTGATTGTGGTAAACATTCTGACCCAAAACATTCGTTTGCAATTGCCGGAAAAGTGAATGTGGGAGGCAAAAAGAAGAAACCACCCAGAAAGACAGGCCAACCAGCTGATGTTTCGAGGGAAACTTCATTGAAACCGAAGCCTGATGATGCAACAGTTAAGATCACTGCTGAGGACCCGTACAGCTTTGAAGGCTTTGATAACAGGTCTGACATTTTGAAACCTACGAAGACTCCTCCTAAGTCTAGAAAATCAAGCGATAAAGGCCCGCAGAAGACCAAAATGACTGGTAAAGTAAAGGAGTTGAGAAAAAAAGTGGAAAAGTTTCTTCCAAACAGCTACAAAAAGACCCCAAACTCTGTGATAAAATCCCCAGATACTTCTCATGCTCCACAACCTGTTAAAGTAGCTGACCCAACTAAACATTACACTCAAACAACTGGCGGTGTCAATACCCATCCAACTCTAATTGACACCATTCAACCTCCTTCTGTCAAAAAAGTTGTAGAAAGTGGTGCGTCCCCTGTGTCAGGTTCTTCCTCCCCTGAGAGAAATTTCTTACAAACCATGCAATTACAGAGAGTCAATAGTAACCCTACAAAGCCTGCAAAAGATATGCTGAGCAACCCCTCCTCTATAACCTCCGTTCGAGGCCAAAATTGTGTATCTGCTAAGCCACCTTTATCGCTTACTGAGCAGCAGAAGCAAAGCCCGGAGGTCTCTCATAGACAGACAGCCAATCATAACATGTCATTGAGCCTATCATCAAGCTGGCCATCTGCACCGAAACCATCCAAAGCTAAAATGGATTCACTGTATGAGCAACAGTCGTTAGTCAGCACTGTGAACTCAGCTGGTGATCTTCCCACACCAGTACTGCCCAAGTCTTTGCCAACTCCTGTTCTCCCTGCAGCACAACCCATATTCCCAAGTGCTCAGCCTGTATTTCCAACTGCTCAACCTGTCTTTCCTGAGCCTTTCCAGACCAGCAAAGTTCCTGAACCTCCTTGCAAGCCTCCAACAGTCGCAAACCTTGAAGAGAAACATAGAAAACAGTTGCAATCTAAGCAAGCTAAAGATAAGAAACCTGTCAAACCAAGATTAAATCTTGCTCATGGTTCCTCAAAAGTGCTTGATCACAATGATCAGGCTATCCCTAGCAATGTGAATTGTGTCACCAAGAATACAACAGCCTTTCCCAAATTGCTCGATGAAACACCTTCTGAACAAATACAAGCACCTAAAGAACCTCCTATCCCGTCACCGCCTACTCAGCCAGTTACAGTGAGTGACGTGCTTGAATGCCCTCCTGGAGCATCGAGGATGACAGCGTACCCTGTGGTATCAAACACCTCCGAATCAGCTGATCTTCCAATCCATGCTGGTGCATCTAAACAGCCGGATTATTCTGCTTCAGGTGTATCACAGATAAATAAAATCAATGAAGACAACTCTTATAAACACAGAAAGTCTACGGATGCTGAGCTACCTCGACCTAAATCTCCTGAGCTGGTATGGCATGACGCTTTCAGCAATCAAGTTCAGCCACCACCAACGGTAGGCTTACCCCCACCTGTGGTGCCCCGGAACAACACACCTCCAACACCAGTGCTTCCATCTCCTCCACCAATGAATGCAGACTCTGCTTTACAGATTGGTTCGTATATTCCCCCAACTCCTCCACTTTTGCCGCCAACACCAACATTTGTTGACCCATCACAGGTTCATAGTACAGGCGGGATAGAGCCTTCAAAACAAGTTGAACCTGTTAAAAGCCCTCCAACTACTCCTGCAATATCAACCCCTGTAATACAACAAGGCTTATTCAGAAAGAAAAAGAAGAAACACAAGGATAAAGACAAAAAGCGGCCTCATGGATGCCGTAATGTTCCAGGTAGGCCAAACAGACCCCCTGGCTCGACACAAAGTGTAGCCCCATCAGCACAACACGCAGTGACATCTCCGGCCTCGGATAAATCTCCATTAACACCAACCACTGTGGGACCTGTGGATGTCAGGGAGCCCATCAAGCTGACACTGAAAAAGCAGAAATCAACTGAAGTGCCTGAACAATCGTTCTCTCCAAAGATTGAGGATAAAGCGGAGCTGTTTCAGTCCAACATGCTGCCCCAAGTAACTAATACGAGTGAAATCAACAATCTTGCACCGCCTTCAGAGCATGAAAGAAAGCCAGTGAAATGTATGTCTGTCTCATCTCACAAAATCCGTCTTGGCGTAGATCTTACAGAAGAGACTGAAATTGATGAAGTGAAAGATTCGCAACATAATCCCTCATCAAGTTCAATGAAACCTGAAGAGAATACTGGTAACCTTGTTTTAATTGATACTGACAGCCCACAGAAGACTCCAGAATCAACTACCTCTCAGTCTGAATCAGCTCTTCCCAGACCAAAATCATTGGTTGACAGGCTGAGTATGCTTAGTCAAGTGCTAGGAGTGGCACCATCTGATCGACAGTTAGAGGAACTGCCTGTTGATGTGTCATTGGCCAAAGATAGGTTTGGTAGACCAATCAAGAAGGGCAAAGTCAAAACTGTTGCAAAGAAATCCAAGCTGTCTAATCAACCTGATAGGCGAAGGAGAACTGAAAAGAGGTCTGCCACCAAGATTTTGAAAGCTCGCCCAGAGCGCCCGAGGCGAATACCAAACAGATTTTTAGATGGAGATGCTCAGCAGCCATCTGCATCGCCTTTGACGCTTGAATCAGTTTCTGTCAGTGAACAGAAGAAGGAAAGTGGTCTGGTTGACACTAGTAAATTAGAAGATGGTAAAAGAAAATTGAGACATAGATATGTGCCTTTGTCAGAAGGAACATCTGAGAAATCTCGGTCAGCTGCTAGCACACCTACTCCTAGCCTCACCAACAGCCGAGTCTCTCTCGAGCAGGACAAAATGTTTGAACTCAATAGCGAGCATATTTCAGTCCTAGTCAAACATGTAAGTGATAAGAACATAAGGAAAATACCTATTAAACAAGCGACTGTCGTCCAACCAACGCTATCAAATAAATTCTCCAAACCATTGGATAGACATCTAACAGTCTCTGAAGAAAAGCCAACCTCAGGTCCAGGCACAGCAACTGATAATAAAATATCAGAACGTTTTGAAGATTCAACGCGTGTAACAGAGAACTCAATTAATGAATCAAAAGGCACAGAAAATAGAAGAAGAAGCAAAAGGCACGATGCTGTCGCAACACTCCCAGCAGAAGCAAAACATTCCTCAACTTCAGTAATAAGTAAAGAGCAAGACAACAAAAACCAGGCAGATGGAAGCGAACCAGCATCAAATATAGCTTTCCGCGCTCTACGCAGAAACCGTAAAGCTGTAGTTGAGGTGGGTGAAACAGCTGCAATTACAGATGATGACAACACAAACAAAATTGCTCCAATACATCAAGAGCACTCTACTGATGCTGCCATATTACTTGACAAGGACAATGCAGGAGAGAAGGAGCGAGAACATCGGCAAGCCAGGCAGGTTCATGACTTAAAATCTCATTTTAAGGTCTCTTCTCTCCAAAAACGATCAAAGAAGTTGCTGATGAGGTCAAAGAGAATTCATCATGATAAACATACAAAAAGTGAGATGGTGACGCATCCGTCATCACCAAGAACACCTCGTCCTTCCAGGAACCTGGTTGTTCGATCAGCACATCTTCCCAGCAATAATGATGGTAGAGTGACTCTCACACTTAGAAGATCAGTTTTGACTCGCCCAGATCTTACCAATGATGATACTGATGCAAGGTCTGATAGCTTGTCAGGCTCACCAAAGACACAAAAACCTCGGATTAAAGTTAAAGAGAGCAAGATTATAGAGAGGGAGGCCAGATTTGAGGCAACCTGTTCCTATGAGGCTGACAGCTATGCTCGAAAAATGTCACTAAAAAGTGCTGTCACTTTGCTTCCTTCGACTGGTTTCCCACTGACAATCCCGCCGACGTATAGGGAGTTTCCAGATACTCCTGTTGGGCCTAAACCACAAAGCAAGGAAGTGCCTGTTGAGGTCAAAACCTCTGCGCCTTCAGCCAAACCAACTGGCATTTCACCCCAACTTGGGAAACCTGCTCCAACAGTGATAACAAATGAACTGGATTTACCACGCAAGAAAACAAGAGGCCCATATATGAGGCGTAACATTCCGCAATCCGAGATTGTCATGCCTTCCGGACCAGTTAATGTGCCTAAAACTCCAAAGCCATCAGAGGCAAATCTTGCTCCTCTCCCAACTGTATCATCTTGCCCTGTGACTCGTACAACGGAAGTAGTTGCATCGAATGTAATTCAGATACGCCCAGAAGCTCTTCTCAATCAAGGAGGGCAACCAGTGGTTATAATGACAACACCTGCTAACATTGCGCCTAAACCTTTAAGTGCAAACATTGCTCCTAGGCCATCAGCCTCTACATCGTCAATGCCAGTGGCTATCTCTGCTAATCCAATCACAGGTGTCATAGCCAGTGCAACGGCACCACAAGCTGTGACAGCTGCCACTGCTGTAATTGCTAACAATCAGGTCATGATTATTATTCCAGCACAAAACATGAGAGACCAACCTATCAGCAGAGTTCCTGTTTCTCAGCAGTCATCTCAACCTTTGATACCACAACCACCATTCTCTCAAGTGACCCGAGGTACCATTGCTCAGACACCCCTACCTACTTTTGTAACCCCTCCTGTGCCTCCTGAACCTCCAAGGAGAGAGCCTGATCCTGAGCCTGAAGATAAAACCATCAATCATGGGTTCCAGCCACCACCTGATCAAAGGCCTAAGCCCTTCAATAGGTTTGCGTATAGTGGATCAAAAGTTGATGTCAAAGCATTCCTAAATTCATTAAACAAGTCATCTGTGTCTAGCATATCAACCATTCCTAAATCTGCGAAGCAATCTTCAGATGAAACAGAGGAGAAAGTTAAAAGTTGCATGGTTAAAATCTCCCCCCTGAGACTTCATCAAAAGGAAGACGAGGAATCCAATCATGAAGTAGAACAGCCTATGGTCACCAGAACAGCCAAACTGAGGAGCACACGGTCAGGAAGAAACATCAAAGGGATCATTGAAGACCATGATCTGATGCTTAAAAGGTTTTTAGCCATGCCTGAGGTGACAGACATGCCATCCAAAAGGATGCGATATGCATCCTCGCTTTTCTCAGAACAGCGGAGTGACAACTATTGTGCACATGCCAATAATGACTGGCAGGTTTCCTTTGATGATGCATTGATGGCAGGTGCCATGATGTCTGACAGTGAGGCGAGTATTGCAGATACCCTCAAGGTAAAATGTGATTTAGGTGACTCTTCTAATGTCACCGAGGATAGCCAGGATGAAACCGATGGGTTTTCATCTCTTCGTAAACATATTTTGGCAAACTGTGATTGTTTAGACTGCGAAATCGATGAATCTGTCAAATGCAAGGGTGACACCATCTTCAAACAAGGTTTGAATGATCCAATATCTATTGAAAAGGCACTGCATCCGGAGGGTATTCTTGGATGGGGCGATGTGTATGCAAGTTGGCGTGCCGAAGAAGCTAGAAATTCTTATTTATTGAGGTCAAGAGCTATCTCAAGTGCATTGGAAAAGGCTCACCAGCAAGATCCTGAGTTGCGTCCAGTTGAAAGTCCTATCACTGACCTAGAGTTGAGTATTTCACCAGCGACGGAAGACCAGCTACTCAACTCCTCTGATGATGGTATTATTGATAATGTTTTCGAATTAAGGACACCCTCAGAATGCTCTGAGATGAATTTTACCCGTGGCATTAATGTAACTGCAGGAGAAGAACCCGACTTAGCAGAGATAACTCAACTTACTCCATTGATTGCACCCACGGACAAAAGTGAGGAAATGCAAGTTGAGATAGAATGCCATGAGGGTGTAGACAAAACTATCGATAGGATATCAGTTACATTGCCACCAGTACTTGATGGTAGAGACTCATCACTGCAAGACACCAGTAAATATATACGTCAATCAGAACAAGAGAAAGAGCTGTTGCGTAGAAGCCCAAGGAAGCAGACCTCACGTCATAACCTATTTGTACCTGACTCTGATTCAAAAGATCAATTGCTCAGTGCTGTCAAAGCAATCAGTGATGTTCGTGTGCATCTGCCTGACGTTGGAAAAATCCTTGCAAAGCTGCAACGGAGGAAGTCTGTACCTGTATCATTGATTGAAAAGGAACTTTCCTCCAGTGATATGAGTGGTAGTTTAGATGGTTTAGGCAATGAAACACATACAGAAAATGGTTCCACACAGCAAGGTTTTCCCACAGATGAAGCAGAAATAAAAGAATGGATTTCTCCAGATGGAAATGCAGGATTTTCTGAGAATCATGGCCAAATTGCCGGGATATATTCTGCCTCTACAATAGAGTGTGCAAAGAATGAGAATGTTGGCGGTGATAACACCCACATTGCCGGAGAATATTCAATATTAGAAGATCAACCTTCAATAGTGGAGAATGTTGAATTAGCAAAACCCGAGAGTGCACAATCACCCGACTTGGATAAGTCTGATATTAGCTCAATGGAAATTGCGACCACTGATGAAAGGGAGCCTCTACTGCACACAGTGTCAAGTAGTCAATCTGACTTACTGAATGATGAACATCGACATCAAGGCATGATTGCCATACAAGGCCCTGTAATGCAGAGTACAGAAGAACCTTCCTGCAAGCTTGATGCTTTAGAAATCTGTGAAGCCTTTGTTGATATCGATTCCCACTCGAGTGTCATTGAGCCGTTAGAGGTAGAGGTAGCGAGAGCTGATTCAGTTCATGAATCTTCTGCTAGCAAATCGGATGTTGAGCCGTTGTTATTAACACATACTGAAACTTTGAAAGAAGTAGTACCACTGAACAGTGTTGAGCTTTGTGAGGTTGTTGTTGGGACTGCTACCAAAAGTAAAATGGTTGGAAACCAATCCGACAATGTGGAAGTCCTCTCTCTGGATGAAGAAACTTTCAAAGTGGCCAAAACTGCTGAATTATCGGCCACTTCATTTGGCATTATTACAGTTACCCCAAGTATTTCTACCGTCATTGGAAATCAGGTTGCTACCTTCCCTCAGATTGCTTCAGACGAGTTGAGAGAGCAAGTCAGCAGTGTTGTCAGTCAGTTGGTGGACGGAGTCATTTCTGGCTTGGATACTCCAAGCACAGATATGACAACATCTGAAAAAGATACCCACCAAGCCTTGCCAGTAAGCGAAATGTCATTGGAGCAGCAGCTGCAAAGTGCTGTGACAGTAATGAATGTTGCATCTGATAAGGCTTTGGGCGCTGATGTGTCTTTACATGTTGATGAAGCCCGCATGTCATTGCCTGATGTGTCTCGATGTGACACTTCTTCCCATTCTATTGAAGTCAGCCAAGCGGAACACTCTGAAAATGATGAACTTGTCATAATTGGAAATGCAGCAACATTGGTGATGAACCAAGACATTGGCACAGCCACTCGTGGAGAGAAAAAATTATTTAGAACTGGGGTACAGGAGGATGCAGTAAGCATTGGAAGCGCTGAAGCGATTACACCCATACCAACACAGAAAGCAGTGGAAAGTGGCGTTATTCTCGAACAACCTGGCGATATTGAACATGGTGAGACAAACAGAGTGTCCTCAATTTTGGAAGACGATGTTCTTCTAGTTTGTGATGAAGACAGTTTTGTTGAACCTGTCAAGTCATATCAAGCAGAGCAGCTATCAGACGTGTCAGCTCTCCGCAAAGAAAAAGCGGAGCAACAAAATACTGTACAGCACTCAAGTGTTGAGTCAGATCTTGTAACATTCCATCATTGCAAAAACCTCATGTCGGTAGAGAAGCTTACAATCCTTGCTAAAAATGCCGTATGGAAGAATCGCGGTACAGCGCTTGAGGATCCAGAAGTTCTAGTACTACTAGGCCCGCCACCTCCTCTGATACACAGACATCATTCATCTCCTGACGATGGTAATGATGGACCCGTTGATCTCTCACTGAAAAAACAGAAGCGTCACATTGAGGAACCCCCTTCAGATCAGCCTGTAGATCTTAGCATGAAGAGACAGAGAACATTGGATGATGGATTGATTGATGCTGCTACTCCTGTCAAACTGAATGAACACTTCAGCATTGTGGATTCTCAGCAATACCCCAGCAGCTCTCACAATCAGATTCACAGCTTTCAGCCTACAAATGGAGAATATCAACTTAGATCTGAAGCTCAGGTAAGTTTTATCATTCTTAGATCAATTCTTCATCAAGCAGGGCACAATGCAATACCATAACTTTGCTGCCAATGTTCTTGTTGAGTTGCTTATTTACTCAAAAACTGTAATGATACTTAGGCCTTGATTTTAAATACCACTTGTGAGATAGTCATGGTCATTGCCAGTTTGTTCATATTCTGAATAGCCACCCGTTCTGAGGTTTGAGGCTTATTGCAATTTTGGTTTAACAACAAAGACTTGTTATAAATGGAGGATGGAATAAAGTAGTAGAGGATGGGATGGCATTTGTGTATTCTTCATTGGCATGCATTTACCCTATATATCAGTGGTATTATTTATCTTTCCCACTTTATAATAAGCATTTTAATGATTGATAATTGAGATGATCATGTAGCTGTTCTATAATTGCACAGACTGATGGTAATGATGATACTGATGATGAAATGGAGACAACAGTAACAATGAAGAAAGACAAGCCATCAGGTCAGTAAGTAAGTATGTTACTCTGTTCACTATGTTTTCATGTTCTATTTTAAATTTCATCACAGTTGCTGTGGTTTGATCTATACGCGTACATGTTAATTTATAGACCCCATCGAGCGTGTGGTTATATTTTTATTATAACGATACTTGTGATCAACAATTATTAATTTTTAATTGTTTATTCGGTGGATAATGATATGGTGTGATGCGCAATAGTTTTTATTTTTTATGTTCTTTACTTCTTAAGAAGTTTAGGGCTTTTTGTATGTATATTCACTTACATTAAGCTGCTGAGTAACTTACTTTACTGGGCTCCTTAAGTAATTATGTTACTGTATTGCATTCAGTGAATGGTCATAC
>ERZ1740070.2599-NODE-2599-length-10299-cov-7.148184_pt1 | contig 10299 bp, 7 predicted proteins | sample MGYA00581734_ERZ1740070 | MGnify/ENA primary metagenome ERZ1740070 (study PRJEB43018, sample SAMN04849744) | marine metagenome | isolation source: floating plastic debris | place: Pacific Ocean | collected 2008-09-01 | study: EMG produced TPA metagenomics... | reverse complement strand
GGTACGGCAGCTTCTTTGGCAAGACGAACGAGGGCGTGAAATTCTTTGGGGGGGAGTACACGGCACCGTCAGAAGAACTTGCCGCCGCGGTGGCTGAGCGAAGCCCGAAAGCGTCAGAGTTGAAATACGTGATGGCAAGCGCACCAGGTGAGGCCGCAATCTACATGGCGCCGGAGAACACGATCCTGCATGAGACGCATTACGTGCCGACCTGGGTTAAGCTTTCGCCGTTCATCGCGATGCTGATTGGCCTCGGCACAGCCTATGTGTTCTACATTCGCGATCCATCGATCCCGAAGCGGTTGGCGGAAAACCAGCGTCCCCTATACGAGTTCCTGCTCAACAAGTGGTACTTTGACGAGATCTACGACTTCCTCTTTGTCAAACCTGCTAGCATGCTGGGACGGCTGTTTTGGAAGCGTGGCGATGGCAATGTCATCGACGGCTCGATCAACGGTGTCGCAATGGGTTTCATCCCTATGATGACCCGCCTCGTGGGTAGGGCGCAGTCTGGTTACATCTTTACCTACGCCTTTTACATGGTCATTGGCATTGCGGCGCTGATCACGTGGATGTCTTTGAGCGGAGGAGCAAACTGATGGACAATTTGCTTTCCATCGTCACGTTCCTGCCGATGCTGGCAGCAGTGATCCTGATGGTTTTCCTTCGGGGAGACGACGAGGCTGCGAACCGCAACGCAAAATGGTTGTCGCTGATCGCGACATCAGCGACGTTCCTGATCTCGCTCTTCATACTGTTCCAGTTCGATCCGCAAAATACTGGCTTCCAGATGGTGGAAGAGGGCGAATGGCTGCTCGGCTTGCAGTACAAGATGGGCGTGGACGGCATTTCGGTGCTGTTTGTGATGCTCACCACCTTCATGATGCCGCTCGTAATCGCAGCAAGCTGGGATGTGCAGCACCGCGTGAAGGAATACATGATCGCGTTCCTGCTACTTGAAACGCTGATGCTTGGCGTGTTCATGGCGCTTGATCTGGTGCTCTTCTACCTCTTTTTCGAAGCTGGCCTGATCCCGATGTTCCTGATTATCGGCATCTGGGGCGGCAAGAACCGTATCTATGCGAGCTTCAAATTCTTCCTCTACACCTTCCTCGGCTCGGTTCTCATGCTGGTCGCCATGGTCGGCATGTTTGCCGACGCGGGCACGACCGACATTGAAGCGCTGATGACGCATCAGTTCGCTTCCGAGACCTTCAGCATCCTTGGTGTGCAGATTATTGGCGGGTTGCAGACGCTGCTCTTTATCGCTTTCTTCGCGTCCTTCGCGGTGAAGATGCCGATGTGGCCGGTTCACACATGGCTCCCGGATGCGCACGTTCAGGCCCCAACCGCCGGGTCTGTGGTTCTGGCTGCGATCTTGCTCAAGATGGGAGGCTACGGCTTCTTGCGGTTTAGCCTTCCGATGTTCCCGGTTGGGTCTGAGGTGTTGACGCCGCTGGTTCTGTGGATGTCGGTCATCGCCATCGTCTACACCTCGTTAGTGGCGTTAGTGCAGGAGGATATGAAGAAGCTCATCGCGTACTCATCCGTCGCGCACATGGGCTACGTCACGATGGGCATCTTCGCGGGCAACCAGCAGGGCATCGACGGCGCGATCTTCCAGATGATCAGCCACGGCTTCATCTCTGGCGCGCTGTTCTTGTGCGTTGGCGTGATTTACGACCGCATGCATACACGCAACATTGACGCCTATGGTGGCCTGGTGAATCGGATGCCAGCCTATGCGCTGATCTTCATGCTGTTCACGATGGCCAATGTCGGCTTGCCTGGCACATCTGGATTTGTCGGCGAATTCCTGACGCTTGTGGGCATCTTCCAAGTGAACACATGGGTGGCGCTGTTCGCCACATCCGGTGTGATCCTGTCGGCGGCCTATGCGCTGTGGCTCTATCGGCGGGTCGTCATGGGAGACCTGATCAAGGAAAGCCTGAAGACCATCAAAGACATGTCGCGCCGTGAGCGCGCGATTTTTGCGCCGCTTGTGGTCGCGACACTCCTCTTTGGTGTCTACCCTGCGCCGATCCTCGACACGATTGGACCATCGGTTGAGGCGCTTGTGTCCAATTACCAGATTGCGCTTGCTGAGGCCGGAACGGCCACGCAAGTCGCTGCCAGCCAATAAAGGGGTAAGACTATGCTTGCCGCTGATCTGACCGTTATCCTGCCCGAGATTATCCTTGCCGTTTACGCAATGGGTGCATTGCTGGCGGCCGTTTACACCGTCAAAGATGGTGCCGCATCGCTTCTGGTTTGGACGACTGCGGGTCTCTTTCTGGCCGTCGCGGCATGGATTGGGCTGAACGGCCAAGGGACCAATGTGGCCTTCAACGGGATGTTTGTGGACGACGCCTTTGCGCGTTTCGCAAAGATCATCATTCTAGCATCAGCTGCTGCCGTCTTGCTCATGTCTGAAGGGTACATGCAGCGCAAAGGGTTGCTGCGGTTCGAGTATCCGCTGCTGATTGCGCTCGCGACTGTTGGCATGATGATGATGGTCTCCGCCGGGGACCTGATGGCGCTTTACATGGGATTGGAGCTGCAATCCCTGGCGCTTTATGTGGTGGCCTCTCTGCGCCGCGACAGCCTGAAATCTACCGAGGCCGGGCTCAAGTACTTTGTGCTTGGGGCACTTTCGTCTGGTCTGCTGCTTTATGGTGCGTCACTGGTATACGGCTATGCAGGCACAACGCTCTTTTCCGGGATTGTTCAAACCGCTGTGCATGGGGATCTGTCGCTTGGGCTGCTTTTCGGACTTGTGTTTCTCATCGCAGGCTTGGCGTTCAAAGTGTCTGCCGTGCCGTTCCATATGTGGACGCCGGACGTTTACGAAGGCTCGCCCACGCCAGTCACCGCGTTCTTCGCAACAGCCCCAAAGGTGGCCGCGATGGCTCTGTTTGCGCGTGTCATGCATGACGCGTTTGGTGCCGCTGTCAGCGATTGGACCCAAGTGATTGCTTTGCTGTCCGTGCTGTCAATGTTCCTGGGCGCGATTGCCGCGATTGGTCAGACCAACATCAAGCGCCTGATGGCGTTTTCGTCGATTGCCCATATGGGGTACGCGCTGATGGGCTTGGCTGCAGGCACGGCGTTCGGTGTACAGGCCATGCTGATCTACATGGCGATCTATGTGACGATGAACGTGGGCACATTTGCCTTTATCCTGTCGATGGAGAGGGATGGACAGCCGATTGCCAACATTGGGTCACTGAACATGCTATCCAAACGCGAACCGGGCAAGGCGCTGGCGATGCTTGTCCTGCTGTTTTCATTGGCAGGAGTGCCGCCTCTCGTTGGGTTCTTTGGAAAGCTCTACGTCTTGCGCGCGGCCTACGAGGCGGGGTTGGCCTGGCTGGCGATTGCGGGTGTGATCGCGTCTGTGATTGGCGCCTTCTACTACCTGCGGATCGTGTTCTACATGTATTTTGGCGAAGAGCAGGACGATGCGCTCGATAGCGGTACGCCCCCGGTTCTTTATGGGATGCTCATGGCCAGTGCGGTCATCATGGTCGTGGGGGTTGTCAACCTGTTTGGCATTGAAAGTGTGGCGGCGGCTGCGGCGGCGACCCTTGTCGAGTAAGCGGTTGCATAGGTCGACAGAAGGAGACGCGCCGATGGCGCGTCGCTTTGTTTTTTGCGCCCCGCTGCACGGGTCGCGGTGCCTCCGGCGGAGGTTTTTTTGGCCCAAAGAAACCCGGTGCCTGCTGTGATGGGCTGGCCAGACGGATACGCGCGGCAGATGTTGGACGAGGTCGACAGCACCATGGCCGAAGCGGCGCGACTATTGCCTGAGTTGGCAGGGCCTACGTGGATTTGTGCCAAGCGTCAGACAGCGGCGCGGGGCAGACGTGGGCGACCTTGGGTTAATCCCACGGGCAATCTTGCAGCGACACTAGTTCTACCTTTAAATGACGGCCCGGACGCGCGCGCTTTGCGCAGTTTTGTGGCTGCGCTTGCGCTTTATGATGCGCTTGTGGCGGTGTCTGGCCGCGTTGACGGGCTTGCTTTGAAATGGCCAAACGATGTGCTGTTGACCGGGGGCAAGGTGGCCGGGATCCTTCTCGAAAGCCTTGGCGGGCATCTGGCCATAGGTATTGGTGTCAACCTCGTGACGGCGCCAAAGCCTGACGAAGTGGAAGCCCATGCGGTGCGCCCAGTATCGGTTTTGTCGGCCTTGGGCGTCGAGGTTGCGCCTGAAGTATTTCTGGACCACCTTGCTGTCGCCTTTGCCGAGCACGAAGCACGATTTGTCACCTACGGGTTTGCGCCCATCCGCGAAGCGTGGTTGGCCCGAGCAGCACGTTTGGGAGAGGTGTTGACAGCCCGCATGGGCAACCGCCAAGTGCAGGGCACATTTGAAACCATTGATCCCGATGGTCGAATTGTTCTTGCGACACCGCGCGGACGCGAGGCTATTGCGGCAGCGGACATTTTCTTTTGAGGAGCGCAGATCATGCTTCTGACCATTGACTGTGGCAACACCAATACTGTCTTTTCGGTTTGGGACGGGACCACGTTTGTTTGCACTTTGCGCACGTCGACCCATCATGGCCGGACAGCGGACGCCTATTTCACGTGGTTTTCCACTCTGATCCGGCATTACGGAATAGACCCGGAGATCTCAGACGTGATCATCTCGTCCACGGTTCCGCGGGTCGTGTGGAACCTGCGCGTGTTCTCTGACCGGTTCTTTGGTGTGCGGCCTTACGTCGTTGGCAAACCCGAATGCCTGTTGCCGCATCAGCCACGCGTGGATGCAGGCACCGCCGTGGGGCCCGACCGTTTGGCGAATGCCGCAGGTGCGTTTGACCGGCACGGTGGAGACGTCGTGGTCGTTGATTTTGGTACGGCTACAAATTTCGACGTAGTGGCCGAGGATGGCGCTTATGTCGGCGGTGTGATCTCACCCGGGGTCAACCTGAGCCTTGAGGCGTTGGCACATGGCGCAGCTGCACTGCCGCATGTGGATGTCTCGCAGCCTGAGACAGTGATTGGCACCAATACGGTGGCTTGCATCCAATCTGGAGTGTTTTGGGGCTATGTCGGGCTGATCCAGGGGATCACCGCGCGGATCAAGGAAGAATACGGGCGTCCGATGAAGGTTGTGGGTACCGGTGGGCTCGCCCCCTTGTTCGCGCAAGGGGAACTGCTATTTGACACCATCGAAGATGATCTCACCATGCATGGGCTGACGGTCATCCACAAATATAACAAAGAAAACGGATAAACCATGAGCGGTGAACGCATCATTTACCTGCCCCTTGGTGGGGCCGGCGAGATTGGCATGAACGCCTATGTGTATGGCTACGGAAAGCCCGACGAAGAACGTCTGATCCTTGTCGATCTGGGTGTCACTTTTCCGGACATGGACGGTACCCCGGGCGTCGAACTGATCCTGCCAGACATCACGTGGCTAAAAGAACGGCGCGATCGTTTGGAGGCGATCTTTATCACCCACGCGCATGAGGACCATGTCGGCGCGGTTGGTCATTTCTGGGAAGAGCTTGGGGCGCCGATTTATGCGCGCGCATTCACAGCTCACATCGCCCGTCTCAAGATGGACGACCAGTCGGTGTCGCCCGAAACAGTCCGGACGGCATCACCGTGGCCCGAGACCATCGATGCGGGTCCGTTCAAAGTGGGCTTTGTACCGATCTCGCATTCGATCCCCGAAAGCTCTGGTCTTGTAATCGATACCCCGCAAGGGCGCTTGGTGCATACCGGTGACTTCAAAATCGACGAAACACCGATGGTGGGAGAGCCGTTTGATCGCGCGCTATGGGAAGAGATTGGCAAGTCCGGGGTCAAGGCATTGATCTGCGATTCAACCAATGTGTTTTCGCAACATGCCGGGCGCTCTGAAGCCGCTGTCGGACCAGAGATTGAAGCTTTGGTGCGCGATGCCAGCGGAATGGTTGTTGCGACCACATTCGCGTCGAACGTCGCGCGGGTCAGAACCTTGGCAGAGGCTGGAGAACGGGCAGGGCGGTCGATCTGCCTTTTGGGGCGTGCGATGCGTCGGATGATCGAAACGTCGATCAAGACCGGCGTCCTGGCGGACTTTCCAACCGTCGTCAGCCCCGAGGAAGCGACGCAAATCCCCCGCGAAAACATCATGCTCATCGTGACCGGAAGTCAGGGTGAACGGCGGGCAGCGTCAGCGCAATTGGCGCGCGGCAAGTACAACGGCATTACGATGAAAGAGGGGGATACGTTCCTCTTTTCGTCGAAAACCATTCCGGGCAATGAGCGCGGGGTCATTCAGATAATGAACCAGTTCTCGGAACAGGGTGTGGATGTGATCGATGACAGCTCTGGTCTGTATCACGTGTCCGGCCATGCCAATCAGCCGGATATTCTTGAGATGCACCGCTTGCTGAACCCGCAAGTGGTTGTGCCCATGCATGGCGAACACCGTCATTTGCGCGAACACGTCAAGATCACAGGCAAAGCTGGTCGCAAAGGTGTGCTGGCTGTCAACGGAATGATGATGGACCTCAGCGGGAACAGCCCGACCGTGGCCGAGTATGTTGAAACCGGGCGCACGTATCTGGATGGGTCGGTCAAGATCGGTGCTTTGGATGGTATTGTTCGGGATCGCATTCGCATGGCGTTGAACGGGCATGTCATCGTCACTGTTATTCTGGACGAAGACGATGAATTGCTGGGTGAACCTTGGTGCGAAGTGATGGGTCTGCCAGAGATGGGGCGGAACAATGCGCCCTTGGTCGATGCGCTTGAAGAAGATCTGTCGCAATTCATTGGCCGTGCGGGTGACAAGACGATCACCGATGACGACAAGCTTGAAGAGGGTTTGCGCAGAGTGGCGCGTCAAACCACTCAGGCCGAGATCGGCAAAAAAGCCGAAGTGTCGGTCATTATCTCGCGTCTCGCATGACCCGAGCGGTTGTCTTTGATCTTGATGGCACGCTGATCGACAGCTTGCCGGACATGACGTTGTCGGCCAACGGGCTGTTGGCCGAGAACGGCTTGCCAGCTTTGCAATCAAGTCAGGTCGCGGGTTTTGTCGGGTCTGGCGTACAAGTGTTTATGAACAGGTTAATTGCTGCGACGGCGCTTGAGCCTTCCGAGTATGATGCGCTTTTGGCGAGATTTATGGAGCTTTACATCAAGGCCACAGATCATACTGAGGTTTTTCCGCATGTACGTGATACATTGGAACACTTGCGGGATGCCGGGTATGCGCTTGGACTATGCACAAACAAGCCAACTGCGCCGCTCGCATCGATTTTAGAAGCTCTGGACTTGGGCAAGTATTTCGAGGTCGCCGTCGCAGGGGACACTCTGGCGGTCCGCAAGCCTGATCCGGCACCGCTGAAATTGGCCTTCCAACGACTTGGCGCCACGGAAGGCCTGTATGTGGGTGACAGCGATGTGGATGCTGAGACAGCACTTGCTGCGGATGTGCCGTTTGCGTTCTTCACCGAAGGCATTCGGACAAAACCTGTTGCGGACATCCCGCACGATGCGGCATTTTCAGATTTCTGCGACTTGCCTGAGCTGTGCAAAACGCTGTGTAGATCACTTTAGACCGCTGCCCACTCCAGCAATGCCAAGCTGGATGCATCTACACTCAGGCTTAGAGCATCGCTTGTTTGGACGGCTGGGTTTAGCCCGCGCGCCGTTCATCAAAGCTTTTTGCGATGAAAGACGGCATGTGATCGCCCATGCCAACCACGTTATTGTCGCGACCACCACGGTCACCGCGGCGTCCTCTGTTGGTGTTGCGCGGTTTATCGGCTTCCGCTTTACGCGGTTGAGAGGTCTCGGGCGCGGGGGCACTTCCGTCCGCTACAGCTTCGATTGCCGTCTGCTCTTCGTTTTGTTTGGAACGACTCCGTCCGCCACGTGATTTACGCGGTTTTGTGTCACTCTGTGCTGTGTCGTTGGACGCGGGTTGTGGGCTTTCAACCACGCCGAGCGGGTTTTCAAGACGCGGGATTTCCCGTTGGATCAGCTTTTCGATAGCGTCGAAGTTCTTTTCATCCTTCGGCGCGCAAATCATCATAGCTTTGCCTTCACGGCCGGCGCGCCCGGTTCGTCCGATACGGTGGACGTAGTCTTCGGCATGGCTTGGCACGTCGAAGTTGAACACGTGACTGACCGATGGAACGTCCAAACCACGCGCGGCCACATCAGACGCCACAAGGAAGCGGAGTTCGCCGTCGCGGAAGCCATCCAGCGTTTTCATGCGCTGCGACTGGTCAAGGTCACCGTGGATAGGCGCGGCATTCAGCCCGTACTTCTTGAGTGATTTGGCGACGATATCCACATCTGATTTTCGGTTGCAGAAGATAATCGCGTTCGTGCACTTCTCGCCTTCCGCTTCGATCAATTTACGCAGAAGCTTGCGCTTTTCCGTACCCTCGCGGTCGCGGCGGCTGGCCTTGAACATGACCACGCTTTGTTCGATCGTTTCTGATGCCGTTGCTTGACGCGCGACCTCAACGCGGGCAGGCGCTGACAAAAACGTATTGGTCAGTCGCTCAATCTCGGGTGCCATTGTGGCCGAAAAGAACAGCGTCTGTCGCGTAAATGGCGTCAAGCTGAAGATGCGTTCAATGTCTGGAATAAAGCCCATGTCAAGCATGCGGTCGGCTTCATCCACGACCATCACTTGCACGCCGGTCAACAGCAGTTTGCCGCGTTCGAAATGGTCCAAAAGACGGCCCGGCGTTGCGATCAGAACGTCCACACCTTTGTCGATCAGCATGTCCTGTTCTTTGAAACTGACCCCGCCAATCAGCAGCGCTTTGGTGAGCTTCACATTCTTGGCGTAGATGTCGAAGTTCTCGGCCACCTGTGCCGCAAGTTCACGGGTCGGACACAGTACAAGGCTGCGCGGCATGCGTGCGCGGGCGCGGCCACGGGCCAGCATCGTGATCATTGGAAGCGTAAAGCTTGCGGTTTTGCCAGTGCCGGTTTGTGCGATGCCCAGCACGTCTTTGCCTTCAAGCGCTGGCGGTATCGCCCCGGCCTGAATGGGGGTCGGCGTGTCATACCCCGCTTCTTCGATAGCTTTCAGGACTTTCGGGTTGAGGTTCAACTCAGAGAATTTTGTCATGTGTATCCGCTGTTCACGGACTGACTGCGCCCGTGCGTCTGGTAAGATCAGGCCCGGCTGGCCCCGTCATTGTCAACAGTTGCGATCTTTCGCGCGTATGTAGCTCTGACACTGCTATGCGTCAATGCAGCCGGGGTTTGGTGCGGTAAAGTGCCTGTTTTCGACGTATTTCGGTGGTGATTGCGCAACAAAACCGGTCTTGAAGCTGGTTTTGTCGTGTTTTCAACCGGCAAGACGGATGCCGAATACGCGTTCAAGAGCGGCATCCGGGTTGAAGTCCGGTTTGAGCAATAGCCCATTTCGTTTCAGACGCGCGCGTGTATCGCTGCTGTCGAGGCACATCTCGTCAAAAAAAGCGCGCAATCCCTCTTCGCCTTCTTCCTCTTCCAGCCAACGCAGCAACCGTCCGACAGATTTCGGCGGCTCGTCCTCTCTGACGCGATAAGACCCTTTGGTTTTGCGGAACTCGAGTTTGCTGCGGAAAGCCTCCCAGTCTGTGACATGCAAGTGGCCAATATAAGCGTCAGCCAAAGTGTCGACATTGGTCACATCCTGACCCTGAGTGCGGAGGCGATGGATTTTGAGCCGTACATCCTTCAGACCTGTGCGGACAAACACTTTCCCCGCCACATGGCTGAGGAAGCCACCACGCAAGTAACTGCCAAATGTCGGGTATGCATCGTTTAAGGCCTGCGCCGCCCCAGCGCCCGAGATGCGTTTTTTGAAATGCGTGGGCATGTAACCGGGTGTCGGTGCTGACAAGGCCTCAGCGGGGATCAATCGCACACCCGCCATGTCGTCACCGACCTTCTGCAGCTGTGTGCTCAGACGCGTTTGACACAGGATAAATTCATCAACGTCGATATGCCCTAACCAATCCACATCGCCGTGAGCGTCTTGGAGGGCCTGGGTTGCATTGAAGGACTGCCGAAGCTGGTGTTCATCGGGACGCTCTTTTTTAAAGGACGCCCAATATGCCTCATCACAAACCGTCAGCTTCACATGTGGATGATCCTGCAGCAGTAAGCTGACATCTGGGTCGGGCGCGTCCAAAAACAGATGAATGCGCTTGCACCCAAGATCGATGTGATGTGCCACAAAGCGACCGACCTCAAGCAGCGGCGCATTGGTGGTGCACACAAGCCCCCATCGCGGTGTCTTGGCTGTCGCCTCCAGCACGGATTTTGGTACGGAAA
>ERZ1740070.2596-NODE-2596-length-10316-cov-6.850794_pt1 | contig 10316 bp, 7 predicted proteins | sample MGYA00581734_ERZ1740070 | MGnify/ENA primary metagenome ERZ1740070 (study PRJEB43018, sample SAMN04849744) | marine metagenome | isolation source: floating plastic debris | place: Pacific Ocean | collected 2008-09-01 | study: EMG produced TPA metagenomics... | reverse complement strand
AATACGTACAAATACGCATATGAGGGGTGCGGCTCCCTGTAATTTCAGTAGAACAACGAATGGTCTGAAAAAGGATTACCTTAGAAAATAATTACAGCTTTGATAAAACTTTACTCGGCTCGGTTTTTATAGGAAAAAGAGTCCCTAAAGGAAATTATATGGCAGTAATTCAGTCCTCTCTCCGGTCTGATGGTATGGAATTATTATGTTTATATCATCAGGATCCTTCTATTAGACTTCGTAACAAACTAGTAAAATTGCATAGTGGTTTAGTAAGAAAAATGGCTCATAAATTCAGCCATCAATGTAACGAACCTTATGAAGATTTAGAACAAATTGGTTACTTCGGTTTAATAAGAGCAATTGAACGCTTTGATCCCACCCAAGGATATGCGTTTAGTTCCTTCGCTGTTCCCTATATTCGGGGTGAAATGCTGCACTTTTTACGAGACCGTAGTACTTTGTTGAAAATTCCCCGTCGTTGGCAAGAACTATACAATGAAGGGCAAAAAATCCGTAAAGAATTAGCGCACAAATATGGAAGACAGCCATTAGATTTAGAAATTGCTCGCGAGTTGAAAGTCTCGGTGCAAGAATGGCAAGAAACTAAGTTAGCAGTTCAAAATCGGATGCCTTTAAGTCTGGATGCAACGGTAGTTAACTATATCGATTGTCAAATCACATTAGGTGAAGCATTACCTTGTCCTCAGACAGCAGCTCAGCAACACCTCGAAGAAGAGCGACAGCAGTTGCATGGAGCTATGGGGATGTTAGAAGAAAAGCCTCGGATGGCAGTAGAACTAGTATTTCTTAAGGAATTTTCTCGTAAAGATGCAGCGAAAAAAATTGGTACTAGTCCAATGACAGTAACGCGGTATCTGCAAAAAGGAATCGATGATTTAATGGGTCTAATGCAACAAACACAGGCTGTCGCTACCGGAACATAATGGATAGAAAATGTTACAAAGTTTATCTGTCTGAACATGGCTGTTGATATAGCCATGAAAATTTTATTGCACCTCAAATTTTTTCAATTATTAAAGCTGCATATAAGTTAACGTTTAGGGCTTGCGTGCTAATTGCACAAGGGCTTTATATCTTCCCCAACATCGACAACAAGTTTTTAACTAAATTGAATAACAACGAAGAGTTAGGAGTGAGGAGTTAGGAGTTAGGAATTAGGAATGATTAAATTCTTCCCCCTCTTCCCCCTCTTCCCCCTCTTCCCTATACCCAACTCTTACACTTAATAATTAAGTAATTACAGTGGGCTTATCCCGTCCGGTATTGGCTTTTATCTGGGCTATTTCGTCGGCAAGGGTAATTAATTCTGCTAATCCTTCTTGCGGGTCGAGGTCGTGTTTTGTCGCGTCTGGTTCGTAGCTTTCGAGGTAAACTCTGAGTGTTGCTCCTTGTGTACCCGTACCGGAAAGTCGAAATACAATTCTGGAACCGTCGGTAAAACCAATTCTGATTCCTTGCTTCTGACTGACGCTCGCATCTACGGGGTCTGTATAGCTGAAATCATCGGCGTATTCTACTGTATAATTGCCGAACTGCTTACCTTTCATGGAAGATAACGAAGAACGCAGATTTTCCATTAAGGTATTGGCTTTTTCTTTGTCTACTCCTTCATAATCATGACGGGAATAATAATTACGTCCGTAGGTTTTCCAGTGTTCTTTGACAATCTCTTCAACTGATTGCTTTCGAGAAGCTAAAATATTTAACCAAAATAGAACAGCCCAAAGCCCGTCTTTTTCCCGTACATGGTTGGAACCGGTTCCAAAACTCTCTTCACCACAAAGAGTTGCTTTACCAGCATCTAAAAGGTTACCAAAGAACTTCCAACCCGTCGGAGTTTCGTAGCAGTCAATTCCCATTTGTTCCGCTACTCTATCAACAGCAGCAGAAGTTGGCATCGAACGCGCTACACCTGCTATACCAGAACTGTAACCCGGTACCAGTTTGGCATTTGCTGCTAATACTGCCAAACTATCGCTGGGAGTAACAAAGAAATTTCGACCCAAAATCATGTTGCGATCGCCATCTCCATCGGAAGCTGCACCGAAGTCTGGAGCGTTGTCTCCGAATAAAATATCAACTAGTTCATGAGCATAAACTAAGTTAGGGTCTGGATGTCCACCACCGAAGTCTTCTAAAGGTTTACCGTTTTGCACAGTTCCTTCAGGTGCGCCCAATCGCTGCTCAAATAAAGCATAAGCGTAAGGTCCGGTAACAGCATGTAGGGAATCCATACACATGCGGAAATCACCAGAAGTTAAAAGTTGACGAATACTGTCAAAATCAAACAGCGACTGCATCAACTCCACATAATCAGCTACCGAATCGATAACTTGAACCGTCATCGAACCGATTTCAAAGCTTCCTAATTTCCCTAAATTGACATCTTCTGCTTCTAAAATCTTGTAACCATCAATGGTTTTACTGCGATTAAACATAGCTTCAGTAATCTTTTCCGGTGCAGGACCACCATTATCGGTATTGTACTTGATACCAAAATCTTCATCGGGGCCTGCTGGATTATGACTAGCAGAAAGAATGATTCCACCAAAAGCTTTATATTTGCGGATAATGCAGGAAACAGCAGGAGTAGAGAGAATACCGTTTTCGCCCACTAATACTCTGCCAAAACCATTAGCCGCAGCCATTTTTAAAATAATTTGGATAGCTTCCCGGTTGTAGAAACGACCATCACCACCCACAACCAAAGTTTGTCCTTGATAACCTTCAAGACTGTCAAAAATTGATTGAACAAAATTTTCTAAATAATTTGGTTCTTGAAAAACCTTAACCTTTTTCCTTAGCCCCGAAGTACCGGGTTTTTGGTCGGTAAATGGTTTAGTTGAAACAGTGCGGATATTCATTTATAAATTTGTAAGTGCCAATACTAATTAAAGTACCAGCGAACAGTCAACAGTGAACAGTTATCAGTTATCAGTGAGCAGTGAAAGAATAAATTCGGTATTATAAAACTTCACTGATTACTAATAACTCTTAACTCCTAACTTTTTTTAACGCTTCCCGAACGACTTCTGAACCAACTCCGAAGCGACAGGAGTTTTCGGTAATATGCTGCTTCCATGCACGACTTCCAGGTTTTCCAGCGAAGAGTTGCAGCATGTGTCTGGTAATTTTATTTAATTTCAACCCTTCGCTCGTCCATTTGTCTATGTAGTCATACATATTCTCGACAATTTCATGTCTGTTTAAAAACGGCGCTGATTCCGTGTATAATTCTTTGTCTACGGTGGCGAAAAGGTAAGGATTGTCATATGCTGCACGTCCTATCATCACGGCATCAACTGACTGCAAGTGTTGCTGTACTTGAGTTAAGGTTTTAAATCCACCGTTGATTTCAATGAATAAATCGGGAAAATCTTGTTTCAAACGATGCACGTCTTCATATCTTAAAGGTGGAACATCGCGGTTTTCTTTGGGACTCAGCCCCTGCAACCAAGCTTTACGAGCATGAACAGTGAAGCGTTCGCATCCAGCTTGCGAAACAATATTAACAAAATTTACCATGTCCTCGTAACTATCTAAGTCATCAACTCCGATACGATGCTTGACGGTAACGGGAATTTTTGTAGCATCAATCATTGCTGCGACACAATCAGCGACCTGCTGTGGTTTAGCCATCAAACAAGCACCAAAATTACCACTCTGCACCCGACTGCTGGGACAACCCACATTCAAATTTATTTCGTCATAACCCATTCCTTCAGCAACACGAGCGCATTCGGCTAAATCCTTGGGATTATCACCCCCCACTTGCAGCGAAAGCGGTTTTTCTTCAGGAGAGAAACCCAACAAATGTTCTTTATCCCCGTGCATAATCGCCGCACTTGTCACCATTTCGGTATAGAGTAAAGTACGGTTAGTAATTTTACGCATAAAATACCTATAATGACGGTCAGTTCTATCCATCATTGGGGCGATGCTTAAAAGGTTAGGCATGGGGGAATAAGAGTTAGGAGTTAGAAATTAGAGTTACAAATATAATTATTATAGTTATCGGGTGAATGGCAGCTGGCAAATGAAAATTAGGTTACAACAGCTTAAATTTGCTCATTGTGACGATTTCAAAATTGTCTGCTTTAATCTATAGCAATTCATGATAATGATTTCGTTTGCAAAAAGGTGTTGTAAAGGCTGAAAGTATTGCTAGATATAGAGATTTATCTTCTTCGCTTTCTATTTTCTAATAATTGCTTATCATTTTCTTTGAGACAGCCAGGTAAACTGTCTACCGCATGGGTTGTTGGACATGGCTCGCGGATAAAGCTATTAGAAGCACTCATACAGAAATACTCGAATGAATACAGTTGACAATCAACTACCATTTGTGTTTAGGGCATCTAGCATTAACAAGATTGACGAGCATAACGTTACGGTAGACAGAAGATTTACGGATATTAATTTAAATGGTGTTGATTTAAGCGGTACAGATTTGAGCTATATACGTTTAAATGAAGCCCAGTTAATGGATGCTGGTTTGGAAGAAAATCATTTAAGCTGTAATTTAAAAAACAACAGTAATTTAGAAGGTTTTGATTTTAGTAATGCAAACCTTAGTCTTGCTGTGCTTCGAGGAGCGAATCTCAAAGGTGCAAATTTCTGTCTGGCAATTTTGAAAAGAACTGATTTACGAAAAGCTAACTTACAAAAAGCGATTTTAAGCGGTAGCATTCTCAGAGATGCTGATTTACGAGAAGCTAATCTTAGCAATGCATTTTTATTAGGTACGAATCTTAGCTATGCTACTTTGAATCATGCTAATCTCAGCAATGCTCATTTATTAGGAGCAAATCTTTCTCATACCGATTTTTCCGACGCTACAGTTGATAATGCTCGATTCGGGTGGAATACGGGTATTTCTAATCGGATGAAGTTTGAATTGCAGTTACGAGGAGCGATTTTTGAAGATTAGGGAATTGGGCTTTGGGCATGGGGCATTGGTGAGATGGTAGGTTGGGTTAGACGCACGATAAATTTGGATGATTAACCTTCTTATTGAAATTGCGTCGTAACCCAACATCGATATTTTGATTTAATAACGAATTACTCGACATAAATTGTTTGCTCTCATGGTGGATGTTGGGTTATGTCCTTCGGACACGCTTCGCTAACGTTCCTCAACCCAACCTACAAATATGATTCAAATAATACCGAATATAATGGTGTTTTATTTATCTAATCGAATAAATGGAATACCGTAGAGCCAAAATAGAAGGAGGTACTTTCTTTTTCACAGTTGTTACTCACAATCGCCGCAAATTTCTGTGTGATGAAGAAAATATTGTGTTGCTACGAAAGGTATTTAAACAAGTAATTAAGAATCATCCTTTCAAAATCGACGCAATCGTAATTTTACCCGAACATTTGCATTGTATTTGGACTTTACCGACAAATGAGAATGATTTTTCTACTCGTTGGAGTTTGATTAAAGGTGGTTTTAGTCGGCTGTGTCATCCAAAGTATAAAGGAAAAATATCTGCATCGCGACAAAGTAAAAAAGAACAAGGAGTTTGGCAACGTCGTTTTTGGGAACATCAAATCCGCGATGAAGCAGATTTTAATTACCATATGGATTACATTCATTACAATCCAGTGAAACATGGATATGTAACAGCACCGAAAGATTGGAAATATTCAAGTTTTCATAGCGATGTTAAACGAGGTGTTTATGATATTGATTGGGGTGCAGGGGTAGAATTAGAATTTCCTGATTGGGTGGGGAATGAGTAATCGTATTAATCGTAGGTTGGGTTAGACGCACGATAATATTTAATTATTAACCTTCTTATTGAAATTGCGTCGTAACCCAACATCGATACTTTGATTTAATAATGAATTACTGGACATAGATTGTTTGTTGTCATGGTGGATGTTGGGTTTCTCTTCGTTCAACCCAACCTACAAACTGTGGGGCTTTTTTAATACTACAAATATGCTCAAATAATACCGAATATAATGGTGTTTTTAATTCAAAAAATATTTAAATACAATTATTTTAATTGTAGGTTGGGTTAGACGCACGACAATATTAAATTATTAATCGATTAATTTGTTTTGCGTCGTAACCCAACATCAATATTTTGAACTCATCGGAAATTAGCAAAAATCATCGCATTGTTGGGTTATGTCCTACCGGACACGCTTCGCTAACACGACCTTCGACCCAACCTACGAATATTAAATTACCAATTACCAATTACCAACTACATTTTCAAATCTGCAATCGCACCTTTGGTCATCGCAGCAATGGCTTTATCTGTAGCTTTTGGCAGGTGATAATATTTACCTCCAGCGTTTTTAGCCAATTCTTTCGCGAATCCTGTTGACACAAATTTACTTTCGGTGTCGATTACTAATAATTGAATTCCTAAAGCGCGAATTTTACCTGCTACTTCTAATAATTCCCCTTTGATATCTGGCTTTTCTCCTGGTTCTTGGGGTTCTCCTAATGAGCGAGACAAAGAAATGTTACCGCGTCCGTCGGTGATGGCTACTATAACTACTTGTCCGATGTCTCCGCTTCTTTGTGCGTTTAAGCCGACGTGAGCGGCTTGGGTTAAGCCATGAGCTAGTGGTGAACCTCCTCCACAAGGCATTTTCTCTAAGCGGGTACGGGCTAAGGTGATGGAACGTGTAGGGGGTAATACTACTTCTGCTTGCTCTCCTCGGAAGGGAATTAGGGCTACCTGGTCGCGGTTTTGGTATGCTTCGGTTAATAACTGCATTACCGCTCCTTTGGCTGATTGCATTCGATTTAATGCCATTGAACCGGAAGCATCCACGACAAATATTACTAATGCTCCGGCTTTTCTCGCTAGTCTTTTTGCACGAATATCCCCTTGCTCGACGATGACGTTTCGACCGGGATATCTTTGTCTTCGTGCTTTTTGATATGGTGCTGCAGCTCGTAATGTCGCATCTACTGCGATGCGACGAACTTTTCCTTTGGGTAGCATGGGTTTGATGTAGCGTCCCCTGTCGTCGGAAAATATCAAACCGCGACTTCCGGAGTTTCCTTGACGTTGGGATGTTTGAGCAAAGTACAGAACGCTTTCGTCTAAAACTACACCTTCTGGGTCAAAGATAAATTCTTCGGGAATTCCCGGTGGTTCTTGTTCCTGGTCTTGTTCTTCCTGTTCTTGTTCTTCCTGTTCTTCTTGCTCTTGTTCGGATTCGTCTTCTGGTTCTTCTTGGTTTTGTTGTGGTGGGGGTGGTGGTGGTTGCTGTTCTTCTTCTGGTGGTGTTTGAATTACGGTTGCGCGGGGTACTATGACTAATTCCACAGCACGACGCAGGTCTTCTGGGTTAACTTGATTGCGTCCGTCGAGTGCTGCGGATGCTTTGGCTACTCTAACTGCAAATAGTTCTGCGCGATGTCCCTGGACTACACCACGAATTGCTTCTTCGACAAGGTAATTAATTTGTTCTTGGCTGATGGTAACTTCTTTCAACCATTCTCTTGCTAAAACAATTTGAGTTTTGATGGAATCTATATCTTCGTTGTACTGTTGGAGAAATTCCTGGGGGGAGCGTGAATAAGCAATTGCTTGGTCTACTGCTTGTACTCTATCGTCTAATCCTAAAACACCATCGGCGGAAAGGGAAATGGCAATTCTATCGAGTAAATGCTCTCGGAGACTTCCTTCTTCTGGATTGTAGGTAGCAATAAATAATGATTTACAAGGATGTTGAAAACTAATTCCTTCTCGTTCGATTTGGTTTCGTCCTTCGGATAATACTGTTAAAAGTTGGTTGCTAATTTGGTCATCTAAAAGATTGATTTCATCTACATACAGCACACCTCGATTTGCTGCTGCGAGTAAACCGGGCTGAAATACAGTATCTCCTTGCTTGACAGATTTTTCTACATCTACCGAACCCAAAAGTCTATCTTCGGTGACTCCGAGAGGTATTTGTAAAAATGGTGCGGAGATAATTTCGGTTTCTACATCCGAGACGTTTAATTTAACGTCTCTAGATAAATCGTCCCATTCTTCTGGTTTATCGGGATTACAGTTACTGATAGAATCCTTTACTACTTCGATTGGTGGTAGCAAAGCGTGGATAGCTCTTGCCATCACTGACTTTGCGGTTCCTCTTCGTCCGGCGATCGCCACTCCTCCCAATTCTGGATCGACAGCTGCTAATAGTAAAGCTAATTTAATCGCTTCTTGACCAACTACAGCAGTTAAGGGAAAAGTGGTAAAAGTCGAATTAACAGTGGATGCAGCCATTTTTTACATAATAGTTAGTCTAATTCTTTAGCTTACCAAACTTGATTCAAATAATTCCAAATAAATAATTAAAATCAAGGTTCAAGTAATAATTTAAAAATTCTTTTGAACAAAAAATCAAATATGTGGTACTGCTAGACGACACTCAGACATTTCTTAAATAATCATCTCAATTTCAAGTGTTTTGATGAACTTAAGCTAGAATAATTACTCTGAAATACGCTACTTAGAATATTTGAATATTGTTAATGTCTTCTAAATCAGCAGAAATGATTCGTAAACAAGAGAAATTAGCAGAAGTTATCCAAAACGCAAAATTTAATGATAATTCGCTTTTGCTGAATGCGCTTACCCATCGTTCCTACGTTCATGAAAATCCTAATTCGGGAGAACATAATGAGCGATTAGAATTTTTAGGTGATGCTTTATTAACTTATTTGAGTGGAGATTATCTTTATCGTCGTCATCCAGATATTGGAGAAGATAAATTAACTCGCAGACGCTCTGCTCTTGTAGATGAAAAGCAATTATCACGGTTTGCTTTAGAGGTAGGTTTAGATAAAAAAATGCTGCTTGGTAAAGGTGCTATTCGTGAAGGGGGATATAAAAATCCCAATCTACTCAGTAGCACTTTTGAAGCGATTATTGCAGCCTATTATCTTGACAATAACTCGGATATTGAAGTATTGCGTAATGTTGTTGAACCGCTATTTGATTCAGTTCCGGAAGAAATAGTAGAAGTTCGTTCAAATCTTGACTCAATAAATCAGTTTCAGGTATGGGTACAGCGTCATATTCCCCAAAATCCACCGAATCTCCCCAATTATCAGACTACAAGAACAGGTGGTGCTGCTCACGCTCCAGAATTTCTCTGTGAAGTATTTGTAGACAATCAAAAATACGGAGAAGGTAAAGGTAAAAATATCAAAGAATCAAAAAAAAACGCTGCAAATAATGCTTTGATTAACTTAGAAAAAGAAGGTTTTATTTAAAAATTGGGAATAGGGTATTGGGCATTGAAAAAATATTTTTATATACACCATAGTAAAAGCAACTATATAAAAAAGTAATATTCTTTAATTGTAAAAGGATAAGGATTCATTCTGATAATTGCTCACTGTTCACTGATAACTGTATTTCCAATGGTAAGTTAATCGTAAAAATAGAACCATTTCCCAATACAGAATCTACTTTAATTTCACCTTTAATAACTTCTATAAGCTGCGAAACTATTGCTAAACCTAAACCAGTTCCATCTATCATACAAGATTCGGCTACTGAAATAGCACGATAGTAAGGATTAAAAATATTCGATAAGTCTTCTTCGGAAATACCAATTCCTGTATCTGAAATTATAATTTTCCATTTACTATCATCTACAGTCTCGCAAGTAATTTCAATTGCTCCAGATTCTGTATAGCGAATTGCATTACTGAGAATATTAGTAACAACTTGCTCCAACTTTAACGCATCTGTGACTACTCTCTCAGGAGCTTTTTGAAGATGAAGGATAATTTCAATATTCTTTGTTCCTAAAGAAGTTTCTAACATTCCGCTGACTTCTTCAATTAATAGACGAGGATTAATTGATTTTAAGTTCAGCTTTGATTCTCCTGCTTCCAAACGAGAAATTTCTAATGCGTTGTTTATCAAACGTAATAATTTTCTACCACTATTTAATACTTTCTCAATATGTTCTAAATTTCCGTAGGTATTCTTGACTTCAGCTTTCTGCTTTTGTATTCGTAAAAACAAATCAGAATAGCCAATGATTGATGTTAAAGGACTTTTTAATTCGTGGGCTAAAAAAGATATATTCTCTTGAGAAGTGCGAACAAACCGAGTTAACTCTTGATTATGTAGAGTTAATTGATGTTGTAAATTTTCTAATTCTTCAATTCTTTGCTGTGTATAACTGTCAAAACACCGAGCAATTGCTTCATCAACTACGCTATTAATTAAGCGTATAGCTTGAATTATTTCCGACGGTGATGATATGAGAAAGTAATCTTCTAGAGTCGAAAATATAACTTGACGAAA
>ERZ1740070.2595-NODE-2595-length-10318-cov-6.469941_pt1 | contig 10318 bp, 8 predicted proteins | sample MGYA00581734_ERZ1740070 | MGnify/ENA primary metagenome ERZ1740070 (study PRJEB43018, sample SAMN04849744) | marine metagenome | isolation source: floating plastic debris | place: Pacific Ocean | collected 2008-09-01 | study: EMG produced TPA metagenomics... | reverse complement strand
AATTAGCCCAGCGTGTAGATAAAAATTTGCTCGTCGAACAGTTGCAGGGTTCTGTAACTGACGTAGAAGAAGAAAGAGAAGAAATGGAATTTTAAATCAGTGAACAGTTAACAGTTAACAATTACTCCCTTCCTCAAAAATACTCTATATATCTTTTCTCTACATTTTTTCTATTAGCAAGATTTGACAGAGAAAAGAATAACAATCCAAAATCTAAAATCTAAAATCCAAAATCGAAATGTCTGATGAAAAAGTTTTTCTAAAACCAAACGCAATTGCCGAACCTTTAATCAACCAGTGGTATGCTTGGTCATACCTGGTACCACCTGCAACAGCAGCGATGTACATTACCGATTCCCACATCAAAATTATGGAGTCTTTTATCGAAGCTCCACAAGTACATAAATCAGCTTTGCAAAATCCGGCGATGATGGGAGGACCTTTTATTAATTATGATGTTGATAGAGTTGGTGAAATTAAGGATTTACTGGCAAAAACTAAGGCAGAACAAGCTAATTTAATCAAGTTAAGTACGGCAATTCATGATTTAGAAAAACTTTTACGCGAAAAAGCAGATGGATATTCTTTAGAACCTTTATACGAACAAGTTCCAGAAGAATTAAAAGGTTATGTAGAACTCGTTTACGATGCTAATAATCATCCCGCAATTCGTTTGATTGAAGGTCTTTTATATCGCAGTTCAAATTATCAAACTGCTCATCAATCTATTGCTTTATCTTTAACCGATGAAGATTCTCGCTCTTTTGTTCTAAGTACACCTCGTTTACCAGAAGAACATACTTTACATCTCGATTTTAAATTTAATCATCCTGTTTGGGATAGATTATTTAAGATGCGCTATCAAGCAGATTATTATGACGAATTAAAACAACTTTTTCAGATAAAAAATCATCAAGAAGCTATATTTTCATCTTTATTTACAACAGAACAACCTCCTCATCCAAATAATTATCAAGGTGATGATGTTAGGGTTCGTTACTTTGGTCATGCTTGTGTTTTAATCGAAACTCAAAATACTACTATACTGTGCGACCCGCTGATTAGTTATCAGCATCGTGCTGGAACTCCTCGCTATACTTATGCCGATTTACCGGAAGTGATTGATTATGCGGTAATTACTCACAATCACCAAGACCACGTAATGTTTGAAACTCTTCTACAATTACGTCATAAAATCCGCAATGTTGTAGTACCGAAGGGTAACAAAGGTTCTTTAATAGACCCTTCATTGAAATTAATTTTAGAAGAATTTGGCTTTAACAATGTTAAAGAAGTTGATGAGTTAGAAACTATAGAATTAAATGATGGATATATATTAGCATTACCTTTTCTTGGCGAACATGGGGATTTAAATATTGCCACAAAAGCAGCCTATTGGTTCAATATTAAAGGTAGAAAAATAATATGTGCTGCTGATTCTAATAATATAGAACCTGCTTTATATAGAAATTTACACTGTCTTTTGGGTGATTTAGATGTAATGTTTATTGGTATGGAATGCGATGGGGCACCTTACACTTGGGCTTATGGTTCTTTGTTAATGCAAAATGTTCCGAGAAAAATGGCTCAGACAAGAAGATTAGATGGTTCTGATGCTAGAAAAGCGTTTAATTTAGTTAATCAATTTAATCCCCAACAGGTTTATGTTTATGCGATGGGACAAGAACCTTGGTTGACTTATATTACATCGATTAATTATACAGATGATTCTCGTCCGATTATTGAGTCTAATAAGTTAGTTGAGCAATGCAAGAAAAATAATATTCATAGCGAGCGTTTGTATGGCTGTAAGGAAATTATTTTAGCGGCAGGTTCAAATACAAATATTTTTGTAGAATCTTCTATTAGCAATAATCAACAATCATCGATAATATTAGATACTGAAATGGAGGAAAAAATCAAACCAATTAACGAATTTCTTAAAGAACTTTCCGACAAAGATATTAAACTTTGGGTAGAAGACAATCAAGATACATCAGCCGAACCAAAACTTAAATGTAATGCTCCCAAAGGTGGTTTAACTCCCGAAATTAAAACTCAAATTACACAGCGAAAACCAGAGATTGTGCAATTTTTGCATGAACAAACGAATGGTACCAAACTTGATTTAGAAGCAGAAGCTGTTTTAGATGAAAGCATTCAACCTGAAAATGCAATACCTTCTCAAGTTATTCTGGATAACATTCTTCTCACGGGAGCGACGGGTTTTATTGGTGCTTTTCTTCTCTACGAACTATTACAAACAACCGAAGCCAAAATTCACTGTCTCATCCGGGCTGAAAACACCGAAGCAGCACGAGATAAAATTAAAAAGTCTCTAGAATCCTATAATCTTTACGAACAATGGCAAGATTCATTTAGCAACAGAATTATTCCCATTGTCGGAGATTTATCTCAACCATTGCTAGGACTTGATAAAAATCAGTTTGAAAATCTATCCGCAGAAATTGACACTATTTATCATAATGGTGCATGGGTTCATCATACATCGCCTTATTCATTACTAAAAGCGACTAACGTATTGGGAACTCAAGAAGTTTTGCGATTAGCTTGTAAAAACAAAGTTAAACCCGTACACTTTATTTCTACCATCAGCGTATTTGCTGGTACAAACCAAATTATCCACGAAAACGAACCCCTTGACGTAAACCGTACACCTGCTGGTGGTTACGCTCAAAGTAAATGGGTAGCGGAAAAATTAGTTACCATAGCTCGTCAGCGAAATCTCCCCGTTTCAATATATCGTGTGGGAGCAGTCAGCGGACACAGCCAAACCGGAGCATATAACAGAAACGATTTTCTCTACAAAATGATTCAGGGTTGCGTGCAGTTAGGAAGCGCCCCTATAGGCAATATGATATTAGATATCATGCCAGTAGACTATGTTAGTCAGGCAATAATTCATTTATCAAAACAATCACAATCCTGGGGAAAAGTCTTTCATTTAGTGCATCCCCAACCCGTTGACGTAGATGTATTATTCAAGCAACTTAATTCAATGGGTTATCCCGTTAAAAGACTTCCTTATCAAGAATGGCGAGAAAAACTACTAAAAATTATCGAAAATTCTCCCAACCATCCCTTGTATGCTATCGCTTCATTATTTTCCGCTAATTCCGGAAATAGCGCAACAGAAGCCAAGCCATTACAGTTCGATGCTCATAATACTTTAACCGGACTTGCCAATACTTCGATTATCTGTCCGGCGATAGATGCACAATTGTTATCTACTTATATTGGTTATTTGATGAAATGATTGGGGATGGGAAAAGGGAGGGAGAGAGGGAGGGAAAATAATTCATAACTCCTAACTCCTAACCTTTGACATCTTGTAATCAAATTAACCTGTATTTAAATAAAGCATTATGCAATAATACAGAAAACTGAAATGTTTAACTGTTATTGAGAATTTATCTTAATAGGTAAAATTTACAGCGCTTATCCAAAGTACATAACCCCGTTCATTTTATTTGTAAAGCATTATCAATTACCCAGTAATACTAATATGGTGAAAACCAATCGCTATTCTGAATATGATACTTGGGCTTGGCTGTACAATCATACAATGGGACCGCAGTATGGTTTGGAGCAGCTTAAGCCTGTAGAACTTATGTTACTACCACATCTACCCGCAGATGCAGATTTATTAGATTTGTGCTGCGGTACGGGAAATTTAATGCAAGCATTATTGCACAAAGGTTATAGGGTAACGGGTTTAGATGGTTCGGAAGCGATGCTCGATTATGCTCGTGAAAATGCACCTCAAGGAGAGTTTATTTTAGGGGATGCTCGTAATTTTAATCTTCCAGAACGTTTTGATGGAGTTGTTTCTAGTAGTGCTTCTCTAAATCATATTTTGAGCATTGACGAGCTAAATCGTGTTTTTAGTAGCGTTTACAATGCATTAAAGCCAAATGGTTTATTTATGTTTGATTTAAACCATGCAGGACAAATGGGAAAATGGTGGAATTCGCAAATTACAGAAGGTGAAATAGAAAACGAACTTGCTTGGTATATTACCCCAAATTATAACTCTACAGATAGAATGGGGAATTTTGAAGTAACTATGTATCAAGCTCCTACTCAGGTTAGAAGAAAAGGTGGTTTGAAAAAGTTACTGTATAAATTATTAAGTTTGAGATTGTTAACTAGATTTCGTCTTAATGTGTTATCTAACTTTCAACAGTGGGAAAATTGGCAGCGTTCAGATATCACCTACGACGTTAGGGGATATTATCCAGAGGAAGTAAAAGCAGCATTAGAAGAAGTTGGATTTACCCAAGTTCAAATCAAGACTATCGATGGAAAAACAGAATTAGATAACAACCACTCAGCTTATTTTATTTGTCAAAAAGCAAAAATTTAGCACTATTTACGAATTACAAATTACGAATTACGAATTACGAATTACGAATTATACTCACCCATCATCAATGACAACCACTTCAGACAAAACCGATTTACAAACCCAGCATTTAGAAAATTTCATTACATCCTATACAAAGCGAACCCAAGCATCAAAACGTTACGCTCAAACCTATCGTCCGGTTTTAGCGGATAAAAGTTCTTTAGGGTTGGGATTTTCTCCAGAATTGAAGGAGATGTGTTATCCAGTTGTTGTTGAAAAAGCTGCTGGTGCTAGACTTTGGGATATTGATGGTAACGAGTATATTGATATTTTAATGGGTTTGGGAATCAACTTACTCGGTCATAATCCAGAATTTGTCAAAAACGCAATTGCAACTCAATTAGAAAAAGGTTTCTCAATGGGACCCCAAGCTGAGTTAGCTGGTGAAGTAGCTCAACTCATCTGCGAATTAACGGGAGCAGAACGAGCAACTTTTAGCAATACGGGTACAGAAGCCATTATGACAGCGATTCGCATGGCTAGAACCGTGACAAAACGCAATAAAATCGCTATTTTTACCAATTCCTATCACGGACACTCGGATAATACCTTAATTAGAGCCACAATTGCCCAGTATGCGAAACAAGCTGCAAGTCGCAAACTCGAAGGTAAAATCGCTGCTGGTGGATTGTTGAGTGGATTATTGCGTCCGATACAATCAGGTTTGAAAAACAGCGTTAGTCCCAAAGGAGTTCCCGCTGCACCTGGTATTCCCCAAGATGTCGCAAAAAACGTGTTGGTACTTGATTATGGAAATCCCCAGTCATTAAAAGTAATTGAAGCAAACAAAAATCAGTTAGCAGCAGTTTTAGTTGAACCCGTACAAAGTCGCTGTCCTCAATTACAACCCAGAGAATTTTTACAGCAGTTACGACGTGTCACAAAAGAAGCTAATATTGCCTTAATTTTTGATGAAATGGTAACAGGATTTCGCATTCATCAAGGTGGTTCGCAAGCTTGGTTTGATATTGATGCGGATATAGTTACCTACAGTAAAATTGTGGGTGGAGGTTTACCGATGTCAGTAATTGCGGGTAAGGCTGCTTACATGAATTGCATTGACGGTGGTACGTGGAATTACGGCGACGATTCCGCACCTCAAACCAAAACAACATTTTTCGCAGGTACATTTTGCAAACATCCCCTTGCTCTAGCAGCATCAAAAGCCGTATTAGAACACTTGAAAACTAAAGGGGTACAGCTACAAGAAAAATTAAATCAGCGAACATCTGAATTAGTAGAAGAATTAAATATTTACTTTAAAAAAGAAGGAATTCCTATTACTTATACTCACTTCGGTTCCTTCTTCGCAGCAGATAATTCTCAAAGTAAAATTTCCCCAATGGCAAATAATTTAATGTCATTTCATTTACTTCAAAAAGGAATTCATTTACGACAAGGAGACAAAGGAGGATTTCTTTCCACAGCCCATACCGAAGAAGATATAAACAAAATTATTCAAGCCTTTAAATATAGTGCCAAAGAATTACAGCAAGCAGGATTTATAGTATAAGGAGAAACAATTATGGCAACAATGGGTAAATATTGTAAAGCATACTTATTAAAACAATTTCGTCAATTTAATCAATGGAAAGAAAATCAACAAGAAAATAAAGAACTTGCAGATGATGACGTTCTTTATTTGCAAGAAAACTATATTGTTACCGACGGAATTTATAAGGATGAAAATATAATCTTTGATAATGTAACAGACGAATGGAAAGATTTTTGTCACCAAGTTTTAGAATTTGAAATACCTAATTATGAAATTGTTAGTAATTAGTTACGTAGTTACGTAGGTTGGGTTAGGCGAACGAATAATATTAATAATAATTATCAAATGTAAATGCGCCGTAACCCAACATCTCAGGTTATCAGAAACGAGATAAATATCTTGCATTAAAAAAGTTTTGTTGGGTTACGACGCAAATTATATGTATCGGCTAATAATTAAATATTGTAATGCGTCTAACCCAACCTACTAACTACTAACTACTAACTACTAACTACTAACTACTAACTACTAACTGTTCACTGATAACTGATTATGGAAGATACAAAATATACTGTAGTAATTAGCGATGAAGAAGAATATTCGATTTGGTTTGAATATCGTGAAATACCCTATGGATGGCGCTCGACTGAAAAAACAGGTACAAAACAAGAGTGTCTAGAATATATTAAAGAAGTATGGACAGATATGCGACCTCTTAGTTTACGTAAGAAAATGGATGCATCTAACTCTAATACCTAAAAAAAGCTAAAAATATTAGTGCTTAGAGGACATGACTAATTATGATGAATCTCAGCTTGATTTACTTGTTCCTTGGGATTTACCTGTTGACGAACCATTAAATGAAGCTGATACAGTTAAGTTGTCTCAAGCACTTACCCAGATACTGAATGCGCTAAAACAAGTAGATGCTTCTTCTGCGCTTATCATCATTAAAGATGAATTGTACAAATTAGATTCCCCAGACATACTTCCAGCAAAAATATCTTCTAGTAAAACAGCAATTAAAGGCTGGGAAATCGAAGATTTTGATAGTCATTTTGACGTAAATCACGTGGAAAGTCAGCAACCCGCTTTGTCTATTATTAAAAGTTTGATGTTAGCGATTTATCGAATGTTTATTTTGTTAAACGAGCAAAATAATAATTTCGATTCACTCGCAGTTGAACAACAGAAACAGGGATACATCAGCTATATTCATTTGTTGTCAAGGGTTTATCACCTACAAGTTGTCGAATAAATCTCGTAAATTAATCCAAAATCCAAAATTGAAAATGTTAAATACAGAAGAAATTTGGAAAGGATTTCACTGGTCATTTTTTGTTAACGTTCAAGCCTTAATTATTTGTTTGCGTCGTTTTGAATCGAGTTTAGCGTTGGGAGATATTACAACAGCACAAACCGAATTAGAAACTGCAATCGATTTAATGCTAGCAAGCGGTGCATCTATGCAGCTTGCTGGTAGCTTTAGCAAGCAAGAATACGATTCTCAGATTCGTCCAAAAATGTCTCCCCCTTACGTTCAATCTAACAACTTTAGTGGATTGATGTCTTGGGAACATGCTGCTTTAATGCAGTTGTGGAAGCGTCTTAGTCCTGCATTTAAAAATATCCCCGACGAACTTGAATCAGTACACCAAAAATTTGTAGAATCATATTTTCAATTAGCTACAGACCATAAAGCAGTGTGTCAAAAATTTGGCGGAGATGAAGCAGGTAGTTTACGGTTTAAAAAAGGTTCGGCAGTTGATACTCTGGATAAGTTCGGACAAATTCGCACCAAACATATAGACCCTAACAATAAATCTATTAGTCGCTGTCCTTTTCATCATCGTCATAAAAACTCGTGAAAGCACTACTCGCTCAAAAGCTTCCTCGTAATGTCTGGTTTTTAGGCTTTGTCAGCTTATTTACCGATATTAATTCTAAGATGGTTCAGTCTATCTTACCTTTGTTTTTGGTTTCTGCTTTAGGGACAAATTTAGTTACAGTCGGTGTTATCGAAGGTGTTGCTGAATCTACTGCTTCCGTTTTAAAAATCTTTTCCGGAGCGCTCAGCGATTATTGGGGAAGACGCAAAGAACTAGCTGTAACTGGATATGGATTATCAGCGTTAGTAACTCCATTATTCGCAATTGCAACTACTCCCGCTTGGGTTTTATTGGCTCGTTTCGCTGATAGAGTCGGAAAAGGAATTCGGGTTGCTCCCCGTAATGCATTAGTAGCCGATGTCACTCCACCACCTCAACGCGGTGCTGCTTACGGGTTGCGTCAATCTTTAGATACCATTGGTGCTTTTAGCGGACCCTTTATTGCTGCTGCATTATTGTTCTATTCAAATCAGAACTTTCGCTTAGTCTTTTGGTGTGCTGCAATACCAGGATTAATCGCGATCGCACTTCTGAGTTTTGGCGTAAAAGAAGCTCCCAGAACTTCTCATCAAAGACGCAATCCTTTACAGTGGAGCTTGTTGCAAAGTTTAGGAAAAAGTTACTGGATGTTAGTAGCAGTAGCGTTATTATTTAACTTAGGTAACTTTAGCGACGCATTTTTATTGTTAAGAGCAAAAGAAATAGGCATCGCTACAAACCTCATCCCCTTAAGTTTTGTAGTCATGAATATAACCTATGGACTCAGTGCTTATCCCATCGGCGTACTTTCAGATAGAATAGGTCGTAAAGGATTATTAATTAGTGGATTTACCCTATTCGCTCTAGTTTATTTTGGTTTTGCAATTGCTCAAACACCCTGGCAAATCTGGATACTCTTTGCACTTTGCGGTTTGTATCTAGGTAAAACACAAGGCTTATTATTAGCACTAGTTGCAGATAGAGTTCCCGAAAACTTACGAGGTACAGCATTCGGAATGATTAACCTCGTCACCGGAATTGCACTACTACCCGCAAGTTTAATAGCAGGGACATTATGGGAAAAACTCGGTTCTCAGACAACATTTATGGTCAGTAGTGGTTTTGCAGTTGCTGCAATCTTATTATTGATATTAGCTTTTAACAGTGAACAGTTATCAGTGAACAGTGAACAGTAAACAGTTATCAATTATCAGTGTTAGCCGAGCGTGTCCCTTTCCCCGCAGGGGTTATCCTAGAGCAGGGTAAGGACATACAATTACCAATTAATTTATGTAGTGCGTTAATGCACTACAGCACTCTTCAAATTTGAACCTTTCACAATTATATAATTCCTTTCATCTTCTAAAAATTCTTGATTGTTCGCTGTTCACTGTTCACTGATAACTGATAACTGATTTATGTTTGCTCTAATTAAAAAAAAACCATTAATTAAATTTACCCTGATTGCGATAATCACAGCCATAGTAATTTTTATTATTTATAGAATATTTTCCAATAATTACTATCGTCCACCATCCCCAACAGCAGAAGTACCGCAACTAGTATATCCCCAAGCTGTTTCTAATAATAATCTCCAGATACGTAAAAGCGTAACTCAACTTACACCAGCCGAAAAACAGGCTTTTGTAAAAGCAGTAAAACAGTTAAAAAATACCTTTCCACCAAACAGCGAAATCAGCCTCTACGACCAATTTGTGCTGCAACACGTTTTAACAATGGGGTTTCGCAAGAAATTGGGAGCCACCGGTAAAGCCGAAGGAAATCCCGCTCACGCACAGCCAGCATTTTTACCTTGGCACCGGCAATTTTTGTATCAATTCGAGCAAGAACTACAGAAAATTGACCCTACTGTTACCGTTCCTTACTGGGATTGGACTGACCCCAAAGCATTGGATGCAATATTAGCAGAAGACTTCCTAGGCCCTAACGGTCAAGGAACCACCATCAATATTTCTGGAGTCGGAGAATTTACAGGAGGTACAGTTTCAACCGGTAATTTTGCTGACTGGAAACTCAACAAAAATATTCATTTTGACCCAATTATAATGAAATCTTTAGGGACAAAATTAATCCGATTTGTAGGAATGCCTCCTTGTAATTCTCCCATACCTAAAGCATCCATAGAACAACTTTTTAAATATCATAATTATGAAGTCTTTAATGCATTAATAGAAGGAGCAATAACACTTAAACAAGGTGAATATATTCCCGGTTGGACATTACACGCTTGTGCCCATTCAATTATTGGTGGAAGCATCATCGACAAAGACAACCCCATGAGACAAACCAGCATCTTGGGTACAATGGACAGCATTCCAAGTTCCCCCTACGACCCAATTTTCTGGCTAATTCACTCCAACGTAGACCGTTTGTGGGCAGAGTGGCAAGATAAAGGACATACCGGAGAAAAATTCTATCCTTCCAAAAACGTACCTTTCGGACATAAACTTCATGACCCGATGTGGCCGTGGGATGGAGGATTATCTACACCTGGAGACTATGGAC
>ERZ1740070.2594-NODE-2594-length-10322-cov-5.381514_pt1 | contig 10322 bp, 6 predicted proteins | sample MGYA00581734_ERZ1740070 | MGnify/ENA primary metagenome ERZ1740070 (study PRJEB43018, sample SAMN04849744) | marine metagenome | isolation source: floating plastic debris | place: Pacific Ocean | collected 2008-09-01 | study: EMG produced TPA metagenomics... | reverse complement strand
CCTGAAAGGCGATCTGCCGCGCCCACGCGATCGCAAAGAGCTGCTCGAACACCCGCAATTCTATCAATACCGGCAAGAGGTTCTGCACTTCCTTGCCGAGTACGATCACGGCCCGGATGCAAAAGCGGCCTGACCGACCAATCTTCCAGGTGGTGAAGAGCGGCAACGGCGCTTCTCTTCAAACCAGCCACACCTCTCCATGCGGCTCTCTCGCCGCGACTATCGGGCAAAGGCGCTCGGCTTCCAGCACCGAACTGGCTTTTCGCAAGCACGCGCAGGGCCAACAGGAGGTTTGAATAATGCGTCACACTTTTGGTTCTCTTGCCCTTGTTCTTGGCCTGTCCGCAGCCGCGCCCGCGCTTGCCCAAGACACAGAGAAAAAGCCGGGTCCGTTTGATCCTGTCTCGATTGGCGAGGGCGTAACCCTTGATCCAATCGTCGATATGCGGTTTCGGGTTGAGACCGCCGAGCAAGACACGTTTCCCGACACCGCCACCTCGATCACAGTGCGCACGCGAGCGGGGGCCGATATCAAGTGGTCGAAGAACTTCTCGTTCCTGATCGAAGGCGAAGGCACCTTCGCGATTGAGAACGACTTCAACGACACGATCCCCAGCAACGGGATTGAGCCGTTTCCGGTGATCGCGGATCCCAACAGCTTTGAGCTCAACCGGATTCAGGTGGCCTACAAAAGCAAGAACTTCGGCACCACGCTTGGTCGCCAGCGCATCATTCTGGATGACGCGCGCTTTATCGGCAATGTCGGCTGGCGCCAGAACGAGCAGACGTTTGATGCCGCGCGCGTGACCGCCAATCTTGGACCCGTGAAGGTCGACCAGACCTATGCGATTGCGCAGCGCACGATCTTCGGATCGCGCAGCCCGAACAACGAATTTGAAGGCGATTTCCTGTTCACCAACGTCAAGCTTCCCTTAGGCGATAAGGTAACGCTGACCGGCTTTCGCTACGAATACGATTACGACACTCGCCTCGCTTTCGCGAGCACCACATACGGGGCGACCGCGCAGGCGAAGATTCCGGCTGGCGCTGTGACCATCGGCCTCAAAGGCACCTACGCCAGCGAAAGCGACACCGGCGCCAACCCCAACGATTTTCAGGCGGATTACTACCTCGCTGAAGGCAGCCTGACGTGGAAGGGCTTCACCCTGCGCGGCCAGCATGAAGTGCTTGGCAGCGATGGCGGGCAGTTTGCATTTCAAACGCCGCTGGCGACCGCGCACAAATTCAACGGCTACGCGGACCTGTTTCTGGTAACCCCGGCGACGGGCCTGCGCGACACCAATGTGCGCCTGTCCAAGAAGGTGAAGGTGCCGGGGCTGCCTAGCGGGCTGAACCTCCAGTTCACCTATCACGACTTCCAGAGCGACTTTGGCGACATCGACTACGGCGACGAGTTCGACTGGGTTGCCAGTTTCAAGGTCAAGGGCGTCGCGATCCTGGCCAAGTATGGCGATTACAACAGCAACGGTTTTGGACCCGACACAACCCGGTTCACGATCCAGGCTGGTGTGAGCTTCTGATCCTCTTGTTCCAAACCCTTTCGGAGAGAACGACGTGAACGCGCAAAGTGCCATCGAGAAAGGCCCCGAGGGCTCGGCCCAAGAGCGCCTTGTTGTGATTGGCAACGGCATGGCGGGCTGCCGGGCGGTGGAGGAAATCCTCGCCCTTCAGCCTGATCGCTACGCCATCACAATTTTCGGCGCCGAGCCGCGGGTGAACTACAATCGCATCATGCTCTCGCCCGTGCTGGCGGGCGAGAAGAGCTTTGATGAGATCGTGATCAACACCGCTGAGTGGTACGAGGAAAACGCGATCACCCTGGTGAGCGGCGATCCTGTGATCCATATCGACCGCGAGGCGTGTCAGGTCGTCTCGCGCGCAGGCCGGATCGAGAGCTATGACAAGCTGCTGATCGCCACGGGGTCCGATCCCTTTGTGATCCCGGTTCCCGGCAAGGACTTGCCCGGCGTCGTGACGTTCCGTGACCTCGACGATGTTGAAACCATGCTGAAAGCCGCCGAGACCAGCACCAAAGCTGTGGTGATTGGCGGCGGTTTGCTTGGCCTTGAAGCCGCGCATGGCCTGTCCTTGCGGGGCATGGATGTCACCGTTCTCCACCTGATGCCTACGCTTATGGAGCGCCAGTTGGACGAAGCGGCGGGATACCTTCTGAAATCCGAGTTGGAAGGGCGCGGGATGAAAATCCTGACTGGCGCGGACACCGGCGAAATCCTGGAGAAGGACGGACGCGTCGGCGGCGTCAAACTGAAAGACGGAACCGAGATCGAGGCCGATCTGGTGGTGATGGCCGTGGGCATCCGGCCCAATGGAACGCTGGCCAAGAACAGCGGCCTCGATGTCGAGCGTGGCATCGTGGTCGATGACAACATGGTCTCGTCCGATCCCAACATTCTGGCGGTCGGGGAATGCGTTCAGCACCGGGGCGAATGCTACGGTCTTGTCGCGCCGCTTTGGGATATGTGCCGCGCGCTCGCCGCCGGGCTTGCTGAGATGTACAAGCCCTATGAAGGCTCTGTCACATCGACGAAGCTCAAGGTTTCAGGTGTTGATCTGTTTTCAGCGGGCGATTTCTCAGGCGGCGAAGAATGCGAGGACATCGTCATGCGCGACGCCTCGCGCGGCATTTACAAACGCGTGGTGGTCAAGGACGATAAGGTCGTCGGCGCGGTTCTCTACGGGGATACGCAGGACGGCAATTGGTACTTTGATCTTCTGAAGAACCAGGAGGATGTCTCAGACATCCGCGAGGCGCTGATCTTCGGGCAAGCCTTCGCGTCGGGAGGGTCTGCGCTGGACCCTAACGCCGCCGTTGCAGCGTTATCGGACGACGCAGAAATCTGCGGCTGCAACGGTGTGTCCAAAGGTCAGGTTATCGGCTGCATCAAGGAAGGCGCGAACAGCGTCGATGCGGTTCGCGCGACGTGCAAAGCGTCGGCCAGCTGCGGATCGTGCACCGATCTGGTGGAGAGTCTGCTTGCGATCACGTTGGGTGATGCGGTCGCAGAAAGCGCGCAGACTATGTGCGGCTGCACCAGCTTTGGCCACGACCATGTGCGCAAGGCCATCGTCGAAAACGGCTATATGTCGATCCCCGAAGTGATGCAGGAGCTGCATTGGTCAACGCCCGACGGGTGTTCGAAATGCCGCCCCGCGCTAAACTACTACCTGCTTTGCGCGAAGCCCGGCGAATATGTGGACGATCAAAAGAGCCGCTTCGTCAACGAACGCCTGCACGCCAATATCCAGAAGGACGGCACCTACTCGGTCGTCCCGCGCATGTGGGGCGGGATCACCAATCCGCGCGAACTGCGCGCCATCGCCGACGTCGTTGAAAAGTACGAGGCGCGTATGGTGAAAGTCACCGGCGGGCAAAGGCTCGACATCTTTGGCATTAAGAAGGAAGATCTGCCCGCTGTGTGGGCCGATCTCAACGCAGCCGGAATGGTGTCGGGTCACGCTTACGGCAAATCGCTTCGCACGGTGAAGACCTGTGTGGGCAGCGAATGGTGCCGGTTTGGCACGCAGGATTCGACAGGCCTTGGCGTCAAGCTGGAACAGATGAGCTGGGGCAGTTGGATGCCGCACAAGTTCAAGATGGCGGTCAGCGGATGCCCGCGCAATTGCGCGGAAGCGACGATCAAGGATTTCGGCGTCGTCTGCGTCGACAGCGGCTACGAACTGCACATTGGCGGCAATGGCGGGATCAAGGTGCGCGTCACTGATCTGCTGACCAGGGTAGAAACGGAAGAGGAGGCACTGGAGCTCTCCGCAGCGTTCATCCAACTCTACCGCGAAGACGCGTGGTATCTGGAACGCACGGCCCCTTGGGTCGAACGCAAGGGCCTCGACTGGGTCAAGGCGCAATTGTTCGACGATCCGACCAGTGTGTCCGCGCTCGCTGAACGCTTCCGGTATTCGCAAAGCTTCAGCCAGGATGACCCATGGGCTGAGCGCGCGGCGGGGGATCGCAAGGATCTGCACAGCCACGTCGGCAGCATTGGGGCCGGGCCTCCCGCCGATGGCGCCATCAAAGCGGTGGAGCCCGCGGAATGAGCGCCACGGAACAGGATTGGGTCGAAATTTGCGAAACCTCCGCGATCGAACCGGGCATGGCGGGAACCGTCCCCGTTGAGGGCGCTGATGAAATCGCGATCTTTCACACAATTGGCGGCGAGTTCTACGCTCTTGTCAACAAGTGCCCGCACAAGGGCGGCCCGCTTAGCCAGGGCATCGTGCACGGCGACAGCGTGTCGTGCCCGCTTCACAATTGGCGCATTTCCTTAAAGTCGGGAGAGGCCTTGGGCGAGGATGAGGGGTGCACGCCCACCATCCCGCTCAAGGTTGAAGGCACTCGCATCCTGCTGGATCGCGCGGCCATTCTGGCTCGGCAGGTGGTCTAGAGGCTTTCGCTGGTGACCGCGATCCAGACCACTTGCGCCTATTGCGGCGTTGGCTGCGGGATCACCGCGAAGGTAACGGGTGAGCGCTCGGTCGAGATTGCGGGCGATAAAGAGCATCCAGCCAACGATGGCGCGCTGTGCTCCAAGGGTACTCATCTGGGCGAGACCGTGGGTCTGGAAGGCCGATTGCTGCGCCCGATGATTGGCGAAGAAGACGTATCTTGGGACCGCGCCACGACCGAGGTGGCTCAGCGGATGAAAGCCTGCATTGATCAGCACGGGCCTGACAGCGTCGCTTTCTATGTGTCCGGCCAGCTGCTCACCGAAGACTATTATGTCGCAAACAAACTGATGAAGGGCTTCGTCGGTAGCGGCAACATCGACACCAATTCGCGGCTGTGCATGGCCAGCGCGGTCGCCGCGCACAATCGCGCCTTTGGCGAAGACATCGTTCCGTGCACCTACCAAGACCTTGACCACGCGGACGTTATTCTGTTGGTCGGTTCGAACACCGCGTGGTGCCATCCGGTCATCTGGCAGCGGATTGAGCGCGCGCGAGAGCGCAGCGGCACCAAACTGGTAGTGATCGATCCACGCCGCACGGAAACCGCCGAACGCGCCGATCTGCACGTGCCCGTCGCGCCCGATGGCGATGTCGCCCTGTTCGACGCGCTGCTGGCGACACAGGATGTTGATCACGCGCAGATCGAAGCGTCCTGCGAAGTGCCTGAGGGCTTTTGGGATCGCGCGCCGGTTGACCACGGCGTTGATCCCGAGATTTTCGCCGCTCTGGCCGGGATGGTCGCGGGTTCTAAGCGTTTGATCACACTGTTCAGTCAGGGGGCGAACCAATCGCGCGTCGGCACGGACAAGGGCAACGCGATCATCAACCTGCATCTGGCGACCGGGCATATCAATCGGCGCGGCGCCGGGCCGTTCAGCATCACAGGCCAGCCCAACGCGATGGGCGGGCGCGAAGTGGGCGGGTTGGCCAACACTTTGGCCTGCCATCTGGGCTTTTCCGAGGAAGAACGCGCGAGCGTCGCGCGCTTCTGGCAGGCCGATAGATTGGCGTCCGGGCCCGGATTGAAAGCCGTTGATCTGTTTGAAGCCATCCATCGCGGCGAGATTAAATTTGTCTGGGTGATGGCCACCAATCCGGCTGTCTCCATGCCGAACGCTGGCCGCGTGCGCGAGGCCTTGGCGAAATGCCAAACGGTGGTTGTCTCCGATGTTCTCAAAGACACCGACACATCGCGCTTAGCGCATATCCGTTTGCCCGCGTTAGGGTGGGGCGAGAAGGACGGCACGGTCACCAATTCCGACCGCACGATCAGCCGCCAGCGCGCGCTTTTCCCGCCGCCCGGTGATGCGCGCGCGGATTGGCGGATCATCGCCGATGTGGCGCGCGCAATGGGTTTTGAAGGCGCGTTTGATTTTGCGTCCAACGCCAGTGTCTTTCGCGAATACGCGGCGATGACCGGTCTGGCGGTGCATCATGGCAAGAAACTGGACCTGCGCGATTGGGCGCAGGCCACTGATCAGCAATACGCCGCGATGGCGCCATTCCGGTGGGGGGGCGATTATCCTTTAAGCGGCGGGTCTTCGACTCCCTCGGGAAAGCCGCGCTTGATTGCTGTGCGCGCGCCCGCGCCGCGCGCGGGTACGTCCGCGTTTCCGCTGCGGCTCAACACCGGGCGTTACCGCGACCAATGGCACACGATGACGCGCACCGGGCTTAGCCCCAGGCTTGCCCATCACAGGCGAGAGCCCTTGGTGGATATCCATCCCGCCGACGCGGCCAGTTTGGGCGTATCGGATGGCGATCTTTGCAAGGTTACGACCGCTCAAGGCGACAGTGTCTACCGCGCCTGCGTAAGCGCCGGGCAAGCGATCGGCCACCTCTTCGTGCCCATGCATTGGACCGATCTGACCGCTTCGCCTGCGACGGGGCGCACGGGTTGCCTCTCCAATGCAGAGACTGATCCCGTCTCAGGCCAACCAGCCTTCAAGGACACGCCCGCGCGACTGGAAAAGGTCACACCCGCTTGGCGCGCTTTCGCCGTCTCGAAAACGCCGCTTGATCTGTCGTCGTGCGACTATTGGGTGAAGAGCCGCCTTGAGGACGGCTGGCTTTATGAGGCCGCTGGATTGCGCGACATTGCGTTTCATTCCGTCTTGCCACCGGGCCAGGTCAGTGAGGTGCACTACCCGTCCAAAGGTTTGCAGCGACTGGCTGTGTGCGACGATGAGGGAGGGTTGGACGCCGCCTTGTTCGTCACGCGCGAAGGGGATTTGCCGCTGCGCGATTGGGTGGCCGCTCAGCTGGGCAAGATCGTCGATGATCCCATCGCGCTGCTTGCGGGAAGACCACGCGTGGCCTCGCCTGCGCGCGGCGCGATTGTTTGCGTGTGCCACGATGTCGACGCTCTCGAGATAGAGTCCTGCGTTGCGCAAGGCGCGGATAGTGTCGCCGCTATTGGTCAGGCGTGCCGCGCCGGGACCAATTGCGGATCGTGCCGCCCGGAATTGGCGCGGATGCTGGAAGACTGGGACGATGAGATGAAAGAGGCCGCCGAATGAGCGATTTTCCCAAAGGCAGCGTGTGGCTGGTCGGCGCGGGGCCGGGCGATCCTGAACTGCTGACGCGCAAGGCGGAACGGTTGCTTCAAACCGCCGATGTGGTCTTTTACGACGCCTTGGTCAGCCAGGGTGTGCTAAATCTGATTCCTGAAGCGACGCCGCGTCTCTCGGTTGGAAAGCGCGCGGGACGCCACTCGGTACCGCAGCCAATGATTTGCGATACTATCGTCAAGGCCGCGCTTGGCGGCCAGCGAGTGGTGCGCTTGAAAGGTGGTGACCCTTCAATCTTTGGCCGGGCTAACGAAGAAATCGACGCGTGCCGCGAAAACGGTATCGACGCGTGGATTTGCGCGGGCGTTACGACCGCCAGCGCGGCGGCCGCAAGTCTAAGCGTGTCGCTAACGACGCGCGGCCTTGCACGGCGCCTGACCTTTGTTACCGCCCATACGCGAAACGGCGCGGTCCCGGATTTGGATTGGCAGGCTTTGGCGGACCCACAGGCTACCATTGCGGTGTATATGGGCAAGCAAGCCGCGCCCCATATCTCACAAGGGCTGATGCAAGCGGGTCTCGCTGCGGATACGCCGGTCGTTCTAATCGAGAATGTTAGCCTTCCCAGCGAGCAGAATCTTGCGACCCGGCTGGAAGTGTTGCCGATTGCGGCTCGCTCGGCACTTGGGGAAGGACCAGCGATCATCTTGATCGGTGAGGCCCTGCGCGATTTCAAGGAACGGGCGCAAGCCTGCGACGAGATCAGGCAGGTGTGCGCTCAAGTGCCTTAAGGACGTGCGCAACGTCTTGGTGCGCTGGCTCTGCGCGCTGGCGCGCATAACAAACACCGCCGCCACCGCCGTCCACGCGGCGAGCACCAAGCCAATAACACCAGCAGCGAGCGGGGTGATCTCCATAAAGCTGCGCTATTCGGGCCCGGCTGAGGATGCAACACGAAGGGTGCCGTAATGGTGGCAAAACCGGGGTGATGTGAGGGAGGCGCTTTGGACAGCGTTGTCGGCTAAGAGCGTCGCCCGATGGGTTTACGAAGGTCAATAAGTGGGGGTGGAAGCGGACACTATAATCGTCAGGTCAAAGCTATGCTGGCTCAACGCCTGCATATTTCGGGCAATCCGAGCGGCAAACGCCATCATGAGACCATTCAGGGGGCTGCCAAAGGTACGCTAGCTAGTCCTGCCAGCGCTCAGCGGTGTTAATGCGATCCTTAAGTTGTCGAAGCCCAGCGAACTGCGCAGTGAGAGGATTGTTGTCGTATACCCGCTTTACCAGCCCAGGATCGGGCTCCTCGTCAATATGGGCAATGCTCCCGAACAACCGGTCGCACAGCAGTGTAACTTGGCTATAGTTTCGGTCAATATACTGCGGCTGGTTTGCGTGATGCACCTTGTGCATCTTCGGAGTCATCAGCACGCGGTCGAGCCAGCCGAGCCGCGGGACATAGCTCGCGTGATTCCAGATGCCGAATGAGTTGGTCAGCACACTGACCGCTATGTAGACGACCGGATCAACGCCGATAAAGGCAGCAGGTAGCGCGAACAGTGCCTTCAATTGCCCGTCTAAAAAGAAACCCCGTGCGGCGGTCGAATGATTGAACTCGTTCGAGGAATGATGGATCGCATGGAAGGCCCATAGGATTCCTACCCGATGCCCAAGCCGGTGGTCCCAGTAGTAGGCCAACTCATGCAGAACGAACGCCAACGGGATCGCGAGCCAGAGCGCCATATCGTCCACCAGCCTGAACTGATCGAATACAAGCACATAAAGCGCCAACGGGATCAATATGGCGATCACGAGATTCAGGGCGCTAGAGATTAGGTTAAGCCCAATCGAACACAGCGCGTCGGCATTATCGTATTCAGGGTTACCCTTGATCGCCCACACGCGTTCAAGGATGACGCTCCCGAAATAAACGCCTGCCAGTATCCAGAGGGTGCCCGGTCCTCCGATGAAGTCGATTGCTTCGGCGATGCTTTCCATCAGACGACGCTATCAGTCAGTCTGGAAAAGGCAATGTCTGAAAATGGCTCGTTAGCCGAAGTTCCGCATTAGGACGGGGAAGCCAGCTAAAACACCCCGCCTCTCCTCAGAAAGGCGGGGTGTCTTTATCCGGACAGGCCGCTGGCCGCGGTCGGTTGACCTTAGTAGCGATAGTGATCCGGCTTAAACGGCCCAGCCGCCGGGACGCCGATATAGTCGGCTTGTTTCTGGCTCAGCTTCGTCAGTTCGACGCCGAGCTTTTCAAGGTGCAGCGCGGCAACTTTTTCGTCGAGGTGCTTGGGCAGGACGTAGACGTCGTTGTCGTACTCATCGGCTTTGGTGAACAGCTCAATCTGGGCCAGCGTCTGGTTGGTGAAGCTGGCGCTCATCACGAAGCTGGGGTGGCCGGTGGCACAGCCCAGGTTCACAAGGCGACCCTTGGCGAGGATCAGCAGGCTGTTGCCGTCCGGCAGGGTAACCATGTCGGTGCCTTCCTTGATCTCTTTCCACTCGTAATTGTCGAGCGCGGAGATCTGGATCTCGCTGTCGAAGTGGCCGATATTGCACACGATCGCCATGTTCTTCATGGCCTTCATGTGCTCGCCGGTGATCACATCTTCGTTGCCGGTGGCGGTGACGAAGATGTCAGCGCGCTTGCACGCTTCTTCCATCGAAACGACTTCATAGCCGTCCATCGCCGCCTGCAGAGCGCAGATCGGATCGATCTCGGTGACCATAACGCGCGCCCCGCCATCGCGCAGCGATGCGGCGGAGCCCTTGCCGACATCGCCATAGCCCGCGACGCAGGCGACCTTTCCGGCCAACATTACATCGGTCGCGCGGCGGATCGCGTCGACCAAGCTTTCCTTACAGCCATACAAGTTGTCGAACTTGGACTTGGTGACGCTGTCGTTCACGTTAATCGCCGGGAACGGCAGCTTGCCCGCCTTGGCGATCTGGTAGAGGCGCATGACGCCCGTCGTGGTCTCTTCGGACACGCCCTTGATGGTCTGCACCGACTTGGTGAGGTATCCGGGTTTCTCCTTCACATAGGCTTTGAGAGCGCGCTGGAACTCGATTTCCTCGGCGTTGGCGGGCGCGGGCATTTCTTCGCCCGCTTCCAGACGCGCGCCCCACAGCGCGAACATCGTGGCATCGCCGCCATCATCGAGGATCATGTTCGCGGTCAGATCCGGATCGGCGTCAGTCGACCAGTCAAAAATGCGGCCCACATAGTCCCAGTAATCGGCGAGCGTTTCGCCCTTTATCGCGAACACCGGAATACCTTGATCCGCGATCGCGGCGGCG
>ERZ1740070.2593-NODE-2593-length-10322-cov-7.099542_pt1 | contig 10322 bp, 4 predicted proteins | sample MGYA00581734_ERZ1740070 | MGnify/ENA primary metagenome ERZ1740070 (study PRJEB43018, sample SAMN04849744) | marine metagenome | isolation source: floating plastic debris | place: Pacific Ocean | collected 2008-09-01 | study: EMG produced TPA metagenomics... | reverse complement strand
TAGGAGTTATCTCTCTACAGCCGATGAGGAGATATTGAAAAATTATCCCAATAAAACCTTGCCTTTTTCCCAAATAGACTTATTATTTTGTGCCACCAAATTTTTAGTACACTGTTTTTCAGTTGTTGACTAATCAAATTGTTTAATGTAACACTGACTTAGATTGTCAGCAACTATGTATAAGAAAGAACCGTGACATTGGTTACAAAAGTACAACCCAGTTTTCCTAAGGAGTAGAACTCCTTGGTATTGGTTCACCAGAGTTCACTATGTGCAATATCATGCTCGGAAGATGGTAAGCTGACTACTAGAAGTTCAAATAATAAAACTGCTGCAACTTTCCATGCTATATCGCGCAATCAATTACGATAAAACTGAAGCCCAATGTTGGAGGGAAATTTATATACAAAGTTGTCTGCCCTTTTGATATGAGGGGGTAACTCAGTAGTGATCTGCAAGCTCGGACAATCATTGTTCATCCATCATTGACAGAGTATTGTAATAGTTTTTAGCTGTGGTTGCAAGAACATCTTTTGAATGGGGCTCCCTGCAAGTTTTCAGGAAGATTTGAAGATGTCAATTTTAGCATGAAGACAAAGATTCTATCATCTATTTTACCTTCTGTTGAAGAACCAGGATGTGAAGAACTCAATGATCTCACATTTTGAAGAAGATCATAAACTCCCATATTTGTTCAAGATGGAAATTGCATTCCAAAAAAGACTGAAGATCTGAAGATTCCCACAACATTGTGAGAGGAAACTGAAGACCACATTGTGTGCAGGGAGCCCCTTGAATTGAACACATGCCATTTAGGCTCCTCAAACTAGTCAAACACAGTGCTAAGCTTTGTGAATGTTGTGAGAATAACACTGATATGACAAAAACTGTAGGTAAAACATGTCAGCTGAATGGCCCTATATCAATGCAACAATCTTTGCCCTCTGAATCATAATTAAAACCACTATTTTACATAAAAGCGATAAACTTTGTCAATTTTTTTCCCATTAGTTTTTTAAAATCTGGCACATCCCCGGCAACACTTTTTCTTGCATAAATTGTTCAGTTGAATAACAAGCAAGCCGGTAAAGTTTTTTGTTGACTTTGTTTTCCCCATAGGCATATATTAATATGCCATATTATATGCCTATGGTTTTCCCTCTCAATCTCTGCCAGACTAACAACCACATTGTCTTATGGAAAACAATAATGTTTTCCATTAGTTCACTTAAAAAATCTTATTGCTATTTTTTTATTTATGCATGGTCTTATATGTCTTAAAGACTTGATCGGCTAATAAAATTGATATAAATAAATAAAAAAAATAAACGCAGTAAAAATAGAACCAGCAACAGTAAAAATAAAACACAACACATTGAGCTGCAGCAGCGTTATGCTTTATGCCTCTTTTGCTTTACGTAGAGGAAATGACACAATAATAGAATCTGCACCGTTGTGTTATTGGTACACATCATCATTGACCTTCCAACAGAATAGTCTCTCTGATGAGCCTTCATCATAATTTGAACTATCTTATATCGTATTAATAGTAGTATATTATTGATACTACAATGGAGTTTGCAGTACATGCTGCAACAATGTTATTTATCTGTAAGTATTGTATTTCTAGTGTATGGAGGGTGGACACCTGGTGCCTGGTGGTTGTCATTTCTTTCATATAAAATAAAGTTATGTCAATCATCCAGAGACATGTATCCTTTGATTTGCTTAAGTCTATTATTTTGTAGCAGTGACCCCACATCAAAGCGATAATAATATCAGTTTATTTATATACCGCTTAATGAGATTTGCGAGCAGATAATTTCTACTAAGCGGTTTGGCACTACATATTACCGCCAGGTCACTGGGTACAAGCAATCTAAAGCCACCACTGGCTGATGAGTACCCACATCGCTTAAAGCACTGATACTCATGAGAGCTCTCTACCGGACTCCACTTCTGATGTGTCCCCCAGTGGTCAGCGCGGGATTTGAACCCCGTTCGTTAGATCGAGAATTCGACCCGCTCACCACTAGGCTAACCTGATATCCTAGGTATAGGTATAGGCTTAAAACATATATATCTGTTGTATTATACGGCAGCTGCATGATAAAAGTACAGCCATGGTGGTTTGTTGTCTGGCTGATTCAGTCAGTTGTAAAACTGCAGTGTTCAGACCTAAGAGTTAGGCAGGTAGCTTCCTGATAACCAAAAATGCCAAAGAAATCTCGCAGTATACTTAGCAGCTTCCTGCACAAGGATTATTAGAATTAATAAGCAACGTTGAAACATTCATTGCATGCAAAGCCACATGGGCATGCATTGCACCAGTCCAGTACCACCGGGCAGCCAGTTTAACATTGCTTGTGATTTCTAGTCCACTGGTGGTATCAAAACTAGAGTTAATTTACAGAAGCACTGGAATATATCCATAGTAATTACACACAATTGGCTAGACAGCCATCCAATCAATCATATGATGCATACCTACAGACCCCCTGTCCACAAACTCTATACCCATAAACTGATGAAATACCTTGCTATCTCCTCAATACCCGAACCTCTGATGCTATAGACATTTAATTAATCAATTCAGGCTTTCATTTTATTTTTTTTTGCAGTTGTGGTTGCTCTCATTGTATCGTTTTGTATGCGACTTTCCGACAGCTGGGCTCAGTTAAAGAAGGGTGAGACAAATAATTAACCTTGGCTGTACGATTGTGTCTAAAGCAAAATCAAGAATACAAACTATTACCATGCTCTATCCCCCTATTTCTGCAAAGTCTCAGAGAGCTGTTAATCCGCTTATTCATTGCAATGTGGTTAGATACGCTAACCTAGACTCTCCAAGGAAAGGCACTGAATGTCTGCCTTCTTTTTGGTAACAAATCGCAGTGAAAGGTTTCTATTCAAGAGAAGGATAGTAAAACAGGACACTACGATAAAGCAATGTCATTATGATTACCATTATTTTACAAAAATCTCTTGTAGAGTTTTACTGTCTAACGTTGATAAGAGCAGGGATAAGGAAATTTTGGAAAAAGACATATGGAAGGTGAGTATGGTGTGTGATTTTATTGGTGTAGCTCTGTGCCCCTACATTGATATAACAATAATAATTCTGCAGCGCCTGGTAACATTGTAGGTTCGGTTAACAGACCCAATGATGTCCAAAAACCTGAAACTATACTGGGTACATATTGTATTTCAACCTTTCAGGCGACTTTGTTAGTGTAATAGTTCCCTATACAAACTTATAGTGGTTCATGTGAAGCTTCACAGCTACTATTCAAAGCAAATATTCTCTAACGCAGCAAAAGTTGATTACATTGTATATATCCCGCCAAATTAATACCCACCCTGGTCTTCGGATAACTAATGGACATTTAACAATGAGGGATAATTTCCCAGGAAAGACTACACCATTTTCAAGTCTCTGTCAGGTGCCGCATCAACATAAGTCTATTTAAGAACTGTGAAGGGTCATCTGAATATGACTGGAACTGAAGGAAGGAGAGGGTTAGCCTAAGCCATAGGCCAACCTTAATAACAATATCAAATCAATTTTGTTTTGGGGGAATTGAAATGTTTCCTATAAAAAATGCTACCAGAGTGGGACTCGAACCCACAATATTTGTATCAGGGCCACAGAGGATGGAGGTTCAGGCGAAAATTGGCTGGGCTGAAGCTTTATGCAATGCAATTGAATTACAAGCCTTTTGTTTTTGTTGGTTTTGGTTGGCAAACAACACACAAACCAAATACATGCAGCTTGCTACAAGGTTGCGGGTTCGAATCCAGCCCCAGAAAAATATTTTTTTGTTTGAATGTTAAATTTGGGAATAGCTCATGCTAAAAATGGTGCGAAGGTTGGCTTAAAGCTTATGCTACAAAATGGTCTAAAATCTTTAGGTTGTTGGGAGTTATCAATCAATCAAATTGTGAGGATAACTCCAATCAATAGCTAGATAAATTGCGTCAATCCAATATGCATATAATATTATATGCCTATGGTCAATCCAAAAAGGGCACATTCTTATCAGACGGCATTTACACTTGAGTAACTCAATATCTAAGCATTTTCCAAGGTCAATTTGTCAGCATCAAATAAATTCAATTTAAAAATTCTCACAACTTAAAGTAAAAAAAATAAAGTATCAAAAAAACAAACTTAAAGCTGTTATTCAGTTTGACATACGATTTATTTTTGATGATGGATGAGCCATGTAATTGTAGTTTTGAGCTGAGATTATTGGAGTTTCAATTCAGTCAAGTGTTCTGCATTTTTATTCTACACAGACTGAGAAGATCTAGGACCAGAGGATTGATGCTGCAATTGAAGATGAAAAGGTAGGCCTGTGCTCTTGTCAAAGTTGCGTAAATGGCTATCTCATTAGGTGTGTCGCGGCTGCGAAGGAGGCTTTTAAATCAGCTAAATTTTTTTCATCAGTCCTTAATGCATTCTCACCACAAAATCGTTAGAAAGTTGCTGGAATCACAGCTGAAGATAACCCAAATGACATGCAGAACGAGGCGAGAACTTGGCTGAGATTGAAAGAGCCACTGTTGCTTATAAACACGTGTGTTGAATTTTCCCATTCAATCATATGTAGCAACCTCAGCGGAAGCAAAAATCTCTATAGTTGTATCCAGTATCTTAATGACATAAAATTCTTCTCAATTTTATTCTTTAAATGGCACTGGCTTGTAGAGACGCTTTCCCGTTGTTTCAAGGCCTTGGGTATATTGGGCTTTGACTTCTCTCAAGAAACAGTATCAGCCTTAAAATTGACCACATTTGCCCCTCAACACTCAATCAGTCACCAAAAATTCTCCAGGGTTGATGAATGCTCAATATGAATGAAAAATTTCATTATCAAATTTATAGATATTAGTTATGATATGACAAAATATATAGCGTTACAATCAATACAAAGCCTTTGGTTAGAGTAGAATGTTTAATGGATAATCATCGTTTATCTTACAGGGCTAAGACGGCTAGCTCAGCAAAACGATTGATAACAAAGAAACAAATTCAAATAGAGAGGTAGGCATGATGATTTCTGTCATGGGAATTGAGAATGTTAGGGAGTCATAATGTATATATACGCTATGAGTTGTCCCCACTCAAACATACAGGCCGCAACTCTAATACGATTTCGACTCCAGTTTTCAAGACAACAAATATAACATATAAATACGGAGACAGACAATTGCTACATTTTCTAATTTCTGACGTCTGAAGACTGGCCGGCAAGCCTGAAACATTGAAGATTTATGTGTGAGGGTTTGCTTCTAAAGTGTGATGAAAAGTGAAGACAGCCCCGTGTGGTACCACCAGTACCTCTGATCTCCAAAACGATGTTCATCGAGCGGTATCTTATCCATAGACCTAATAATATTCAACCTTATCAAGTCTATGATCTTATCCCAAAGTCTTTTTAATTTGTTGCAGATTGGAAGCGGAGGTGAGAAAACTAGCAAAAAAGCTGGTAGGTTTTAAACCCTCCATCAGAAATTAATGAACTATATTCATACACTTGTTCCGCTTTCTAATGTTATGCAAATTTTCTACAAGTAAAATAAATTTCCATGCATGGTGCATGCTTGGGCCATGCTTGCGATTTATAAGTCATTTTTTGTATTGTATAAATGTGTACTGTGTGTATGTGCAAAGGTTTGATTTTTTGTCATCTATGGCTGCTTGCTCATTGGTACCTGCGCAGTTATTTGGATGCTGCTGCAAAAAAATATTAGAAAATATTGACTGGGCTTTCTTCAAAAAAATGTGAAATATGTTCACAATTTTTGTGATGTTACTGTAAACAAATTGACCATAGAGTCGATTCTTCTGTGTGGCAAGAATTGATGAGTAGCTAGGGCAGTTTTAGGAATGTGGGTTAATGGTGTTGTGTACAACGCCCTTTCATGGCACCTTTCAGGCTCTGAACAACATCTTTACACAAAGTCCTGCAACAGCTTAGGGTATCCCCTTCTTTTTGTGGTGCGCCCCTGTGCCCTGAGGTGTTGCAGGGCTTTGACAGGGCCTTGCAGGGCAAGCCACAATCAACTCTTTTAGATACCTATTTTGCCGTACCTTATTTTGTGATTTCCAAGTACCCTGCAATTCCACTTATCTCCCAGCTCTTGCCTTACTGACCATGAGGACATTATGGTACATGCTTCTGTCGTCTGTTCTCGTTCTATCACGCTCAGGTTAAATCCTACTCAACAGGCACCCTTGTCCCACTACCACTGTGTCATTAACACTCTTCTATTATGATATTATTACTGACTTACTCATCTAGTCAGCCTGCAAATCGGAACAGCCGAGCAAACAGAATTTAAATTGGATTCAGCCTGGCAGGGCCGGCTTTCCTTGGACAGCTTTTGATATAAACTAAATTGGGAACAGCCTGGCTACCCCTCACAGTTTGGAGGTCCTCTCAGGTTAAATATTTTCAAAATTGTCTTCTCTTCATATCGGAGTAGACAACTATGGCCATAAAGGGAGCTATTCTTGCAATGTGCTGAAATGCATTCAGATGTAAATGTAATAACGGGATTGCCGGTGTTATCCATATATTTTGACACTTTTTCACAGCTTGAAATAGTTTTCGCTTTGTTTGTGTTGCAGAGTGAGAGACAAATTACTGGAAGCAAGAGAAAGGCCAGCTATCAACAAGGTGGTTGTATTATAAAGAAAATGCGCCTCATCGCAAAGTCTAGTCCCGTAAGTTATCATAAGTTTTATTGATATTTCAATTATTTGGTCCAATAGCCCCGGTCATATTGGAACAAACTGCCTGGGTATAGGAAAAAGCTTGTTTCATTTTTTTGACTGGAGCGAATGTAGACACTTTTCAATCATATTTCCTCAGGCCGAGGTAGGGTAGTGATGACTTTGCATGATCACAGCAGTTTTGCCCATTCCAGAAAAGGAGAACAAGGTCATGAGCTTTTCGTTACCAGCTCACATTATTTACAGTGAGCATGTTAACTTTTCGGCATGGTAGGACTAATCCTATGTTATGCCTCTCCTCAAGAACTAAGTACTTCGGTCTTGAATAAAATAAGAATGTATGTCTGTATTGCGTGTATGCGTATTCTGAGGAAACTCTGTACTCTTTTGTAGCGCCAGTTGAAGAGTAAGGCAGCCAGTAAGCGAGCCTATCTGGAGCATGCGAGCAAGGTGAGCAAATCTGAACACTACTTTCTCCCAAGAGACGAGGCAGCAAATTACCGTAATTGAAATCTGCCCTGACAATGCAAAACATAGTGTAGTGTAGTGCAGTGCAGTGCAGAAATAATCAAAAATGGCAATTAGAAAACATAGCAGAAAGGTTTGATAGGGCGAAACCAAGCACTGTCAGTGATTCTAACTGAGAATAGATATTTATAATGTTAATAAAATATGGGGCAACAAACCCCAGAAAGTCTGGTACAACACTAAGGTATTTATAAGAATGAATTTTTATGAAATGATTCCCAGTTATTCTATTGGTACTTTTCTGTAGATGTCGAACCCTGTTTGTAATTCTTAGTTGGCTTGTTTCAGAAAACGCTTGTGACCATGCTTCAAACACCTTTCACCACATCAGTAGAGTGAAAATTCTGCTTTGGGGTCGGGGGCCAGCTAACCCCAAAAATGACCTCAAGCAGGAGTAATGGTGGAATTACTGGATGCCTCTACTGAGTATTCGTAGTTTGGATCATGAGTGGAGGCATGCAGTACTTTTGGTAAACAGTTGGATTAAAAGTGAAAATACCATCCTCACTACTAACAATATCAGCTCAATGAGTGCAACTAACCAAAGCTTTCTTTCGGGCAAAGTTGGTAGAGTACCAGGGGGAATACCGGAGGAATTTATAACAAAAGCATAAAAGAAAACAGCATTCTTACATTTTTGAGTACAGGAGAATGCAGGCTTTTGGCCGAGGGGATGATTACTTGCTCATAACTTTGGTTTCTACCTTTCATTAGGATTTGTGCACTTAATGGGTGTGAATAGACAATTCCAAAACTGTTGTGTGGTACAAAAGTATTTCAAATAGCACCCTATTTTCCAGTGCTTTCTAACATATCATCTACCATCTATCATGGAGTTATCCATCTGGGGCATTTTCCCATCCATTCAAACCCTGCGAAGGACTTATATTGATTATCGTTGGCGAATATGATGCTGGCTGGATCCTAAAATTTTTATTTTTTAATACTTGGTCAAGTCAAAATTTCTGCAACTTTACTCACTACCTTATATGTCTTTTGTGGCCATTTTGTGGATACCAATTTCTTGTGCCGGCACATACGAGTATTGCAGTTTATGTTATGCTTTACAGGATATGAAAGCTGTAGAGGATTGGGTTGTTCTTGTTAGAGACATGCGAGTTAAATTAGAAAATGAAGTATCTAGCGGCAAATCGGGAATATCTGTAAGTTGATTTAGTGCTGATACGAAACTATGATTAAGCTGTAGGCATATATTAATTTATTAACATATAAATATAATAAAATAATTATAAAACAACATATCTTAATGCAATAGGTTTTATATGGCTATGGGGTTAAACCAAATCCTGATTACTTTCTCTGTATATAGGCTATGAAGTATGAACACATAAAGCATCATTTTGTATCCAATTCTCTGTTGAAAAAAGGGTAGTATGTCAGCATATTATGCATGTATATATCTACCCAATTAGTGAATGATGCTTACATGTATCCCAAAGAAAGCTCAGGCCGATAGGGAGATCAACCAAGGTGAATGTACACAAAAGAAAAGATTGCATGAAAAAAAATGAAGCCATGTGAAAAATGCAATTCGGCAAAAGAAATATTTCGACTAAAAATGTACAGGGCTCCAGATAGCTACTAGGAGTGAGGGCTACCCCTATCTGCTTTCACTACTGCGCCTTTGACCACATCCGCACAATGAGCCCCACTTGTGGTACGCACCAGAACAATGTAGTGGGACAACAAAAAGTTCCTTTCCGAATTCCTTTCAACATCAAAATGGCCTAATTGAAACACCAACTTTGCGCGAAACTTTTGAGAAGTGATTACGAGAAAAGACCTTGAAAACCCTCGCCACTTTGAATTTATCGATTTTATCTACGAGAAATCTGTTTTGAATAGGGCATGTTAATGTTCAAAGTTGTGTTCCCATTAATTTTTTTTGATGTCACCCAATCTGCTTGCAGTACTCTTGACTGAGTGTTGAGCAGCCAGCCAGATTTTGACTGAGTGTTGTATATGCATCATCGGAATTTCGAATAAACAAAGAGATAGTTCAAATGTTAACATAACGTTTTGGGATATTGGAGTTATCAGTTTAAGGACTGATGGTGACAACCCGGAACTGTTCATCTCTCTGCTCCGAAGTCAAAGACAAATCCAGGATTCGCCGATCCCCTGAATTGACAATCCAACCCAATTTCGGATCCCCTTTTATCCCCTGAAGTGGATAACAAAAAGTACCTTGAATAGCGATCATGATTATAAGTGTGTCAGCACGCAAATTCACACCCGAGGAAAAGAATGCTATACTGTAGTCTGCTGACAGACATTGCAAGGCATCAACGTTTTTTTCTAGCCATCAGTCTATGAAACACAAGGGATACAGGGATTTCGTTGTCTTCCTCTAATTCAAACTTTTCTTGTATGTGTGTCTGTCCATCAAAAGAATAACATCGGAAAATCTCTATGAATACTCTAAAAGTTCCAATTCAAATCAGATGTTTGTAAGGGTAAAAAAAGGAAGTACATGTATCATGGCTATCATATATAAAAGCTTTGATTGATGGCTATCATATAAAAAAGCTTTTGATTGATTTGTGAACATGAATTGCAGTTCATACTGACAAAAGGCGCAAATTCTTTGCTACTACACTGTTGTATTTTATATTGTGATTTATAGGGGCTGAAAGCTGTGGAACTAGAATCCATAAGATTTTTGACCACAATTAGAGAGGAGAGTAAACAGAGAGAAATATCTTTAAGCTTTATCAAGATCCTGCAGTTCTGGAACTTGATAAACTACTACCTAACATTATTTCCTTCTTATTTATGCCGTAGCCATAGCAAAAGCTCATCAGATGTGTATGAAATAGTTGTTAGTGTTTCTTATCCAGCTGGGACACTCATCGCAAAATTAATTTTGAAGAAAAAACAGTATCATTTCTCACCCACAGTAAAGAAAATTAGCAATTTGACGAGGCCACGTGAAGCCTACAGATTGCCACGCAGGACTCAATCTTTGAGCACATTACTTCCCTGTTTCATTTGAGTTGCTACCAATCCACTTTCTATGTCATACAACTAA
>ERZ1740070.2592-NODE-2592-length-10324-cov-6.534034_pt1 | contig 10324 bp, 9 predicted proteins | sample MGYA00581734_ERZ1740070 | MGnify/ENA primary metagenome ERZ1740070 (study PRJEB43018, sample SAMN04849744) | marine metagenome | isolation source: floating plastic debris | place: Pacific Ocean | collected 2008-09-01 | study: EMG produced TPA metagenomics... | reverse complement strand
AATTTGACTCATAACAAGATTTTGGATTTAAAAGATAATTACTAATTCCTAATTCTTAACTCTTAACTCCTAACTCCTAACTCCTAACTCTTAATTCCTAACTCCTAACTCTTAACTCTTAACTCCTAATAGGTAAGATTATACAAAATTTCGCTCCTTTTCCAGGCTGACTTTTAAGGATCACTTCTCCATCATGAGCTTCTGCGATTGCTTTAACAATAGATAAGCCTAAACCAGCACCTTCCGAACGACGACGACTATTAGCAACACGAGCAAATCGGTCAAAAATTCTTTGCTGGTCTGTTTGATTGATTCCTTCTCCCGTGTCCCGTACCCAAAATTTAATTTCACCTTTTTCTATAGCAGAACCAATTGCAATTCTATCGTTATTAGTTGTATGCTGTGTCGCATTTTGAGCAAGATTCATTACTGCTTGAGTCAGCCGTTGACGGTCAAAAATAATCATTCCTTTAGCTGTTTTATCGAGACACCAATTACGTTCTCCTAATGCTTGAGCTTTAGAAAATAACTCTTGAGTAAAAATTTTAATATCTACTGTTTCTAGCTGTAAAAAGTCTAGACGTTCTGCTTTTGCGAGTAGAATTAAATCTTCAACAAATCGGCTCATCCGGTCTAATTCATCAATCACCAAAGTTGTAGTTTCTTGTACTTCCTCTGAATTCTCCTCATCCATTAATTCCAAATGTCCGCGAATGATTGTGATAGGAGTTCGTAATTCGTGTCCCGCATCATTGATAAAATTGCGTTGATTAATAAAAGTTGCTTCCAATCTATCCATCATTTCGTTGAAGGTAGTTGCAACTTCAGACAATTCATCTTTACCTTTCAAGGGAATTCGCTGACTCAAATCGGATTCGCTAATAGAACGAGCAGTTGCGCTAAAAGAACGTAAAGGAGCTAATACTTTCCCCGAAGCAATCCAACTAAGTATTAAAGCAATCACCACAACAATACTGCTTACTTGAATAACAACACTTACCGCTTCAATTACTTCTTCGCGTTCCCCACTGATAGTATGAGCAACAACAAATACTCCTAAAGTGTTGCCCTGTATTTTCACGGGTTGAATCATATAAATTATTCCACTATTTCCGTGGTCTAAACCCTTTTGACCTCTATCTGATTTAGTTAATTTAGACCAGCCACGCATTAATTCTGAATCTCTATCAAATATTTTTGGTCTTCCTCTAGGACTTGATTTAAAAAACTTTCCATCTACAAAAGTAATTAAGTAAGTATCGTCTTCGGGAAGTTGTTTTGCTAAAAATGCATTGAAAAAATCTTTAAGTTCCTCTTCAGAAGTAGGACGTTTCAAACGAGTATCGGGTTCGTTTACCCAATTAGAATTATTTATTCTTTCGTAATTATTTTCATCTACTTTAGTTTTGGCTTCATTTTCAATCAGTATATTGAATGTCTCCACCTTTTCCCTAAGTTCTCTACGAACTCGTTTATCGACACGAGCGTAAAGTAGCTGACGGAAAGCTGGAATAGACACTAAAAAAATGAAAGTAATAATCAGCACATACCATAGCAGGATGCGGGTTCGAGTTGCCCAAAAGAATCCTCGCCATTTATTTAAAGCAGTTAACTTATTTATCACTGAAATATCCGACCGCTGAGAATTATTTTTTACAGAATTTGCTCTCACGCTACTAAACTCTGAAACTATTTTTCTTGTAGTATAAATGTCTCATAAAAAATCATTCACCAATACTATCCTTAAGATAGAGAACTTATACTACTTGTTTGGATGGGAAAAATTTTTATTATATTTTAAACACCAATTCAGACGTTTTAATGCTGGGTTTTTTATTTATAATTTTAGAAAGCATCTCTATAGACTTTATAGTCATTATCAATAATATAAGAAGTTGAGCAAAAGACTTATGAATTTATCGTCAGCGCGACAATTTTTTCATCGTGAGATTCAGCAGCCTGACGAGTATATTGATTTAGCAAAGGCAGCTTTGTACATTGCCAAAGAAGAATATTTACATTTAGACATTGAGGAATATCTGAATGCACTTGATGCAATGGCAATGGAACTAGAAGAACGCTTGCCAATAGAGAAATACCCTTTAAAGATTATTCAGTGTATCAATCAATATCTCTACGATGATTTAAATTTTACTGGTAACAAAGAAAATTATTACGACCCACGAAACAGTTTTTTGAATGACGTAGTAGAGCGCAGAGTTGGAATTCCCATCACTCTTGCCTTAGTTTATATAGAAATAGCTCGTCGTATAGATTTTCCAATGATAGGTATAGGAATGCCAGGACATTTTTTGATTCGTCCAGACATTTCGGAAATAGAAATTTTCGTCGATGCTTTTAATCACGGCGAAATAATGTTTGCTCAAGACTGTCAGGAGCGCTTAAGTCAAATTTATCAGCAAAACATAACATTACAGCCAGAATTTTTGGCACCAGTCACCAAAAAGCAATTTCTAGCAAGAATGCTAACTAATCTTAAATATATTTATCTCAAACAGCAGCAACTAGAAAAAGCTTTATTCTGCGTAGAGAGAATTTTATTATTATTCCCCAGTGCAGCATTAGAATTGCGAGACCGGGGTTTGCTATCCTATCAAATCGGACATTTTAATCAAGCAGCAGAGGACTTACAAGCCTATTTAAATCAATCACCAGAAGCACAAGACGCTTCAACAATTAGACACCTACTTGCGAAAATGGGGAAAAATCAGTAGCAAGTAGTAAGTAGTAAGTAGTAAGTCATGAATTATTAATTTCCCTCCCTGTCTCCCTGTCTCCCTGTCTCCCTCTCTTCCCACTCTTCCCCCTCTTCCCCCTCTCTCTCTTTCGCAATTACCTCAGACTCTCTGCGACGCGCTTCAAACGACGCAGTTGTGCTTCCATGTCTTGCTTGGTAAATTTCTCGGCGAAGGTTTTGAAACCCCAAGTGATTATGGGGTTGGGAATCTCGAATTCAAAACGATTCACTAAATGAGTTCGGTTGTCTGTTGGTTGACATTCCCAACGGTCGCATCCTTTAAAATAACCCTCAAACCCCCACACTATCAGACCGGGTTCTCTTTCCACAACTGTACTAATTAATGTAGGCTTTACTACTGGTATTTGAATTATAAATTTGCTTTTACTTCCTATCTCTGTACTCCAATCTCCAATTGGTTCGCAGGATAAAGCTGGATTTAACCATCGATGCATTAAAACACGGTCTGTGATACATTGTTCTACTATTGCGGATGTAGCATTGATATCAATTGATTGCTCAAAAACTTCTTTATTGGGCATTTTAATTTTAAGCTTTAAATTTAAGCATTCATACTCCGCAATTAGACTAACTTAAAATAACCTGTTCTTAGTAGTAGCTCTGAGCATTACTAAGAGATTTTTTATATAATTTGTCGGAGTATATAAAAATACATTGTTTTCAGTAATTGTCAAGTATTGAAAATAGTCTTTTGTGCAAAAGACTAAATAAAAATAAAAAACGTAAAAAATAGGCTTGATATAAATTTTTTGTAGTATTTACTGGTAAATTAAGTTGCAAAACACTAACAAAGTTGTCAGGGTGTGGTATTGTTTCAGGCAATAAACCACCGTTACATCTAAGGTGATTTTTCGCGATAACACTAAACTTTAAAACTGGAAAACCATGATTTCAACTTGGCAAGATATAACCCAAGTGATGGGTACTGATTTGTCAATAAGAATAGGGACAATTTTGGCACAATCGCCATTGCCAACGGATGGAGCAGCGGCTGCTGGAGATGCAACTCAAGCAGCTTTGGCAAAAGTATTAGAGATATTACCCTCCCTATTAGGTGCTGTTGCGATTTTGTTTATTGGCTGGCTGGTTGCTTATATAGCTAAAGCCATAGTCCAAGGGCTTCTAAGTCGCACTAACATAGATAACCGTATTGCTTCTGGGTTGACTGGTAGTGACTCTGTAGAAGTAGAGAAATTTGTCGGAAGCTTGGTATTTTGGGTCGTTCTGCTAATTACCATAGTTGCGGTTTTAGACACCTTAAACCTACAGGTCGCTTCCCAACCCCTGAATTCTTTTCTCAATCAAATTGGGGAATTCTTACCTAAGTTATTGGGAGCAGGTATCCTGTTAGGGGTTGCTTGGGTAGTAGCAACTGTCGTTAGAACTGTAGCGGTAAAGGCTCTTAACGCTGCAAACTTAGACGAGCGGTTAAATGCTCAGCAGGATGCGACTGGTGGTAATCAGCTTTCGATTTCTCAGACTATTGGTACTGCTCTTTACTGGTTCATATTCTTACTGTTCTTGATGCCAGTATTAGATACTCTGGGCTTACAAGAGGCTTTAGGGCCAGTAAACACCCTAGTATCAGAGATACTCGCAATTCTGCCGAATATTTTAGGAGCAGTAATTATCGGTGCAATTGGCTGGTTTGTTGCTAACATCGTCCGTAGAATTGTAACTAATCTGCTTGCTACAACTGGAGTTGACCATATCGGCAGCCGGTTTGGACTCTCGCAAGCTTCCACAAGCGGACAATCTTTATCCTCGATTTTAGGTACGATTGTCTACGTTTTAATTTTGATTCCTGTTGCGATCGCAGCGCTCAATACCTTGCAAATTCAGGCTATCTCGGTACCTGCAATTGCAATGCTGCAACAGATTCTTAACGCGATACCTTTAATCTTCACCGCAGGAGCAATTCTAGCTGTTGCTTACTTCTTAGGAAAATTTGTGTCAGAACTGGTAACAAATATTCTCACCAGTATTGGTTTCAACAATATTTTCTCAATCTTAGGTTTACCTACACCTGCTAGAACATCAACAGTTACAATCGAAGGAGGAGAAGTTCCTTCACCAACATCAAAAACCCCATCAGAAATTGTTGGCTTCATTGCCTTTATTGGCATTATGCTGTTCGCAGCAATCTCAGCGATTGATATCCTGAATATTCCAGCTTTAACAACACTGGTAACAGGTATCACGATTATATTGGGACGAATCTTATCAGGAGTAGTAGTATTAGCTGTTGGTTTGTTCTTAGCAAATTTAGCATTCAGCGTCATCACCAGTTCTGGTAATGCTCAAGCTCGAATTATCGGTCAGATAGCAAGAACAGCAATTATTGTCTTAGTTTCGGCTATGGCTTTACAACAAATTGGTCTTGCTCCAGATATCGTTAATTTAGCTTTTGGTCTATTGTTGGGTGCTTTAGCAGTCGCTCTAGCTCTTTCCTTTGGTCTTGGCTCTCGCGATATTGCCAAAACTCAAGTACAGCAATGGTTAAATTCCTTCAAAACCAAACAGTAATAAATAGCTATATCGCAATAGCTATATAAGTATTAAGTGTGGAGTGTGGAGAAGATTCAAAGGAAACAATATTCGTTCCCTATTTACTGTTTCCTGTTCTCTCCACATTTTAATTAGTGGTTAGTTGTTAGTTGATAGTTGTTAGTGGTTAGTTGTTAGTTGATAGTGGTTGATAATTACTAAATCAGTGAAATCAGTGAAATCCATTTAATCCGTGATAATACTTTCTCCCCATCTCCTTGTCTCCTCAAACCTTCCTCAATTTAATTTGCAATTCGCTTTTAATCCGATTCAAAATAGAAGACTCATCGAGATTCGCTAGAATCTTATTAATCACAGCTTTTGGTCCATCAGGTCCCCAGGTAGCTCCATTAGCTAAATATGCTTTTGTAACTTGTCCGATACCATAAGAAGAAACACCTGCTACACCCGCTTGAGTCAGCGCAACAGATACATAAGGGCCAAGCGATACTCCACCAGTAGCTGGTGCAGAAATACCAAGTAAAGTTTTTAAAGAACCTAATCCTAAATTTGCTAGCAACTCGCTCGCAGTAATCCCACCCATACTCAGGGCAATTTTTTGTAGTAATTTTATCGCTCCTGCTTCTGTCATGGGAATACCATACAGCCGGGATAAGCCTAAAATTAAGAAAACATCAATAGTCGCAGCACTGATAATATCTAATACAGTAACTGGATTAAGAGCAACCGCTAAAGCCTTAGTCATTACAGACTTCCAAATTAACTGATTGGCAGCAGTTTCGCGTAATTGTAATTTACGCTGTACCAATTGGTCATTCACGTCATCAGCGTAAAGCATAGTATTCAGAGCCACCAAAGCTTTACCTTCACGTTGCAGAATTTCCAATATTTTTAGTTTCAGTTCCTCAACTTGGGGTTTTCCCTTACGTAACTGTACACCCTTAGTACCATCATCACGACGAACCAAAGTTCTCACCAAAGGTGAAGCAGCAGCAGTGACAATTTCCTCGGGTGAAAGCAATTCCTTAACGCGCTCATCGCGAATCTTTTCGTAAACTGCAATTCTGTCAGCTTGAGGATACTGGTCTACCTTATTAAATACTAATAAAATTGGCTTACGCGCTTCTCTTAATTGGGAAAGAGCTTCGTGTTCGAGCTTCGTCATATCCCCAGAAATAACAAATAAAATTAAATCAGCTTGTTGAGCAATTTGTTCGGCTAATGCAGTTCGAGTTTCACCATCAACTTCATCCAAGCCAGGAGTATCAATCAACTCCACCCGCGATTGACCGCTAGAACTCTCGAAAGTGACTCTTAAAGCACTTTGAGATTCACCAAAAGTTTCTTCACTAATAGTCCAATTAACTGTTTGTGCATCGCGAGTTACACCATGCAAAGGACCAGTTTCAAAAACCGGACGACCTACCATTGCATTTAGTAAAGAAGATTTACCACGTCCCACCATACCAAAAGCAGCAATTTGAATAACCATACTTTCCAACTTAGTCAGCATAGCTTCCAAATCACCGATTTCCATTTCCAAACCTTGAGTTTCCGATGCACTAAGGTCAAGATTGGTCACCATTTCACGTAAAGCTGTTTGTGCTTGCTTATAGTGAAGTTCCGTTTGAATCTCCTCGAAAGTAAAAATTGCTTTATCTAGTTCTTCGGTGCTATAAGAATTACTGCTATGTGGTTCAGTCATTTGGATTTTGGATTTTAGATTATAGATTATAGATTTTGCGGAAAACGGATTTTTAGACTTTAGATTATAAATTTTGTTACGTCTTCTTATATTTCTTCTATCCTAATAATTTTTGAACAGTAATTAAGCTGAAGGTATTTATAAATCACTACTAGTTATTCACTACTTGCTACTCGCTACTTGTTACTTGCTACTTCTATTTCCCAATCCCCAATTCCCTTCACACTTACAATTGGTTGCGAAAAAGTCATAAACTAAAAATTGCATAAAAGTAGCGATTATGGACTTGACTGAATCACCCGTGCGAAAAATTGTTATTGCTGGCAACTGGAAAATGTTCAAAACTAGGGCAGAATCCGAGGAATTTTTACAAGGATTCATGCCTTTGTTACAAGAGACTCCTGACGATAGAGAAGCGGTATTGTGCGTTCCTTTTACTGATTTAAACGTTTTATCAAAGAACTTGCACGGTGGCCGCGTTATGTTAGGGGCACAAAATGTTCATTGGGAAGAGACGGGAGCTTATACGGGTGAAATTTCCGCTTTAATGCTCTCTGAAATTGGGGTTCGTTATGTAATTATTGGTCATAGCGAACGACGACAGTATTTTGGTGAAACGGATGAAACTGTAAATCAACGTCTCAAAGCCGCTCAAAAATATGGAATGACTCCTATTCTTTGCGTTGGAGAGACTAAACAACAAAGAGACGCGGGAGAAACCGAATCGATAATTACCAACCAAATTAAGCAAGATTTAGTTGGTATTGACCAAAATAATCTGGTAATTGCTTACGAGCCAATTTGGGCAATTGGTACCGGAGATACTTGTGAATCGACCGAAGCGAATCGAGTCATCGGTTTAATTCGCAGTTTGTTGAGTAATAAAAATGTAACTATTCAATATGGAGGCTCTGTGAAGCCTGGTAATGTTGATGAAATTATGGCTCAACCCGAAATTGATGGTGCTTTAGTTGGTGGAGCAAGTTTGGAATCGGAAAGCTTTGCTCGAATTGTCAATTTTAACTGAATTAGGATTTGGGAATTGGGGATTGGTCATTGGGGATTTGGCATGGATAATTGGTAATTGGTATTGGGTAATTTTTTTTTCTACCCCCTCTTCCCCCTCTTCCCCCTCTTCCCCCTCTCCTTGTCCCCTTGTCCCCTACTCTCCATATCTTTCTTCAAGCTGTAAAAAAACGATGCTCAACTTCAACTGGGGTCAGCGTACTTATTTAATGGGCGTTTTAAATGTTACGCCTGATAGTTTTAGCGATGGTGGGGAGTTTAATAAACCCCTAGTAGCTTTAAATCAAGCAGTGGCTTTAACTGAGAATGGTGCTGATATTATTGATGTTGGCGGACAATCAACTCGTCCTGGTGCGGAACAAATTTCTCTGGAAGAAGAACTCGAACGAGTGCTTTCGGTTATAGAAGTTATTCGTCCAAAAATCAATGTACCTATTTCTGTAGATACCACAAGAGCAAAAGTAGCTAAGGCTGCTGTTGATGCTGGTGCGAATATAGTTAACGACATTTCTGGGGGCACTTTCGACTCTTTGATGTTTTCTACTGTTGCTGAGTTGAAGGTGCCTATTGTATTAATGCATATCCGGGGAACTCCTCAGACAATGCAGCAGATGACCGATTATCAAGATGTAATCAAAGAAATATCTGATTTTTTATCTCAACAAATAAATGCAGCAACAGCTGCGGGAATCGAAAGAGAAAAAATTATTATCGACCCCGGTATTGGCTTCGCTAAGAATTTAGAACAAAATTTAGAAATTTTTCGCCGTTTAACAGAATTAAAAAAACTTAATAGTCCAATTTTAGTTGGCCCATCTCGCAAAAGTTTTATTGGTCGCATTTTGAACCAACCGGACCCCAAAGCAAGAGTTTGGGGAACTGCTGCGGCCTGTTGTGCTGCTATTTTTAATGGTGCTGATATCTTAAGAATTCACGATGTTGAACAAATGCGCGACGTTTCAATGGTTGCTGATGCTTTAATGCGAACAAATTAAAGTACCAAATTAAAGTAACTGAAAAATGGGAAAATTGGTAAAGCCTCGGGGCTGATTTACATACAGCACAGAAAATAAATTGCCTCCAATTTTCCAATTCATCAAATTGGCTTAGTTCTCAGAACCATTGCCATTGTTGGGTCTTCTTGCGGTATCTTCAGCTACGGTTTCAGCGCTTATTTGTTCGACAATCTCATTGGAACCGGAGCCGGGGTCTACAAAAATAACTTTGGAATTAGGACTTTCTCCTAATTTATAGCTAGCGTTAATGTAATCTTGGGCCACCAGATACCGGAGAATTTCCTTATTTTCAGGAGTGCTACGCAAAGCTTCGGAAAGAATCTGCATACTAGTACTAGTACCTTCAGCTTTCTTAATTGCGGCTTGACGTTCCCCTTCAGCTTCCAAAATGGCAGCACGGCTTTTAATTTCAGCAGCACGTTGGTCTTCCATTGACTACCGCACGCTTTCGGGTGGTGTAATCGATTGAATATCTACTCTTTGAATTTCATCTCCCCAATCTGCGGTTGTTTCATTCAATCTATCCAATAACTCTTTATCCATATCTACTCTAGAGACATTAGTTTCCTCTAAAGAATTTTGAGCGATAATTTCGCGTAGAGTAGTTGTGGTAATTTGGTTTAAACCTTGGGCTAAATCATCGATTTGGTAGAAACTTTTCTCCATATCTTTGATACGCCAATACACAACCCCATCAATTTCTAGGTAGATATTATCTTTAGTAATTACGTTTTGGGGTTTGATATCTAATATCTGTTCCCGCGTAGTATCTTCCATTACAACCTGGTCGATGAGCGGAACGATAAAATTCAGTCCGGGTCTTAACTTACGATGGTACTGTCCCAAGCGTTCTACTAAAGCTTCGTTACCTTGATTAATAATCTTTGCCGACCCTAATGAATAACCTATAAGCACTAAAGCTATAGCAATAATTGGCTCCATTTATGCTCCTTGTACAGCAATAGGGAAATTTACTTTAAGGAAGTAGTAGTGATACAACTTGATACAAGTGATACTACCTCTTCTTACCTTCAGTCTAATTAAAAATGCAACGTGTTATGTGATTATCACGATAATGAGACTTCAGACAAGATATAGCGATTTTCAATTAAGTGCAATATAAGTTCCTCTATCGCAATGTCTTCACGTACAAGAACCCACATTCCATAGCTCAGAAGCTTTGAATCAAATGAAAATGCTATATCGCTTTTATTGGTTTATATGATACAGGTATCATGTTTTAATTAACACGCTCATTAAAGCATTATTTTTGCAATAGGGAGTAGGGAA
>ERZ1740070.2591-NODE-2591-length-10325-cov-4.277313_pt1 | contig 10325 bp, 11 predicted proteins | sample MGYA00581734_ERZ1740070 | MGnify/ENA primary metagenome ERZ1740070 (study PRJEB43018, sample SAMN04849744) | marine metagenome | isolation source: floating plastic debris | place: Pacific Ocean | collected 2008-09-01 | study: EMG produced TPA metagenomics... | reverse complement strand
GCACGATCAGCGCGACCGGCGCGTTGACCTTCTCGATAATCGCGCTGACCTGCTCGACGATCATGCTTCCGCAATCCGGCTCAATCAGTGGCTGGCCCGTGGCCGGATCGCTCATCCCGCCCAGGATCGCGCCTTCCAGATTGGCGTCGAGCGTGATCACTTTGAGCGCCTCGCCCGGCGCGCAAATCCGCGCGACCAACCGCGCGCCCATATCGGCGCGAACCGCGTCGATCATGGGTTCAAACTCGGTCGATTTTTGCAGCGCCATAGCCAGGCTGGTGAAGAGCGGCTGCGGGTGCGCCAAGCCGATCCCATCCGCGATCAGCGCGCGCAAGGTGCGGGTCAGCGCGGCGAGGTTCAGCGGATCGGGATGCACCGCTTCGATCAGCGCCGGGCTGCTTTCCTTGAGCGCCTCGACCAGTTCGTTGACCTCTTCCGGGCCCAGCAGATCGGCGGCCTGCGCCAGTAAGGCCTGATTGGCGTGCGTCGCGATAACGGTGGAGGGATCGACCACCATAAACCCTTCGGACACCGCAAAATCGCGCGTCTTGGGCTCAATCCAAAGTGCGGGGCAGCCAAAGCTCGGGTCCAGCGTCCCTTCGCCCGGCACGCCGTGCATGGGATTTAGAACATCGCCGGTGTTGATCGCGAGCAGCCGCCCCGGGCGCACAAGGCCGCGCGCAATCGAGACACCGCCCAGCTGCACCGCGTAATCCTGCGCGCCCATCTCCAGCGCGTCGCGAATGCGAAATTGCGGCAGAACAAAGCCAAGCTCGCGGCTCAATTGCTTGCGGATGCCGGTGATCCGCGCAAGCAGCGGCGCGCCGTTATCCTCTTCTACCTAGTGCACCAGCGAATAGCCCAGCTCAATCGTCACCAGCGTCTGGTCGGACACGTCCGCCAGATCGATCTGGTCGGGCGATTTTTCGTCTTCGGGCTCGCTCTCTTCGACTTTGGGCTCAGCGGCGCGCTGGCGCAGCTTCCACCAGATGCCGAACGCCATTGCAGCGGCGGGCAGAAAGATCATCTGCGGCATAGCGGGCACCGTGCCGATGGCGAGCAAGATGACCGACACCGGAAGCCAGGTGCGCGTGTCGGCAAACTGACCGCTGATCTGACCCGTCAGGTCGCGCGCGGCCGAAACGCGCGTTACGATCGCGGCGGCAGCGATGGAAAGCAGCAGCGCAGGCACCTGCGCGGCCAGCGCGTCGCCGACCGCAAGCGTGATGTACTGTTCGCCCGCTTGGCCCGCGCTCATGCCGTGGCTGATCATGCCCAGCGCGAGACCCGCGATCACGTTAACGCCCAAGATCAAAAGCGCAGCGATGGCATCGCCCTTTACGAATTTGGACGCACCATCCATTGAGCCATAAAAATCCGCTTCAACGGTCACTTGGATGCGCCGCTCGCGCGCTTCGTCAGCGGTGATAAGGCCCGCCGCGATATCCGCATCAATCGCCATCTGCTTGCCCGGAAGCGCATCCAGCACAAAGCGCGCGGACACTTCCGAGACCCGGCCTGCGCCTTTGGTGATGACGATCATGTTGATGATCAAGAGGATCGTGAAGACGAACAGGCCAACGGCAAAGTTACCGCCGACTAGAAATTCGCCAAACGCCTCGATAATCTCGCCTGCCGCCGCGCCGCCTTCGTGCCCGCTAACCAGCACGCCCCGGGTCGAGGCGACGTTCAGCGCAAGGCGCAGCAAAGTCGCGAACAGCAGCACGCTCGGGAAAGCGGAGAAATCGAGCGGGGTGCGCACGTTGAGTGCGACCATCAGCACCGCCACGGCAATCGCGATGTTGAGCACGAAGAACATGTCCAGCATCAGCGTCGGTATCGGCAACACCATCAGCGCAAACAGCGCGAAAATGCCGACGGGCAACGCCATTGCGCCGGGCGCGGTGCGGATCTGTTCGATCAAGGATTGCGAACCGGCGGTGCTCACGGATTAGGGTCTCTCATAGCTGGCTCAAAGCCCCATTGCGCGCAGGCGCTCATAGGCGCGACGGATACGCTCGACGCTTTCGGGGCTAGCCATCTGGTCCGCGCCGCTTGATTGCAGGCTCTCGCCCAAGAGGCTCGACATGCTGCGCGAGCGGACGCTGAGCGTCTGCTCGACAGGCGCGGCTGGCATGGAGAGCATGGGCTCGGCTTCGATGCGCGGAAAAGACATGCGATCACCGCCTGTGACCGGGGCGGGCCCTCGCGGGGAGAACACGTCCGGTGCGGTGATCAGATAGGGTACGCCGTAATCGCGACCGGTTGCGTTAGGGGCGCCCGAATACTGGGCGTTGTAGCTCGCTAGCCGATTGGCAAAGTCAACGGGCTCACCCGATGATGGGATAAGCGGGTCTTGAGCCATGGCTCGGTCAATCTTCGCGCTCAGAAAGCCCATGACGCCCGCAAGGCTGCGCGGCTTTCCGGTGGGCTCAAAGAACACCGCTTTATTGGCCGCAGCCGGGCGGCGAAACAAAGCTGCGGCGCTTTGTCCTGGATCCGATTGCATCGCAGATAAGAAGCGCCCCGCGCCTCCGGCCCCCAGGAAATGCGCCAGATAAAGCTCGCTCGCTTCGGGCTGACGGCCCAGGATCGGCGTCAAATGCGCGCGGTTGTCTTGCGCCAGCCCCGCCGCCATCAGCGAGGCGATTTCAGGATCGTTGCGTAAGGCTAGGATCGCGGCGCGTTGCTGTGGGTTGGCGACATAGGCGGTGCCACTGCGCGTCACGTTGATCCGCTCAGCAATCTCGCTCATCCCGAAGCGCGATCCGTGGCGCTTCATGGTGTCAAGCCAGGTGCTTTCGATGAATTGATAGAGGCCCGACGCGCTGGAGGTGGGGGCCTTGGCTTGCGGGTTCATCGCGCTCTCTACCCGCGCTTGCGCCACCAAATAGTCGAAGTCTACATCGGTCGAACGCGCCGCGTTGGCGATCGCTTGCTCGACATCTCTGGTGGGGACGATCTGGCGCGAGGCTGCGCCGCGAACCCGCGTGTCTACCAGCGCGCCGAGCGCCGAACGCGTGGCGGCGGTTTGGCCAGCCTGGGGTGTGCTGAGGGGGATAAAAGTTGGGTTGCTCACGGGCCTGTGTGTCCTCGCGCGCCCTGCAACGGACGCCTCAGACCCTCATTGTGCAATCCATGTGCCAGAACGGCGCTTACACCGCCCTCCGGTCCCGCGCTTAAGGGGTCACCCTTAGGCTGGTGGCTCCGCCATGGTTCGGGGGCGACGACAGCGCAGCGTGTGAGCCTGCCTGGTAGGCCGCGCGCGGCGCGCCGAGCGCTTCGAGGCGTGAGGCCACGTTTGCCGCCAGCAAATTGCGCACCCGACGGTTTACATCGTTCAATCGCTGAGCGGTCTCAACCAGCGGCCGCGTTTCGTGATCCAGGCTTTCGGGCTCAACCGGGCTCAACGCATCGCACAGCGCGTCCTTCTCTCGTGAAGCTTCGAACAGACTATCGGCGTCGAGGGAGGCAAGCGCTTGCCGCTCTTTTTCCAGAACGGCAATCATTTGCCGCAGGGTTGCCGGCAAGGGCGCATTGGAATGCGCGCCCGATGGCGAGCGATTGATGGTCATGTTAGGCGATCCCGTCCCAGTGGTTTGTAGTTAAAGTGCGTGCGCGTGTGCGCGTCACTTGGCGGCCACTCCCAAGCCAACCCGCGCCGCGATAATGGCGTCGGCGATTTTGGTTGGAACGAGCGGGTAGGTTCCGTCTTGAAGAGCCTGGCGGATTTGCGACACACGGTCCGCGTCAACAGGCGGTTTGGACGGATCAAGGGCCGCTCTAACCTCGATAGCGACGCCCGGCTTGCTGGCCGCTGCGCCCGTCTCGGATAAAGAGGCGGAGCGGCTCGCGCCAAGCTGCGCGCGATCGCTTTCGGTCAGCCCGCGTGCGGGCGTTGCACCTTGCAGTTTGCCGAGTTCGAAAGAGGGCATGAAAGCTACTCCACTTGAGGTTGAGAGGGAGAACGGCGGTTGGCCGCTAGGTTTAAGAGAGCCTTTAGACTTTTTTCGCGCGCGCCAGATGGCGGCGCAGGGGCGGAGGGCTTGAGTGCCTATCCGACCGGGATGACGGCAAGGCCGGGGCGCTCGATCCGGGCGCGGATGGGGTCGGCTTGGCGCGCTGTGCGCACACCGATCCAGTCGCCAGCGCTTCCGTTTTCCATCGCTTCGCCCGTCTGCTGAACGCTAAAGCCGCGCCCGCGCACAAGCACGGTGATCGGGTCTCCGCGTTTGATTATGGGCGCAGTTAGGGCGTCGCGAGTTGGATGCTTCGAAGAGAGCCCGCCGCGCGTGTTTGGCCGTGTTGCGACAAAGATCCGCCAGGGGCCCTCATTCGCGTGCGTTTGTCGGCATTCCACCTTGACGGCCGCGCGCGTGGTGCCATGCCAGCTGGTGGTAAGAGGCTGAGCGCAGGCCGCCAGACGCAAACGGCGATCCGCCGGCGCGCGCGCGCCGCCAATCTTGCCAATACCCGCGCCAGTAAAGGCGCTTACAGCCCGGTCGATCTGAGTCGGGTCGAGCACTGGCGCTTTGGCGTTGCGAGCGGTCAGAGGCGTCGTGGCCGCGATCATCGCAACAACCGGGATCGCCGCTATCTTGCAAGCTTGCGTCATGCGTGACTGAGACTTTTTGCAGTCTGGCGAATGGCCCAGAAATTCAGGCATGGCCGATGGTCTCCTTAAAGGTCAGAACAGCAGAGCCCTCAACCAGTGGAGGACCGTTGCGCTTGAGCGACAACCAGCAAACGCCGTGCCAAAATGCTGAACGTGACTGGGGTGAAGGTAGCGTAAGCTGGGTCTTACCAAACGGTCAATGCTCGCTCAGGGGCCGCACTCTAGGGACTTCTGCGTAACCTGCGCAAAGCCCCGATCTAACCACCCCGGCTTAGCTCTAGCGGTTGAAAAGCAAAGAGTCGCTCGATGTCCTTTATGTCCAACTTCGCCCGTCCATCCCGTGTCCAGCGCGAGGCGCCCTTGGAGGCGGGAAACACGCCCGCTCACGCCGCTCGACCGGGCGAAAGCGAGGCCTCATCAACCATATCTCCGCGCGTACGCGAAGCGCGCCGCGACTTGCTTGACGGCGTTGCGGACTTCACGATGAAGCACGATCTGGATGTCACGGGCGCCAATCTCGCCGCCATTTGCAATGGGCTGTCCGGCGCGAACACGCAGCTGGCGGAAGCCTTTGTGGCGCGCGAAATCAGCGGCGAACCGATCGATCAAAGATGGCTTGATTCCGTTGTACGGCTTGATCCCGACACAAAGGACCGCCTGGCTGAGCTCGATCAATTGATGGACGAGCTTGAGTACTCGCTGATCCGTTTTGGTCAAACCGCCAAATCCGCAGCCGACGAGACCAGTGACCAACGCGGGGTGATTGACGCGCAGATCAACGAAATGGGCACGGCGGCTTCGAGTGGGAACGATGTTGCGCGCGTGATCGATCTGTCGCGTTCGATGCTGGAGAATATCGAGCGTGTCGAGTTCGCCATGGTCAATAGCCAGGAGGAATCGGCCGTCCTGCGCGAAAATCTGGCTCGTGCTCGGATGGAAGCCGACGTTGATCACCTGACACGATTGCCCAATCGCCGCGCATTCGAGCGCCGATTGGCCAACGAAGCCCAGCGCGCCGCCTCGACCGGCAGCCCCTTGTGCGTTGCGTTCTGCGACGTGGATCACTTCAAGGCCGTCAACGATACGCATGGGCACGAAGCCGGGGACCGGATCCTTTGCGCGGTGGCCACGATGCTTAATTCGGTCGCCAGCGAAAACTGCTTTGTCGCGCGCCATGGCGGTGAGGAATTCGTGCTGTTGTTCTATGGCCTTGAGAAAGACGCCGCCTTTGAAAAGTTCGATGGTGTGCGCCGCGCGATGGCGCGCAAACAGCTGATGAACCGCGACACGGGCAAGCCGTTTGGCAAGGTCACTTTTTCCGGCGGCCTGGCCCAAGTCACCGATCACGCCGATCCGCGGACCGCTTTGGCCGAAGCGGACGCGGCGCTGTACGAAGCCAAGCAGTCGGGGCGCAACAAGATCGTGGCCGCCAATTGATGCGGGCAGCCCTTGCGGCGCTTACAAGGCGGGTTGATCGTACCCCAGACTGGCGTGGACCGCGTCGCTTCTTCCTTCTTGAATCACAACACGCGAACGAACGCCAAGCGCGGATGCGGTGGCGGCCATACGCTGCGCTTGCGACCACGCATCGTTCTCTCTCCCAGCCGTATGCTGAGCCACAATCGTCAGCGTGGCGCGTGGATCGCGCGGCTGGCGCTCCAGCCATTCAGCGAGCGTCGGAAGGCCCGGCCCTGCGCGGTACAACGCTTGCGCCGGGGCCAAGGGTTGCATCCCCGCGGGGTTCTCTTGCGCGATGTCTTGCTTTTTTGAAGCGTCGACGCCGCTTTCGGAGCTAAGCGCCGCTGCGCTGACGAGGAAAAGGATCAAGGCGAGATCCGCTAGGATGAGGTGCCAAGAACTGCTGTGGCGCGCGAGGGTAAGCATAGCGGACTAGGCGACCTTTGTATCTTGCGCCGGTAAAGGGGTAACACGCGGCGCTGATCCTCCCGGGACGATGTCCGCGATCTCGACGGACAGCCATGTGATGAGCGCTTCGCGTGCGTCGTCTTCGCGCTGCGTTCGGCGCGCCAGAGCATGGGCAAGCGGCAAGAACACGAAATGCGCGGCCAGAACCCCATAGAGCGAGGACAAGACGGCGGTGGCGATGGCGCCGAGTGTCACGGCGCTGGTCACCGCGTCTGATCCGGTGGCGGGAGCCAGCTTTGTCATCGAAAACAGCGTGCCGACAAGACCGAAAACCGGCGCCAGATCGCCGGCTTGTTCGAACACGCGCACCGCGCGCTCGCCCATCCGCAGGTTCTCGGCGCTGGCCGCCGCGTGTGTGTCGCGCAGGGCTTTGACTGATCCCGTGCTCAAAAGCGCTTCGAGCGCGCTCGCCAAATCGGCATCGGGCGGCATCGCGCTTTCCGCTCCCAACACGCCGCGCTGGCGGATCGCGCGCGCCCAGCGCGCCAAGGCGGTGCGGTTGGCGTTCTCGTCAAAGCGCGCTTTCGCCAAGCCTGCAAGGGACTGAAAAGCCAGGCCCATGTCTTGCACGCCGGACCGCGCGAAAGTGGCGATGACGGTGCCCGCCAACACAATCGCAAGCGCGCTTGGGTCCAGCAGCGAACTCGATAAGGGCGACGGATCAAGCGAAAGGTCAGCGGCCGAAGTGAGGGACGCAAAGGCTGAGGCTTCGGACATGAGGGAAAGAACGGATAGCGCGCCGCCCGATTAAGGGTCGGCGCGTAGGTTTTTCTGCTGGCGCACGGACGCGCGTTGGCGGGTGCACGGCTGTCCTTGGGCAAAGACTTGGCACCACTTTGCCACTCATCCGGCAAGCGGTTGCCGGTTTGCGGCTCCGCAGAGCCTTCCGGGTCCCAAAACGCCCTGCAAAGCCGATTTGGCACGCCCTCTGCATTCAAATTTGCGCCCGATTGTGCGGGCGATCAATTTCACGGCTGGGACAGACCTTTATGAGCGAAGCTCTCTTTGGAATTCACGGCGCCGCCTTGGAAGTGCGCTCCAAGCGTATGAACGTGCTCGCTTCGAATATCGCGAACGCTGCGACGCCCGGATACAAGGCGCGCGACGTCGATTTTGCGGCGGCGCTTGATGCCAAACTGGCGCAGGGCCGGGCGGCGAAGAGCGGTGCGGCGGACCTTGGCGCATCCGCAGAGGCGCCGCTGCTTTACCGCACGCCCACCATGCCCAGCCTTGATGGCAACACGGTCGAACTCAACCGCGAACAGCTTGCCTTTGCTGAAAACGCGCTCGCCTATTCCGCGACGCTCAGCTTTGTGCAGGGCAAGGTCAACACGCTCACCCGCGCGCTGAAGGGGGAGTGATGATCTATGCCTGATCCGCTCTTCCAAAGCCGCCCCACGACGCTGTTCACCCTCACCGAACGCGCGATGTCCGCGCAGTTGGTGCGGATGAACGCGGCGACCTCCAACCTTGCCAACGCGGGCTCGGTCGCCTCCAGCCAGGAGCAGGCCTATCGCCCCATCCGCGCGGTTTTCAACGCCGAGCTTGATCGCGCCACCGGCCTCACCAGCGTCTCCACCGGGGCGCTTGTGCGCTCTGAGACGGAGGCGACCAAGCGCTATGATCCGGGTCATCCGCTCGCCGACGCTGAAGGCTATGTCTTCGAAGCTAATGTCGATGAGAGCGCCGAGATGGTCGAGATCATGGAGAGCGCGCGCCAATACCAGAACATGGTTCAGGCGATGCAGACCGCCAAGCAATTGATGATCGATACGCTGAGGAGCAAGTGACCATGACGAGCCCGATTGGCCAACCCATCGCCACCACCGCACAAGAGGCGCTCGACCGGCTGAACACCCCGTCGCAGTTGTCGGGTGAGGGAGGTCTCGGTTCACTGGGGCAAGCGGACTTTCTGCGCCTTTTGACCGCGCAGCTGGCCAATCAGGATCCGCTAAGCCCCACGGATAACGACGCGATGCTCGCGCAACTCGCGCAGTTTTCGCAGCTGGAAGCGGCGAACGATTCCACCGCCATTCTCAACGAGATTTCTGATAAGCTGGACGCCCTGACTGCGGCGCAAGAAGCCGCTGTAACCGCCGCGCAGTCGGCGGCTGATGCGGCTCAGCAAGCCGCCGATGCCGCGCAGCGCTCCACTGCCCAGCCGCTTCCCTGACCCCTTGATCCTACGATCCTAACCAAAGGAAACACTTATGTCCTTCTTCACCTCGCTTTCGGGCCTTCGCAACGCGCAGACCGACCTTGGCGTGATCTCTCAAAACATCGCCAACGCTGAGACGGTGGGCTTCAAGAAGAGCTCAGCCAGCTTTTTCGATCTCGTTCCCAGTGGCGCTGGAACCGACCCGCGTCTGACGCCCGGCATCGGTTCCGCGCTGGCCGGGATCACGCAGGATTTCTCGCTTGGGACGCTCGAGACGACCGGGCGCGGGCTTGACCTCGCGATCAGTGGGAACGGTTTCCTTGCGACACGCGACCTTCAAGGCACCAGCTTCACCCGCAATGGATCCTTGCAGATTGTGGCGAATGGGGGCCTGCAGGATTCCACGGGATCCAGCATTCAGGGGTTTGCGATCCCGGGTGGTGCGCCGCCCGCCACGACCGATGTCACCGTTCCTCTGACGCAGCCAAACCCGGATGGCACGCCCAATCCCGCAGGCTCCGCCCTATCCAGCGTGTCAGTCGACAATCGCGGTATTGTAAGCGCGTCTTACGCGAGTGGCGACGTGGTCGAAGTCTACCAAATCGCACTGGCGACGTTCCCGGCCAACGATGGTTTGCGCCCCATCGGGCAGACCAAATGGGCCGCAACCGGCGATAGCGGCAACCCCGAATACGGCGCGCCAGCCCAAGGGCAGTTTGGAGCGATTTTCTCCGGCTCGCTGGAACGATCCAATGTCGACCTTGCGGAGGAAACCGTCTCTCTGCTGACCGCTCAGCGCAACTTCCAGGCCAACGCGCGGGCGATCGACACCGCAACGCAGATCTCGCAGACCGTCCTGAACCTGCGTTCGTAAGCGTCTGACTAGAACACAGGCCTGAACCATGGACCGTCTGATTTACACCGCGCTGACCAGCATGAACGCGTCGATGGACCGGCAGCGGGCGGTGGCGAACAATCTCGCCAACGCTTCAACGCCGGGCTTTCGCGCCGAGGTGTTCGCGGTGACGTCCGCCACGTTGAAAGACGCTGGCCCCGAAGCGCGCGCTTTGGCGCGCGGTCTGGTGCGCGGCGCCGATATGGCGACATCGCGCATCAGGCCCACGGGCCAGCCGCTTGACCTGGCGGTTCGCGGCTCGGCGCTGCTGGCGTTTCAGAACCCGGATCCCGGCGCACCAAGCCCTGAGGTCTATTCGCGGCGCGGGGACCTTCGCGTTGCCGCCTCAGGCGTGCTGGAAAACGGGGAAGGTCTGGCGGTTCTGGGCGTGGGCGGTGGCCCGATCACTGTCCCCCAAGGCTTTGCCATCAGCGTTGCCGAAGACGGCACCGTGCTGGCTTCAGATCCAGCCGCGCCCAATGTGGCGGCGGAAGTGGTGGATCAGATCAAGCTGGTCTCGCCCGAGGGATCGCGCCTCCTCAAAGGGGTCGACAGCTTTTTGAAGGTGGTCGGTGATGGCGTGCTGCCGCCTGATCCCACAGCCCGCATGATGAGCGGCGCGCTTGAGGATTCGAACGTCGAGACTGCGGAAACGCTGGTCCAGATGATCGACGCGCAGCGCGCTTTCGAACAGCGCGCCAAGATTATCAAAACCGCGCGCGAGCTCGATG
>ERZ1740070.2590-NODE-2590-length-10325-cov-5.582181_pt1 | contig 10325 bp, 11 predicted proteins | sample MGYA00581734_ERZ1740070 | MGnify/ENA primary metagenome ERZ1740070 (study PRJEB43018, sample SAMN04849744) | marine metagenome | isolation source: floating plastic debris | place: Pacific Ocean | collected 2008-09-01 | study: EMG produced TPA metagenomics... | reverse complement strand
CCGCAAGGCGGCGGCTGGTGGGACAAGGTCGACAGCAAGTTCAAAGGCTGGGGCGCCAATCAATGGCAGGCCGCAGGCTTTCGCGCCGTGCCCAATTGCGTGGTGCGCAAATCCGCCTTCATCGCGCCGGGCGTGGTGCTGATGCCGTCTTTCGTGAATCTTGGCGCCTATGTGGACGAAGGCACGATGGTCGATACCTGGGCCACTGTCGGCTCCTGCGCGCAAATCGGCAAGAACGTGCACCTGTCCGGCGGTGTCGGCATCGGTGGCGTGCTGGAACCGATGCAGGCAGGCCCCACGATTATTGAGGATAATTGCTTTATCGGCGCGCGTTCTGAGGTGGTTGAGGGCTGCATCGTGCGCGAAGGCTCGGTGCTGGGCATGGGTGTCTTCATTGGTCAATCCACCAAGATTGTGGACCGCGACACCGGTGAGGTCATGTATGGTGAGGTGCCTCCCTATTCGGTGGTCGTGGCGGGCTCCATGCCCACCAAGAACAACATCAATCTGTACTGCGCGGTCATCGTGAAGCGCGTGGATGAGCGGACCCGTTCCAAAACGGGTATCAATGAGCTTTTGCGCGACTAAGCCTGATGGCCAAATCCAAACGCACCCAAGAGGTCTACACCCTTCTGGTCGAAATTGGCCGCAAAGACGGGGATGGCCTGCCCGATGGGGCGACCGGCGCGGCGCTCATGGTCTATGCCAGTGGCGTGGATGAGGCAGAGGCGGTGCGCGAAACTGTGGCGATCCTGAAACAGGCCGATACCGCGCCGCTCGATGTGTCGGGCTATGGCACGCTCAAGGAGCGCGAGGCCGAGGGGCATGACATCTCGGACGAAGAACGCGGCCTGATGCAGCGCGCGCTCGATGAAAACGCGGTGATCGTGGCGCAGGTCACCCCGTTCTTTGAGGACTAAGACCTTCCAAACCGATTTGGAAGCCCCGCCCCGGACTTGATCCGGGGCCTCTTGAAATCAACCGGCGAGGCCCTCCCGGCTCAAGGCCGGAACAGGCTCTTGCATCAGGTCCGGGGCGGGTGCCACCTGTTCCAATATCTGTCTCCTAAGCCGCTCTGGCGCTGGCCAAGGTGATCGCTTCAAACGGTTTTAACACCGGCCAAACCGGTTTTGCATGCTCCGGCAAAAGTGACCGATCAATATCGGACAAAACACTGGCTGAGAGCTTTTCGATCCGGCGACGAATGCGCCCGATATAAAGGCTGTCCACCGGGCAGCCCGACGCAATGATCGCCTCATGGTTGGGCAGCACCAGTTGATAAAGCGATAGCTTGTCCGGTCCGTCTTGATAGCGGGCGGAGGTGTCATTGATCAGGTGCCGGGCAGGGATGGCCACGGCCTCATGCCCGAACATGTATTCAACATCTGAGCCTTTGAGGATGATCCGCTGATCAGCCGACACCACCAAATCGCGGGTCAAACCAAAATACCCCGCCCGCAAGCACACAGGGCGGAATGCGCCTTGGGAGGGCATCTCCCCTCGGATCACATGCAGCACCGGCACCAGATCGCCGGCATCTGTCATCACCAGGTCACCGCGCTTGAGCGTGTGAATAAACCGCTCCCCCTTGTCGGTCATGACCGGGGTCTGCGGCAACAAACCCGGGCGCGGACCCACGGGCTCAATCCGCTCGGACAGACCAATTTGCATGACGTCGGCGTCGATCTCTCGCAGTTGCGGACGGGTCATCAGATCACGCATATCCGTCAGGATCATCGGTCGCGCCGCCTCGAGATGGACCATATGCAGGCTGTCAGGTTCGGCCCGCTCAATGGCCAGACGCGCACGGCCCTGCGGCGCATCCCAGCTATAGGACAACCTGACAAAATCGGTGCGATCCACGTAGGGACAAGGCAAAACAGCGCTCATGGTGTCCTGGCCTTGGGCCTCGATCAACACCACGCTGCCGCCTGGCAGAACCTGCAGGGAAAACCGCCCGGGCCACGGAAAACACCGATCAAACGCCAAGAGAGTTTGCGGACGATCCTCAGGCGTGACGCGGGCCTCAACCGTGAGCGTGCCGCGCGGCAAAAGCTCCACCAGCGGGTTTGTCGGATCTTGGGTCAGATGATCCGCTGTGGGTTGATCGAACCACCCGGCGTGGCGTGTGCAGGCTCCGATCCAGCTCATTCAAGCGGCCCATTTCCGCGACAGTAGCTGCGCCTCATATCGCTTGAGCGACGGGCGCGCAGAGACGCTGTAACCCTCGCCGGTCTCTGGCCGCAATTCTGGAAAAATGGTCTGGATCTCTTCGACCATCTCGGCCTCAAAGGACTGGGTGATTTGCGGACCGGGCAAGAAGCTTTCGGTCTCAAGCCCGGCAGACGTGATCACCTCGTGCTGGTCAAACAGAACATGGAAGTAATCGACATATCCCCCCTCAACCTGACGCACCGTGCGATCGTTGATCAGATCCTTGGCCGCGACCAGAACCTCCGGCTCACCAAACAATAGCTCAGCCAGGACATCCTTGATCAGGATCCGGTGCAGGGGAGACACGGCAAGGTCTGCATGCGCACCAAAGGTGCCCGCCTTGATGAAAACCGGCGCGAAGGGGCCTGTTGCCTCAACCTGACGGTGCCCGATCCAGCGAATGGGTTGCGGACCGCGATCCTTGGTCATCACCAGATCACCCACCTGCAGATCCTCAACCGGGCGCTCGCCCTGATCGGTCAGGATCATGGTTTCCGCGACAAAACAGGGCACGGAATTGAGCGTGATAAAGGCGACATCGCTTTGCCCGGTTGTGCTTTCGACCTGGTAGGTGAAATTCACCGTCTCTTCGTCACTGTCGCTGTCGACCGTGATGGTGCCATCGGCATTGACGGTGACATCCTGCCCCGATGGCAGGGGGATCGGTACGCCGACTGTCACCGCCTGACCATTGATATGGGTGATGAACAGCGTGCCACCGGTGGCGTTGTTGTCATTGCCCAGAATGTCAAAGGTTTTGGTGGCATCCGGCGCCATGGTCAGATCGTCATCATTGGCAATCAGCGCCGTCTGCACACTGTCACCTGCGATCAAAAGCGTGGAATCATAATTGCTGTCGGCCACATCCGCGATGCCGATGCGGATGGTGTTTTCCACGCCCGGATTGACGTCCATCTTCAACGTCAGCGTGATCGTGACCCCGTCCATTTCCGTGTTCAACTGATCGGACGTGTTGTCCTGAAACAGGTTGGCATTGTCGTTGCTGTTGAGGTTGCCAGGGTCCACATCCCCATCGCCCACGGCCAATTCCACGAATTGATCATTCACCCAGACGCCCACGAAATCTTGGAACTGTGAGTTGGTGAATTCGGGATACTCTTCCGAGGCAATGACAAACTGCATTGTCATCACATCGCCGTCGGGAACGAAAGTCACATCAAGAAAGGCTGCATCAAACGTGCTGGCCTGGGCCTCATCATTGAAATCCTGCACATTGTTGGGTCCGCTGGACGCGGTTGTCGTGCCGGTGTTCAGGTTCGATTGGCTGGCATTGTTGTTGGTAAAGGCGCTGGTATCCCCGGTCGACAGGATCACACCGGTCGGACCTGGCACCACACCCGGGGCATCATTGTTTGTGTCATCATAGATGCCGGAACTGTCGGGATCGCCCGTGTAGGTGGCGCTGACCACCTGAACGCTGTCCCCAAAAATCGCTTCGGCCATCGCCTCTGCGTCAGCAGAGGTATCAATTGGCACCTCAACGCCTGCAACCATGTTAGCCCACCTCGTGTCATGCCGAGGTCAAGACGCAATCGCACCGGCGCATACCGGATCATGTGGGTGCCTGAATACCCGCTCGATTGTCGGCCTTTTTTGGCCGTGATTGCCCTGCCTCGGGTCTGTTATTGTTGAAATGGTTACCAGAATCCGGTCCGGTTGTTAAGACTTATTCACCGCGCCAGATTTATCGTGTAGGGGTGTGGCGGCCTGACCAAAAGGTGCGACCTATGCCCCAAAACCTGGATCCCGCTGCCCTGACAGCTGATCTTATCCGATGCCCCTCTGTCACGCCGGAGGAGGGGGGCGCATTGGTGCTCTTGGAGCGCGTGCTGAGCGAGGCGGGGTTTGACTGTACGCGGGTGGATCGCGGTGATGTTTGCAACCTGTTCGCACGCTGGGGCGCTAAGACCGCCGAGCGGACATTTGGCTTTAACGGACATACCGATGTGGTGCCGGTGGGCGATGAAGCAGCCTGGAGCGTTGGGCCGTTTTCAGCCGAGATCCGCGATGGGATGATCTGGGGGCGCGGCGCCACGGATATGAAATCGGGCGTCGCCGCCTTTGCCGCTGCCGCCGTTGATTTCGTGACCCAGACCCCGCCCAAGGATGGTGCGGTGGTGCTCGCCATCACCGGCGACGAAGAGGGCGATGCGGTGGATGGCACGGTCGCGCTGCTCGATTGGATGGACAGCCAAGGTGAGGCGATGGATGCCTGCCTGGTGGGGGAGCCGACCTGCCCCACGCGCATGGGTGAGATGATGAAGATTGGGCGGCGCGGTTCCATGTCGGCCTGGATCACGCTCACCGGTGTGCAGGGGCATTCCGCCTATCCGCACCGCGCCAAGAACCCGCTTCCTGCCATGGCGCGTCTGGTCGACCGCCTGTCCTCGCAATCGTTGGATGACGGCACGGATCACTTTGACCCGTCGACCCTCGCTGTCGTGAGTGTTGAGACAGGCAATGACACGACCAATGTCATCCCGGCCAGTTGCCGCGCGACGGTGAATATCCGTTTCAATGATCGCCATACCGGGGCGGGTTTGACCGAGTGGTTGCAGGGTGAGCTGGACCGCGCTGCGGCGGAATTTGACGTTCAGGCCGACATGCACGTTAAGATCTCGGGCGAAAGCTTCCTGACCCCGCCGGGGCCGCTATCTGATCTTGTGGCCAAATCGGTCGAGGCGGCAACGGGCACCCTACCGGTGATGTCGACCTCGGGCGGCACATCGGATGCACGGTTTGTCAAAGACCACTGCCCGGTGGTTGAGTTTGGTCTTGTCGGTCAGACGATGCATCAGGTTGATGAGCGGGTCGAGATCGCGCAGATACACACGCTCAAAGCCATTTACAGCCGTATTTTGCGGGACTATTTCGCATGACGCTTGAGATCGGCCCCACACAGGATCTTGCCGCCTGTCTTGAGATGCGTCGCCTTGTCTTCATGGTGGAACAGAACGTCTCAGAGGCCGATGAGCGCGATGGCAAGGACGAGGCCGCCCATCACATTCTGGCCCGCCGTGACGGCAGCCCGGTGGGGTGCGCGCGAATTTTGATCGACGGCACGTCCGGCAAAATCGGCCGGGTGTGCGTGCTGAGCGATCAACGGGGAACAGGCCTGGGGCAGGCGTTGATGGAGGGTTGCTTGACCCATTTGCGGTCCATGTCAGGGGTGACCCGCGCGGTGCTGGGCGCGCAGACCCACGCGCTGGGATTTTACGAAAACCTCGGATTTGTCGCCTTCGGGCCGGAGTTCCTGGACGCAGATATCCCGCATCGCATGATGGAGCGCGCTTTGTGAGGCACGCCAAGCTTGTTGTGATGCTCAAGGTGCCGCGCGCGGGCCGTGTGAAAACCCGGCTTGGGCGTGAGATTGGCATGACCCGGGCCGCTTGGTGGTTTCGCCATCAGGTGAAAGGGCTCTTGCGCCGTATTGAGGATCCGCGCTGGCAAACCATCCTGGCTGTCGCACCGGACCACGACGGCATGGCCTTTCGCCGCTGGCCTGCGCATCTGACGCGCCTGCCCCAACGGCGTGGCGATCTGGGCGCGCGTATGGGGCGGTTGATGCGGGGGCTTTCACCCGGGCCTGTGTGCATCATTGGCGGTGATATTCCGGGTGTGACACGGGCCCATATTGCACGGGCATTCAAGGCGTTGGGCGATCATGAGGCCGTGTTTGGACCCGCGCCTGACGGGGGCTATTGGCTTGTTGGTCTCAAACGCAGTGGGCGCGTGCCACCAACAGCTTTTGGCGGGGTTCGATGGTCGTCAGAACACGCACTCGCCGATAGTATGGCCAGCCTGCCGGGCGCGCGCATCGCGCTGACGGACACGCTCCAGGACGTGGACACGGCTGAAGACCTGAGGCGGATATGCGCGTCGGTCTGATCATCTTATGTGCGGGCTATGTGCTCAGCCAGTTCTTTCGCGCGTTTCTGGCCGTGCTCACCGACGTGCTTGAACGCGATCTTGGCACCACGGCGGATGATCTCGCCTTCGCCTCGGGTCTTTGGTTCGTGACCTTTGCGGTCATGCAACTCCCGGTGGGGTGGGCGCTGGACCGGATCGGTCCACGGCGCACGGCGTCTCTTCTGCTGTTGGTGGGTGGCGGTGGCGGCGCGTTGCTGTTTGCGGCCGCAACCCAGCCTGTGCACATCAACCTCGCCATGATGCTGATCGGCGTGGGATGCTCGCCCGTGCTCATGGCGTCCTATTTCATTTTCGCGCGAGAGTATCCGCCCGCGAAGTTTGCCACATTGGCCGCGCTCATGCTGGGGGTGGGCTCTGTGGGCAATCTCGTGGCCTCCTATCCTATGGCCTTGGCTGCCGAAACCCTCGGCTGGCGGGCGAGCCTGGTGGCGCTCGCCGCGGTGTCTGGGGCCATCGCCATCGGCATTCTTGTGTCAGTGCGTGACCCAGAGCCCGTGTCGCAGACCGATGGCGGCTCGCTGCTGAGCTTGCTCCGCATGCCCGCGCTCTGGGCGATTTTTCCCCTGATGGTCGTGGCCTATGCGCCGGCTGCCGCGATCCGGGGGCTTTGGATGGGGCCCTACCTGATCGACATGCACGGATTGACAACAGAGCAGGTGGGCCAGGCCACGCTAGTGATGGGTGTGGCCATGATCCTCGGAACATTCGTCTATGGCCCGCTTGACCGCATTCTCGGCACCCGAAAATGGGTCGTGTTGATTGGCAACCTTTTGTGCGCGGCCACGATCATCTGCTTGTCCTTGACGGTCGATGCCGGTGTGATCCTGGCGGTTGCCCTCTGTGCCGCGCTTGGCTTTTTCGGGGCCACGTTCCCGGTCATGATTGCCCATGCGCGCGCGTTCTTTCCACCTGCCCTGGCCGGGCGGGGCGTGACGCTGATGAACCTCTTTGGGATCGGCGGTGTCGGGCTCCTGCAATTTGCGTCCGGGCCGCTACATGCCTCGGTTTTCGCGGGGTCTGGTCCGGCCACCGCCTATATGGCGCTCTTTGGCATGTTTGGCCTCGCGCTGCTGATTGGCTGCGCGATTTACGTCTTCAGCCGCGACGCCACGTCCTGAGATAGGCCTTTCCCCCCGCATGTGTTGGGAGTAAGAGGCCCTCGTGAACCATCCCGACATTGGAGATTCTGACATGGGATATAAAGTCGTCGTCGCTGGAGCCACAGGCAATGTGGGCCGCGAAATGCTGAACATTCTGGCCGAACGCCAGTTTCCTGTAGATGAGCTTGCCGCACTGGCCTCGCGCCGGTCGCTGGGCACTGAGGTGACGTTTGGCGAGACAACATTGACGACGAAAGATATCGACACGTTTGATTTCACCGGATGGGACATGGCGCTCTTTGCCATCGGGTCCGAGGCCACAAAGCAATACGCGCCCAAGGCGGCCGCGGCGGGCTGCGTGGTGATCGATAACTCCTCGCTTTACCGTTATGACCCCGATGTGCCGCTTGTGGTGCCGGAGGTGAACCCCGAAGCGGTGGAAGGCTATGCCAAGAAAAACATCATCGCGAACCCGAATTGTTCGACCGCACAGATGGTGGTGGCGCTCAAACCCTTGCATGATCGCGCCAAGATCAAGCGCGTGGTCGTCTCGACCTATCAGTCGGTATCCGGCGCGGGCAAGGACGGGATGGATGAACTTTGGGATCAAACCAAGGCCATCTATAACCCGACCACTGAGGTGGAGCCCAACAAGTTTCAGAAACAGATCGCCTTCAACGTGATCCCGCATATCGACACTTTCATGGAGGACGGCTCCACCAAGGAAGAATGGAAGATGGTGGCGGAAACCAAAAAGATCGTGGACACGTCGATCAAGGTCACGGCGACCTGCGTGCGGGTGCCGGTCTTTGTGGGTCACTCAGAGGCTGTGAACATCGAGTTTGAAGAGTTTCTCGACGAAGATGAGGCCCGCGATATCCTGCGGGAGGCGCCGGGGATCATGGTGATCGACAAACGCGAGGCCGGTGGCTACGTGACGCCCATCGAATGTGTGGGTGACTATGCGACCTTCATCAGCCGGATCCGTCAGGACAGCACGATTGAGAACGGGCTGAACCTGTGGTGTGTGTCCGACAACTTGCGCAAAGGGGCCGCGCTCAATGCGGTGCAGATCGCAGAGACGCTGGGCAACCGGGTTCTGAAAAAAGGGCTGGAGCCAGTCTAGAACGGCTCAATCACGTCGAATTCATCGGTGATGTCGCGCACAGCGCGGTGTGGCCTGTTGGGCGCGATGGCAAAACTGTCGCGCCTGTCAGGCCCAAAGCTGGGTCTGGGTTGGCCGGGAAAAGCTGTGCCCATACGTTCCACAAGACGCCCGTAGCTGAAGCCAAGGTCAGACGCTTTACAGCCCCGGCGGCCGGTTGCGATCGCGTGCAAGGCCAAGCCGCCCCCAGATGCCACCAAAAGATAGCCTTTCCCATTCAGACGGTTCTTTAGATCTTCCCAGTTTCGCGCGTGGGCCAGATCGCCAGCGAGACGCGCCCGTAAGGGAGCGACGAGCCGCTCGTCCGCCCTGACGGTCGGTCTCGCTCTTTGCTTGCGACGTAGCTCGTTTACCACCAAATCGCGCAACAATTGACTGACGGTCACATCGCGCTCGCGTGCAAGCCGCCGCGCGGCATCCGCCAGTTCCGCTTGAAGTTTTACATCAACCCATTCCATGGCGTCCATCAAACACGCCCATGGTTAGCGAAGGGTTAATCGCAAAATTAAAACCGTTCAGCCCGAAGCACCTGGCAATCGACAACTGACACAACGCCAATGTGCTTTTCCACCACGGTGAACGCCGCGTTCAGAAGCTCATCCAGCTTCTCGCCCCGGATCATGCACACAACCTGCACCATGCCTGATCCTCGTGTCACATCGCCAGACCGCTCCCACTCACCCGACCGACCGGACCCGCCGTAAACGGGCAGAATCGTGTATCCCGTCACACCGGCCTCTTGCAGGGCCCGGGTCAGACGAGACTGCATCGCCTTTTCGATGGTGATCTCAACACGTTTCGCATCATGGGTTTGCATATCAACCTCCGGTCACGGCTTGGGCAATGGTCAGGTAGAGCGGTATACCAATGGTCAGGTTGAACGGAAAGGTCACCCCAAGCGACAGCGTCAGGTAAATCGACGGGTTCGCCTCTGGCAAGGCCACGCGCATCGCCGCGGGCACCGCGATGTAGCTCGCAGATGCCGAGAGCACCATCAACAGCAGCGTACCACCGCTCGACAGGCCCAGAGCGAGACCGGCCCCCAGCCCCAGCAAGCTGCCGATCACAGGCATCAGAACACCAAAAGCGAGGCTTCCAAGGCCGAGCGCCCCACGCCCGCGCCGCATGCCACGCCCGGCCACCAGACCCATATCCAAAAGGAACAAGCACAGGACGCCTTTGAACGGGGCAACTATGAAACTTTCGATCTCTGCCAAGCCCTCTTGGCCGGTGAGACAGCCGATCAAAAACGCGCCGACCAGCAGCACGATCGACCCGTTGAGCAGGATTTCCCGCCACAGCTGGCTGTCCATGCGACCGCCCTTTTCCCCGCGCGTCACAAGCCAAAGGGCGGACAGAATGGCGGGGGCTTCCATCGCTGCGGCGACGGCCACCATGTATCCTTCAGACGGGATACCACGCCCTTCCAGAACAGATGTCGCCGCCACGAATGTCACAATGGAGATCGACCCGTAATGCCCCGCAACGGCCGCGGCATTCAGTCGGTCCATCCCGGACAAAACCCTGAGCAGAACAAAGGCCACAAACGGGATCAATGCCGACAAGAGGATCCCCGCCAAAAGTGACAATCCCAGCGTCAGATCGACCCCGTGATCTGCGACGCTCACGCCCCCTTTGAACCCGATCGCAAAGAGCAGATAGAGAGAGATCGCCTTGGCCGCGGCCTCTGGAAAGGTCAGGTCGGAGCGGGCGAGCGAGGCTCCAAGGCCGAGCGCGAAACTCAGCACGATGGGCGACATCAGGTTGTCGGCGGCCAGGGCTAAAATCTCTGACATTGGTGTCGCACCCCAAATAAACGTGCGGCCTTATCAAGGAGTGGGCCTCAGAAGAAAAGGGAAAATGCAGGTCCTCACCGCCGAAACGCCGCGAATTGC
>ERZ1740070.2589-NODE-2589-length-10325-cov-15.144791_pt1 | contig 10325 bp, 8 predicted proteins | sample MGYA00581734_ERZ1740070 | MGnify/ENA primary metagenome ERZ1740070 (study PRJEB43018, sample SAMN04849744) | marine metagenome | isolation source: floating plastic debris | place: Pacific Ocean | collected 2008-09-01 | study: EMG produced TPA metagenomics... | reverse complement strand
TTCAACTCCATCATTATCAGAATCAACAAAAAGTGGGATATCTACACCTATCCATAGGGATCTTGCATCAGGAACATCACCAGTAAAAATCTTGGCTCCTACTTCCTCATAGAACTCACTCATATGGAAAGGACGCTGCTCATTAGGCCTCCCGATGTGGATACCTGGTTTCCAGCCAACAGGTGTAAGGTTTCGAAGCGCCCACGACATACTTTCCCGATCTGTAACGGTGGCTTGAGATTGCATGCTATTAGCCAGCCATGCGGTAAGGATAATGTTAGCGATCACCTCCTGGATCTCTCGGTCAGAATAGTGTCGTCGCAATTCTTCGATATGGGCTGCTGTCGCACGTGATAACGGTAAGGGGCCTGCATCACGAGCCAAACGCAAAGCGGCCTTTTCTGCTGTGGTGAGGTGCTCTGCTCTTTCGAAATCCAGAAGCGCTTGAATTTTTGCAATAATCTCTGGAAAATCTTCCTCCGGAATTTCGTCATGTGGATAATCATCTTCAGTAGTTTCAAAAATCCCATATGCTCCGTGTACCTGACAGTGTACACAACCACTTGTTTGTTGGTACACAAAAAATAGCGCCCACTTAAATTGAATGGTAAGCGCTCGATCATCTTTTAAAAGATAAGAATCCATTCCAATCGTGCCCAGTGAACTTTGACGGGTCCATTCTTCATCAAATTTGTGTCGGTCACTATACGGATATTTGGTCCTTGGCACTATCGGGGCTTTATAATGCTGGTAATCATAGGCGTCAACATCGAACGGCTCCGTGGAAGGATCAGGAAGGTTTTCGTTATCCCAATCAGGCTTTTCCCACTTCAGGTAATCTTCCGGGTAGAAATCAAATGGATCTTCGATACCGTCCTTATCGTTATCGAACGTGACCGGGGAAACATCATATCCTGTAAGGTAATTCACCCAATCGGTCTTAAACACCGGGGCAGGGGCCGTAAGATCCCCTGGTTGCCAACTAGCCAGCACTTCTTTGTGAGCATCTTCCAGGGCTTTACCTACGAACGCATTGGCTCGTTGTTCTTTCTTACTGCTACTCGCATTTCGTCCAGGCTTCCAGCCAACTTTCGATAAGTTTTTCTCAGCCCATTTGAGTGTTTTGTCATCCGTTGGGATGGGCAAAACGCGATCATGCGTGGCTAAAGCCGAATTGACCGATGCCAGGTCAAAGAGCGCTGCGATTTGCCGATCTGTAAAATGGGTACGGAGCAGGGCATGTATATCGGCTGTCACCCTGCTAGGATGCGGAGACGCCAATTCAATGTACTTGAATGCAGCCTTCATACGAGGGTTTTCAATTGACTGAATGTAGGTGGGCGACCAGATAGCAAGGATCTCTTCCATGCGAACACCCATCAGTGATAGCTGATAGGCGCTGCGTGCCTGATGATGATTGCTACCTGTCAGGATCATTTGTAATAGCGTCAATTTCCACTTCGACGTGGCATCAAACATGCCGTCCGCATGGATCATAACATCTGCTATCAATAATTTTTCGTAAAGATCACGAATGTTACTTACATCGATTTTGTGTCGATCATAGTAAGGCATCTCCCTGTCAGCCGCCGGTGGCAGAGGGGGATCCGTGGGTAAAGTACGTTGAGCCATCAACAGCTGGCTCATAAAACAAAATGTACCTAATAATATTAATAATAATGTTCTCATATTTTTAATTTTTTTGCTGATGATTTTACTTGTTTTAGTCCTTGGTGATCTTTAAGAACATACCGTTTGGGTTGACCGAATACGTGGGGACCGCTTGAAGTACATCCCAATGCTCCAACACCTTGCCATCCGGCGCGTAGTAGTAGAGATCAACAGCAGCTGTGCCGAGGTCATCGGGATCCGTCGTATCAAGGTTGCGAAAATTGACATGGGCCATGGCCCAGTCTCCGATAACCATGATGCGGTGAACATCAATTTCTACGGGATATTGCTTAACTGAAGAAGAGAACACCATGGCAAGACCATTGTAACCGTCCGGGACCATCGTGCTGTGCTGAACGTAATTGTCGGATAAATACTTTTTCAGGTTATCGGGTGTGGGCTCCGTAGACAGAATCTTGTAGATCTCAATAATATCTTGTGCACGCTTGCGTCCTTCATCATCAACAACAATGATTTCTGTGGTGAAATTTTTCGGAACCACATTAACCTTATCCATCTCTTGATCTTGAGATTTTATTGGTCGTCCATCTTGTGCGTAGGCGCCTATAGAGAGAATAAACGCTCCAAGGAAATACATCACAATTAATTTGAGCTTAGTTTGGTACATTGTTAAAATAGTTAGATCGTTATAAAAAATTACCGGTCTAACTATTTCAATTAGGGAGCCATTCTAACTGGAATAAGTTAATGCTTTGACTTACAGTATTTTATGTTTTTATGAGATGGTTGGAAGTCATTGAAAAACACAATATTTCGTAGTTATTCACTTAGTCAACTACGAAATGTCGTAGGACGTGGGACTGAATCAACAATATCGTTTTTCGATTCCTAACTTCTTAATTTTTGAATCTAAGGTATTGGGATGTACGTCAAGAAGTTGAGCGGCTCCATTGATTCCCCTAATTTTTCCTTTTGCGCAGTCTAACGCCCTTAATATTATCTCCTTTTCGAACTCCACTAGCGTCTTCATGGGTTGAGTGTTATATTCAGACGTATTACTTAAATGGTGGATAATATTTCTATTTTCATTCAGAGTGATGTCAATCGTAGTTCCTTTGGCGAGAATAACTTCTTTTTCAATAACGTGTTGTAATTCCCGGACATTACCAGGCCAACTGTAATCCAAAAGTCTGGGCATGGTATGCCTTGAAAATTTCAGATTGGCTTTGCCTAATTTTTTGGAATATTGATTTAAGAAATGATCAGCTAAATCCGGAATTTCTTCTTTTCTTTCTTTTAATGGATCCAGGGTAATAGGAAAAACACTTAGCCGATAGTATAGGTCCGAACGATATTTTCCCTCTTTTACAAGCTGAAGCAGGTCTCTATTCGTTGCTGCAATGATTTTTACATTTAATTTTATCGGCTCAGTACCGCCAATCCTGACGACCTCCTTCTCCTGAAGGACACGTAAAAGTTTAGGCTGAAGTTCGAGGGGCATCTCGCCAATTTCATCCAGGAATATAATCCCATTATTGGCCATTTCAAACTTACCAATGGACCTTTTAAAAGCGCCGGTAAAGCTTCCTTTTTCGTGCCCAAATAATTCAGATTCTATTAACTGAGCCGGAAGCGAGGCACAATTGATCTTAACCATGGGCTTGGAAATCCCTGAGTGATTATGGAGTGACCTTGCCACTAATTCTTTTCCTGTGCCGGTTTCCCCAACAATTAAAACCGTTGTATCAAGACGAGCGACCTGCTCTATTTTTTCCTTGAGCTCGATGAGTTTCTTACTTTTTCCAACAAAGCCTGTAGGATAACGATCCGTTTTAATTTCGTCTTCCAAATAATTCTTTTCCTGTACTGCATTATCCCGTAGCATAATTAATTCTTTGAGGTATAAGTTATTTTGTACTGCTACTGATATATGGTTGCCCACGGCCCTAAACACGTCAAAATAAGCCGGGCCGAAAGGGTCTTTTTCCGGAGAAAATATACCGAAAAAACCCAGGTAAGTGCTATTCAATTTAAGTGGTAAGAACATGGAGCTTTGGACACCTGTGCTTTCCAATAAGTTATGAGCATCTTCATTTACAAACATCGTTTTTAGTTCCTCTATGCTGTACATGGTTGGCTCGTCTCTCTCCATCACTTTTTTAAAGCCGTCGGTAAGTGGCATTGGGTTGAATTTTCTCATCTCCCGATCTATATGCTCAATGAAACTTTGATCCACATCAGGAAAAGACGTATCTAATGTGATTGTCAAATTCGTTTTAGCTTTATCCAATATGGCAAAATGCGGAGGTACTTTTATTTCAACCAGTGATCGTAATGATTTGATCACAGCGCTGAAAAATGCATCGCTGTCGTTGACATAATGGACTGCTGAATTGAGTTCGAATAAAAACTTCCTTTCTTTCTCAATTCTCGACATACTCTTATTTTCCATCAGAAGTATTTATTTACATTAGTTATAAGTGCTGATGGGAGAAACCATCAGAAAAGGAAAGATTGGACCTTTAACTAAAAAGATCCAATCTGCCTATCGGTCTTTACTAAAGAAAGATTCTTTCTTCCGATCAGAAGAAGAATCGTCCGACAAAATCAAGCCTTGTCCCTTTACCTTCCGTACCATCAGCAGTCTCTAGGGTTTGATAATTGTATTCAAGGCCGAATGCGGCCACATCAACTGGGCTCCAAAACAGATTCACTGTGTATCTTTCGCCACCGGAATACAACAGTCCGTTAACCAATTCAGGGGAATCCAACTCGAAAACGCTGGCCATAAATGTGGAGCGCACACGATCTGACCACCAGTGTTGATAGGTGATAAATGCTCCAAAAATCCCTGTGGCTTCGATATCACCATTATCAGCAATGTGTCCGTCAAGACCTCCCACATCTACAAAAGACGAATAGTAATGAACGAATCCTTCGCCAAATTGCGTTGCAAAGCTGAAGTTGTCCTTATCATGCCAAAGCGGAAGATTAATGCGACCGGAAAAGTTGAAACCGCCGGTATATACCTCTTCTGCTGCCGAACGCAATTGCATGAAAAGTCCGGCAAGACGTACATACCCCCAAGACCGTTCTAACCTTCCGAAACCAATGAAATTAGGCATGGCCTCAGAGCGGTATTGATCATCGGAACCGCTGTATTCAAACGCAGGATTCTCAATACCAAAACCCCAGTGAGATCCTTCATGGTTGCCTCCGAGCATGTATACGATAGCAGGTTGTCTCAATACCGGTGCAGCCAGCGGGCTTTCCGCGTCGGCTCCTTCTGGCATCGAAAAGAGGTCAACAAATGCAGAATGGTATTGACCGAATCTCCAGTCGCCTAATTCAACCCCGGCATGACGCAGCCTGGCCGTGTAATCATTCGTAAATTCCCCGGTATTCCCATTACCAAACATATCGAATTCAATAAATATTCTAAGGTTCCCCACTTTTGTAGGTGAGCGATAATCAAAATTTAATTGCGAAAGCCGGGTATGAATACCGAACTGCTGATCTTCATCTTCCGGATCTTCGTCAAGAGGAATAGAGGGCGGTACACCAATCTGCTGAAACCCTTGGTTATCAAAGTCAAAGTTGGCGTTTACCTGTACCATTCCTCCAATCTTAAAGCTCCCTTTAGTTCCAGGGACCTTAATAGCACCGGTGAACTCACCCGACTTTACAAATGCGTCATCCGGAATAACACCGATGTAATGCTCAACTTCTGTTGTGTCCGTCTCTTGAGCAAATGCCTGCGGAGCCAGTATTGTCAATATAAGAGCAATAGCACAAGTGATGTTTATGTTGGACTTTCTTTCTCTCGCCTTGAAGTTGGTACCGCCCGTAGCTACTGAAAATGTCTGAATGTGCTGCTTCATACTTTAAAAATTCATGGGATCAACGGGGTCCGTTCCGTTTTTGATCTCTGTAGGATCGTCTACGCCATCACCGTCTGAGTCCGCCTTGTAAGGGAAGGTTCCTTTAGCTACTTCTTCGCTGTTGGGGATACCGTCGCCGTCTATGTCGTCGTCTTTCGCATCTTCGATACCGTCGCGGTCCGTATCTTCCCATCGACTGGGATCATTCGGGAATCCATCATATCCATCCAGAACTCCGTCAGAGTCAGAGTCTTCGGTCAACGGAACATCTACTCCGATCCATTCAGACGTGCCATCAAAGATTTCACCGGAATTAATTTCACCAAATGCGTAAATGTTCATTTCGGTCATATGAAAGCGTCGCTGCTCCGAGATCATTCCAAGATGCGAACCCGGTTTCCAGCCCGCTGAGGTTAGGTTGTCCAACGCCCATGACATGCTGAGGCGATCCGTCACCGTAAGCTGCGATTGCATATCAGAGGCTAGCCAGGAAGCTGCAATAATCGTTTCTATGATTTCCTGAATCTCACGGTCAGAATAATAGCGCCGCAATTCCTCAATATGTGCTGAGGTGGTGCGAGCGGGCCATGAGGCTGCATCACGGCCAAATCGGTACATGGCTTTTTGGGCATCTGTGAACAGATCGGATCGCTCAAAGTCAAAAAGGGCGTGAATCTTCTTAAGTACACCAGGGTAATCAGCGGCGGGAATTTCATCATTATCGTAATCGTCCTTGATATCATTGTATATTCCATATGATCCGTGTACCTGACAGTGGCCACACCCACTTGCCAATTGGAAGACGAAAAACATCGGCCATTTCTCCGACATAGGCAGAGCGCGATCTTTTATTGAGAAGTGATCTTCCATTTTGCTCGTGCCCACAGAGGCCAGACGCGTCCATTCAGTGTCAAACTTGTGACGGTCGCTATAAGGGTATTTGATTTTAGGAACCACCGGTGCCTTGTAGTACTTGTAATCGTAAGCAGTTGTGTTAAAAGGCTTTGTTTTAGGGTTCGGTAGATTGGCTTTGTCCCACTCAGGATTTTCCCAACGGAGATAATCATTTGGATAGAAGTCAAACGGTTCTTCTATGCCGTCCTGGTCACCGTCGAAAGTGACGGGAGAAATACCGTATCCGGTAAGATATTCAATCCAGTCCGTCTTAAACTCCGGGCTAACCGCATAGAGATCTGTTGGACGCCATTCAGAGGCGATTTCATTGTAAGCGTCTTCCAGGGCTTCTCCTACAAACGCATTGGCGCGTTGCTCTTCGGGGCTGCTGCTTGCGTTAAGTCCAGGCTTCCAGCCCACTTTTTTCAGGTTTTTCTTCGCCCAGGCAAGTAAGGTCTTATCTGTTGGAATGGGTAGCATTTGATCGTGTCGTGCAATTGGTGCATTTGTTCCCGCCATTTGGATGAGTTCTGCGATTTGCCGGTCGACGAAGTGCGTTCGCAATAGAGCATGCGTATCCGCATTCACCTCGGAAGGCCAACTTGAGATCGCTCTTAAATATTCATAGGCAGCCTGAATCCGAGGGTCCTTTATTGACTCTATGTAGTTTGGCGACCAAACAGCGAGTATTTCTTCCATAGGCACGTCCATCAAGGATAGTTGGTAGGCGCTACGGGCGGTATAGTGATTACTCTCTAACCGGATCATTTGGTACAGGGTCATTTTCCATTTGGTCTTGGCGTCAAACATCCCGTCTGCGTGGTTGATAGCGTCCGCCATCAACAACCCGTCGTAAAAATCCCGAATGTTACTGATATCGATCTTGTGCCTGTCATAGTAAGGCATCTCATTGTCCTCAGCAGGTGGCTTTGGAACAGTTTGCGCAATTGATGACTGGCTCACTAGAAGAGCCGTCGAAAATGACAATAATAGTAATATCGTTCTCATATTTTTTATTTGTTTACTATTGATTTTTTATTCCTTGAAATGTTTCAAAAACATGCCATTCGGATTAACTGAAAAGGTTGGGACGGTTTGAAGCACATCCCAGTGCTCCTGAATCCGGCCATCCGGCCCGAAATAGTACATGTCCACAGCGGCTATACCAAGGTCATCGGGTTCCGATGTATCCATCCTGCGAAAGTTGACATGTGCCACGGCCCAGTCTCCGACAACTATTATCTTATGCACGTCAATTTCACAGGGGTATTCCGCAACGGTAGCCGAGAAGACCATGGAAAGAGGCATACGCCCATCCGGGACGGACGTACTATGCTGTATATAATTATCTGCGATGTAGGGTAGCAGGTTTTCATGTGTTGGCTCGTCTTCCAAAATTTTGTAAACCTTAATAAGGTCCTCGGCACGTTTACGGTCTGACTCGTCACATATAATAATTTCAGTTTTGAAATCTTTAGGCACGAAGTTGCGCTTGTCCATTGCTTGTTCCTGCGATTTGGTTGGTGGTTTGTCCCCGCTTTCCTGGGCATAGGAGCTCATAGGTACAACCAGTATTGCAAGCAATACTATTTTAAATAAGTTGGCTTTTAGTTCGATCATAGTTTAATTGTGTTTAGTGAATTGTATTTTGTTGTATTGAACCGCTTTTAGAGACCTGGAACTAGACAGGCGGTATCCATCTATAAAGAATATTTCTGTGGCTTTTATTATCTAGTTCATTCATATCGGGTGGTTCTTTGTCCGCACTGTACCCAGATAAAGCCATTGGTAGACGCCAATACAGATGCTTAAGGAAAGTGTTTTTCATTTGGTCGGTTTGTTTACTGACTGGCAATCCCTCCGTATTCAACTCACACGAACCGGGGTAAAAATCAAAAAAGTAAAAAGCGGGTGCATTATGATTTCATAATAAATCATAATGCGTATGATGTTAAATATTATGATTAGGTTAAGCCTCAGATATGGCGTGCATGCTTCTTTACGCGGTGACTTTTGGCGCGCTTAGCGTCTCGTGATTTAATCCCAGGTGTAAGAGGCGATCATTTTCTGGGAACTTGCTGTACAATATCAGGATAGTTGGAAGTGAGGCTCTCGTAACGTTCTATAGCATTGGTGGAGAGCAACATAGTGATTCTGCAGGGCCATTAGTCTTCGTAATAATTTAGCCATGTTCGTAATACCGTTAGTCAAGATCTTAGTTTTCACTTCAATGGTAGGATCTTCCAGTGCATCAATAGATAAGGAAGCGGGTAATTCCGATGCTGTATTATCAGCCAGTATCCAGCCTTCGGGCGCAAACATTAATATATGCTCTTTCCCATTACTGTAGGTACTGTAGCTTATTAGAAGTCCAGCATGGAGATAATACACCTTATGAATAGGTGTCACCTTCTTGCTGTAATAATTTTAATCATTGGATGTTAAGTTGCGGACAATGTTTTCTTCCTGAACGACTGACTTTTAGCGGCGCTTAGCGTTTCAGGATTTACCCCCAAATAGGAGGCAATCATTCTTTGAGGTACGCGTTGTACTATATCGGGATAGGTACTCAAAAAGTGATTATAACGGTCAATTGCACTTGTTGATAGAAGCATTATGACTCTCGTTTGTAAGACTGTTAGTCGCGTAATAAATTTACCGATATTCTTTTCTTCCTCTTTAATAATCTTATCAAAGACTTCCAGAACCGAGTCTTCTATAGCATCAATATAGAGTTCGGCAGGTCTTTCAGGCCCCCTGTTATCAGCTATTGTCCAACGTTCAGGCGCGAACATGAAGATATGTTCTTTACCGCTATTATCAATGTAGTAGCTTCTCAATAAACCTGATCTAACGTGATAGACCTTATGTTTAAGATCTCCCGACCGCTGTAGTATTTCGCCTTTTTTTATTTGAACCGTTTTCATTAGCCGTAATGATCAATTGAAATACCATTTATTGCTTAACGGCAATATATGGTAAGCTGTTGTTTTTGATCCGGGCTGGTCTGGAATTAAGCCTTTTCAGTCATCTGGCCGACAATATTTAAGTCGAGATTGGTCAATCGCTAAAAGGTAGGACGTAGTAAATCTCTAATTCCAGTCTTTCAAGGATCCCTCGTAGTTGCCGGTAACTACTTTTCCATTTTCAAGAAGTAGGTCATAAGAAAGCGTATAGGTGTCCTTTTTCTTTTTCACTTCAACGGTTCCATCAATGGCGAAATATACATCTCCGGAATACGTGTTTACATCATAATTGATCAGTACAGACGCTGAATTAAAAGTGAAATTTTGAATGACTTTATTATCAGAAGCAAGAAATTTATACATCCCGGTAGATACATTTCCGCTGTTGTCACTATTTAAATCCAGCAATATATAATCAAACTTATTAGTCATTTCTTCCTTAGGAACCGACATGAGATGCACATCATAATTCTCTGAGTTACCTGTTTGGTCAAGGCCGTAACTTTCAAAATAGCCATATCCGGTTCCATAGGCTACCTCATCAAATTTGAACTCATTATTCTTAGGTTCTGAAGAATATAAACTAAAACTCAGGGTCAAAAGGAAAGAAAGAATTTTCATGGTAGTAGACGTTTAAGATTGTTATAACAAAGCTATTTGATAAGTCACTTCCGCGGTATCCGCGCCATCACGTATTTTACATAAGTAGTATCACTTAGTTTGAATAGCTGTAACCTTTGCCGTAATGAATTATTATATAATTCAAATATTTTTTTTAATATATTCGTTAGAAAAGAAATAAGGTTTACATCTTAAATTCACTTTTGTAAAGGTATTCATATCAAAAATGAAGCTTAATGAGCAGATTTAATATTGCTAAGTCAACTTTTGAATAAGTATTTAACCCAAATTACGCAATAGGATTTTCTAATGCTTAGCAATAGGTTATCTT
>ERZ1740070.2588-NODE-2588-length-10328-cov-5.704079_pt1 | contig 10328 bp, 9 predicted proteins | sample MGYA00581734_ERZ1740070 | MGnify/ENA primary metagenome ERZ1740070 (study PRJEB43018, sample SAMN04849744) | marine metagenome | isolation source: floating plastic debris | place: Pacific Ocean | collected 2008-09-01 | study: EMG produced TPA metagenomics... | reverse complement strand
AACTATTCCGATAACGGGATACTAGTTTTATCAATATCTCAACTATTCCGATAACAGAACACTAGCTAGTAGGTTGAGTTAGACACGATTATTGATTGATACTATCGACGAGAATTTCAATTTATCGTGTCGCAATTCTGATGTTGGGTGCTGTCACGTCTCCCTAAGTTTGAAGGAAAACTAATCCACCACTACGCTATGATACCAACGTCGAAATCGTAATGATGCTTCATCTGTTCCTACGTTACATTCCTCTGTCGTATTAGGAACTTCACCTACTTGCGATTCTACTATAACCCGGTCTTCAAAGCTGGGAGCGACAAATTGATTAAAGTCAAATTTGGTTTTATCTATACCCGGATTTGCTAAGATTACCTGCATAAATCGAGTTTGTTGAGCATTGATAGGAATCGAAAATATATGACCTCGGACAGGTATTCCAACTCCTACTAAATCAAATTTTACGACTACGTTATTTGGTTTATGCCAGTCTATTTCTATCCCGTGAGCCAAAGTGTTTATTTTACTATTTATTCTCATTCCATCTGTAATTTCTCGGATGTTAATTTGTGCAATTGCATTTGTTCTAGCTGTATCGTTCAATTCACGACCAAAGGAATTTTGATGGACGAAGGGAATATGTAAATAATCTAATGCATTTTCTACACATCTAGTCCAATGAGTATTCCAAACTTCGTGGTGAACAAAATAACGATTTTCCGGTTGTAATAAACTTTCAGGTACTTCTAATTCCGGAGGATTTCCGGTTCCTGTAAACACCCATATTAACCCTGCAATTATTTTTGTAGGAAAATTTACAACTGATAATTTTGATAGTTGAGCGGGTTTGAGGTCATTTAACGGAACGCGAATACAAGCTCCATTAGTGGTGAAATTCCAGCCATGGTAAGGACATTCAAGACAACCGTTCTCTGTCACCCTTCCCATAGACAGAGGAACTCCACGGTGGGGACAGCGGTTAAGCAATGCTCCAAATTTACCCTCTAAATTACGAAATATGACTAGAGATTCCCCTGCTAATTCCACAGCAACTGGGGTATCCTTAACTTCAGCAACTGGTAATACTGGAGTCCATTGCTTAGGAAACATTTTAAACATAATTTTTTACCGATTAACTTTTTACTAATTTCAAACAGCAATATTGATTTGTTGAAGTAATAATGGTTTTTTGCATTAATTTTGAGGTGTTATTAGCCACTGTAAAAACCACGAAGGAAGAGAACCAAGAGGATTAATTCGAGTAGCAATAAAATCTGTTTTACTTATCAGAATTAATCGGACAACCTGTTAGAAGTGTCAGAGTGGCTACTAATAGTAAAATTGCTCCAGCCCAATAAGGGAAACCCGTGCTGATTCTGTCAAACCCAAATCCAACCAGCGCAGGACTTACAATCAAACTAATGGTCGAGATTACCTGAATTGCACCCATGAGAAAACCTTGTTCTTGAGAAGAAACCCCTGCTGAAAGAGCGCTCAATAAGGTCGGAGAAGCGACAGAAAACCCCACAACATTGAAAGTCAGGGAAAAATACAGCATCCTTACTGAAGGTGCAAGAGCAATTCCCGTATAACCCAAAATCATCAAACTAAAACCCGCAATCATTAGCTTCTGTTCGGGAAATCTCTTTGTCAGCGAACGAATCACAATTCCCTGCATCAAAGCACTAATTACTCCTAAATAGCTGAACAAAATCGCATTCTGCTCGATTGCTAAATTAAATCTTTCTGCTGTGAGTACTTGTAAGTTAGAGCGTAATCCATTCTCTGCAAAATTCAACAAAAATGTTACCCAAAGTAAAAGTCGTAGGGATTGACGTTTGAATGCTTGAATAATCTGAATTAGAGGATTGAGTTTTACCCATTGAATCGGTTTTCTTCGACGTTGATTTACAGGAAGGGATTCTGGTAAACCCAACCAAACCAAAATTGCAGTTACTAAATACAACGTTCCAGCCACAATTGCAGGAGCTTGTATATTGACTCTACTTAATATCCCTCCCAGAGCAGGTCCGAGAATAAATGCTATTCCTATGGAAACACCCAATAATCCAAAATTTTTAGCTCTTTGTTCCGGTTCTGTAATGTCAGCAATATAAGCTTGACCCGCTAGTAAATTACCTCCTGTTAAACCATCTAAAAACCGAGAAACCACAATCAACGAAATCCCATTCGCAAATATCAACAAGTAACTTGCGACCATTCCACCCAAAGTACTCGTTAGCAAAATCACTCTTCGTCCGTACTTATCTGACACAACACCAAGGAAAGGACTCATAATAAGTTGTCCAATTGCAAAAGCACTGAATGTCAAACCTAATACAAGTGCTTGGTTACTGAATTGTCTAACCAAACCCGGAATTAAGGGAATTAAAATCCCAAATGATAAAAAATCCAAAAAGACAATAACACTAATTAGTAATAGCTTTTTTCTACGATTAAATCTTGGTTTAGCCACCTCTGATGTTTCTTGCATAGAAATTCCCTCTGAGTTTGATAAATAAACCTAATTTTAGGTAGGTGAATTCACAAAAAAATAGTTTTCTGTTTATTCTATAAAGAAGACACAACCTCGGAAAGTTGCTTAAACTGCTCCCTAGAGTAAGCACCCTCACCTTCCCAATAAACCTTTCCGTTACGGTCTACTAAGAATAAGCGTATTTTTGAGGTATTGCTAAAATTCAACGCTTCTTTGATGGCATCAACATCAGTGTATAGCGTAATAGTTCTTTCCCGAGCCACTGGGTCAGAAATACCTGCTGACATCCAATTATCAAGCTGTTGCTGTTGCCATTGAGGAAAGTTTGGTAATGTTGGTAGTTCGTATACTCGTAACTGGGGATATTTTCTCTCTAAGTTTTTTACTTCATCTAACCAAGTATTTACGGATGACTGGTGACGTTGAGTAAATGCCATCAACACCAAATTATACTTTCCCTCAAAACCTCCAGGAAGTGAGTATTTCTCTTCGTTGATATTACGTCCCGCTACCTCTGGAAAATATGATTTACTGTCTCTTTCTGGTCTTTGTTGTTGTGCGTTTAGTCGTCCTGCTGTATTGAACGCAAATGGTAAACTTAATCCTCCTACTACTATTCCGATTGCGGAAAGGATAAATATGCGTATCGGTGACATGGATTTCTCCTTAATTATTTATACTGCTTATCAAATTATCAACCAACATTTTTGTTGAGTATAAGGCAAAAAAAATTTATTTTGCGATTCCACGGATAAAAACAGCAATTAGCTGCTCAGCCATATAGATACGAGTATTAAGAACATCAGGTTCCGGAACTGCGTGCAATCCTTGAATTGAAGATAGAATTGCACCAGCGACATTTCCCAGATTGGGATGGTCTACTACCCCTTTCAAGCAAGCTTGCTCTAAAACATCTGCAATCGGGACTAAAACTGCTTCATAAGCAAGATTATTGATTTCATCTGCTGCTTTCTCATCAATAGAGGGTAAATCTGAATTGGTAAGACGGATAAAGTCTAGTGGTGGCTGAGATAACAACCAAGTTGCGACTGCTAATAGCTGAGAGTGTAGGTCATCTTCCGCATTAACAATAGCATCTCGCATGCCCTTTTGATGCTGGTAGAGGTGTCTGGTAGTTACTTCAACAAACAAATCCGCTTTACCACCAGGAATATGGTGATAAATTGAAGCATGATGAATACCAGCAGCTTTAGCTATATCCTTCACAGTTACAGCTTCGTAGCCGCGCTTCATGAAAAGGGATTCAGCTGCTTGTAAAACACGCTCGCGAGATTGACTTTTCGGTTCTACCATTGCCAACCAACAGTTTTGTTGATACATTCTTTTACATGGATAGCATAGCAAAAAGATATCTGTCAAGGAATAGTTTATAAACAATGATTGCTATACACCTGACCGAACAGCACCAATCGCAAAAACCACTTAGATGAAATAGGCTGTGGTTCAAAATTAAATTAGACTTTTAAAACATCCTCTTAGACAAACTATTAAGGCTAAATAATAAAACAGCTTTATCACAAATTATGGCTTACCATGTCGTTTCCGGTACAATTAATTTTCAAATTTTAAAATCTGTTCGAGTAAAAGCTATGGGAGGTAATCCTCTTTATGTTATAGTCAATCAAAAAAATGGAATCATAATTAACAAAACTAGAGTAATTAAAGCAGATTTTGAGGCGATTAATGGTAAAATCCACATCATTGATACCGTTATCATACCAACCATAATTTTAAATTTTAACTAGAATTAAGTGAGAGTTCGGTAATGTAAATATAAGAAATAAAGCTGATTATTTTTCTATTTACTGATTACAAAAAGCGGTAAAATGTAGTCTATACATATTTAATCATTGAAAATAAATCAGTATACTAATTTTGAATTTTATATTATTCGTTCCTTTTTTCGGGAATCAAACCGTATTCTTATCTTTATGAATTCATTTGTAATCGATGTCTTGCCAAAACAATTGAGACAATTTTTTCAATCGAGTAAAGCTTATATCGGATTAATTATATCTTGTTTTATTATCGCTACATGGGCATTTAGTATCGCAATATTGCTAAATCTAAATATTCCTGAAACTAATATAATAGTAGTTTTGATTGCAATTTTATGTCGAGCTTTTTTACAAACCGGGCTATTCATTACAGCCCATGATGCAATGCATGGTATCGTGTTTGCAAAAAATCCTAAAATAAATAATTTTATTGGTCATATAACTGTAGGTTTATATGCGTTTTTCTCTTATAACAAATTATTAAAAAGACATTCAGAACACCATAAAAATCCAGCCAGCGAACTTGACCCTGATTACCATGATGGTAAACATAAAAATTTCTTTTTTTGGTACTTTTATTTCATGTTCCGCTATTGGAGTTGGCTGCGTTTTGCGGGAATGACAATTGTTTACCATTCTGTAAGAATTACATTTCATATTCCAGAAATTAATCTATTAGTATTTTGGGCTGCACCATTACTCCTCAGTTCTATTCAGCTATTTTATTTTGGTACCTATTTACCCCATCGAGAGCCATCCGAAGGATATCAAAATTTCCATCGGACTAAAAGCGTTTATCGGCCATTTCTTTGGTCTTTTATTACTTGCTATCATTTCGGCTATCACGAAGAACACCATAAGTATCCTTATGTTGCTTGGTGGGAACTTCCTATGATTGTAAAAAATTCTAGAAACACCAGACTAGTGTAAATACTATACCAGCCTCAAATTTCAAATAATATTTTAAATAAATATAATTAGCTTTGTAAAATATTTACTATTGATTTATCAAGCTTTTACTGAATTAATTATTTAAAAGCAAAATTGTTATCTTTGCTTACATAAAAAATATATAACTGAATATATCCGGAGTTTTTTTGTAAATATTTCATAAATATACTTAAGTAATATTGCTTATTTTTTTTAACTCAATTAATCTCTTTTCTAGAGTCTAGGGTGCGTTGAATAAACAGTAATAAAAACGCAAACAATATATAGGTTGAATGATTATGCATCTATCCATTTCCAAAAATAAGGTGATGGTAGCAGCTTTTGCTGCAATATTAGCGCCAATAAATGCTGCACAAGCATCTACGCTGACTTATGAGAGTACAGTTGATTTAGAAAAAACTAATTTTGAAACACAGATTTCTTTACCAAAATTTGATAGCAGTCTAGGGAATTTAGAAAGCGTTCTATTTGAATTAAGCGCTAATGTTAAAGGTTCTGTCGAGTTAGAGAATAGAGATGCTCAAGCAGCATTAGTTACCGGAAATCTAGCCGCAGAAATAAGCTTAAAAAAACCAGATAATTCTCTATTACTCGTAGCTTTACCCACTGCATCAGTGGAACAAAAACTAAATAAATACGATGAAAAATTAGATTTTGATGGTACATCAGGAGTTAAATTAACAGATATTTCTAATACAAAAGAAGAATCCGAATTATTAACTATTCCGAATGATTTTACACCCTTCGTTGGCGATGGTAGTTTTAATTTATTAGTCGAAGCTATAGGTAATTCAACAGCAACAGGTGCAGGAAATTTATTAGCTGGTTTTGAAACTTATGCAGGTGCTACTGTTGCAGTATCTTACACCTATGCGAAAAAAGATGAACCAACACCCAGAAAGAAAGTACCTGAATCTGGTGTATCTGCAACTATATTGATTGGATTAGCAGCGACGATGGTTTTAACTAAGTCAAAAATTCGATTTTCCTAAAATAGCGATAGCGTAGTTTACAATTTTTTTTGCGGAATCTGTCTGATTTTCAAGATATGTAGAGACGTAGCAGTGCTACGTCTCTACAAGGATTTTATACCCACCACAAAATATTGCAAAATTAATTTAAGATTTCGTTTAGGTAGAGAGTAGGGAACAGCGATATTATTAACTAGTAAATACAAATAGCTGTATTGCATTAAACCCAGAAGCACGGTATTTTAAAACCTTAAGTTTAATTTGACGTATTTACAGGTAGATGATAAATAATAATTTTATAAATTTTAATTAAGTGCTGTCATCACGATAAATTAAAGTTTTTATATATATCTAGCCGGATGTTGGTAAAATCAACGAGGCAAATAACCAAATCTTCAGTTACAAGAGTAATGTTACCTTTGTTACTTAGGTGGCTGCCGTTTATTTTTTCATTGTCCAGGTCTCCATTTACCTGTTATTATGCCTGCTAAATATTTTTTATTCCCAAATAGTTATAAATACTGTCAGTGGTTAAGTTTTGCGGTTTTATCTAGTATTGCTTTAACAAAACCTACCTACGCTGAAGAAATAAATCTTGCACAAACTTTTTCACAAAATTATAAAGAACCATCAAATTTAACTTCAAAAGCCATAAGGTTAAACAACGCTATTCAAAAAAATCAATTGAAGCTTGTAAATTCTACTTTACCAATCTCGAAGAATGTAGCTTCCCAATTAATCTCCGAACAATCTATAGATAGAAATATTTTGTGGAAATATCCAGAAACTATTTCCCAAGCACCACAAACTGACCGAGATTCACCTCAAGACACCACCAAACCCCCATCAGAACGTCAGCTTCCGGAACCAAGCATACCTAGATTACCACCACCAGAAGACCTATTAGAACCAAATGGTTCACCTATTACACCCGAAACTATTCCATCGGGAGAACTTCCTCAAAAAATTACTGTAGATAAAATTGAAGTTAAAGGTAGTACGGTTTTTAGCGAGGAAGACTTTGATAAAATTACCGCACCTTATACCAAACGTCCCATTACATTTGCCGAGCTTTTACAACTGCGATCGCAATTGACACAGTTGTACTTGGATAAAGGATATATCACCAGTGGGGCTTTTATCCCAACCCAGAAATTTGAAGACGGTACGGTTGAAATCGAAATAATAGAAGGTGAACTAGAAGATATCAAAGTCACTGGAAATGGGAAGTTAAATTCTGGGTATATTCGTTCTCGTATCAGAAAAGGTGCTAGGAAACCTCTTAATCGTGAAAAGCTGCTCGAATCGTTACAGTTATTGCAGCTTAATCCTTTAATAGACAAGCTTTCAGCAGAACTTTCTGCTGGAACTCGACCCGGAGAAAGTCTATTAGAACTAAAGATTCAAGAAAGTAAAACTTTTAATACTCAATTAAGCTTAGATAACGGACGTTCTCCAGCTGTAGGTAGTTTTCGTCGTCAAATCCAAGTAAGTGAAGCAAACTTATTCGGATGGGGTGATAGTATCAGCGGTGGCTACAGCAATACTGACGGTAGCAACGCTTTTGATTTTAACTATACTTTACCCGTAAATCCCCGCAACGGAACTTTATCCTTCAGCTACGGTACTTCTGACAGTGATGTAATTGAAAGTCCCTTCAACGTCCTTGATATTCAATCAAAGTCAAACTACTATGAACTATCGCTACGCCAACCCATAGTAGAAACACCCAACAAAGAATTTGCAGTAGGTATAACAGCTAGTCGTAGAGAAAGTAAAGCAAGTTTATTTAATGGTGAAATTCCCTTCCCCAACTCACCAGGTGCAGACGAAGATGGAAGAACCCGTATCAGCGCACTTCGTTTCTTCCAAGAATGGACAAATCGTAGTAGCAGCCAAGTTTTTGCTTTACGCTCTCAATTTAGCATTGGGCTAGATGCTCTAGATTCCACAATTAACGACACATCCCCCGACAGTCGTTTTTACGCTTGGAGGGGACAAGCACAGTGGGTGCGACTTTTAGCACCAGATACATTATTCTTATTACGAGGTGACGTACAGTTCGCAGATAGACCTTTAGTTCCTTTAGAACAAATTGGAATTGGTGGACAAGAAAGTGTTAGAGGATACCGTCAAGATGCTTTACTGACAGATAACGCTGTTTTTGCATCAGCCGAAGTCAGAATTCCCGTTGCTCGTTTTCCAGGAGAAAACAACCTTTTACAAGTTGCTCCCTTCCTAGACTTTGGTACAGCTTGGAATCGGGGAGGTAGAGATGATTCCAACGGGGGAGAAAGTGAAACCGAAACCTTATTATCTTTAGGTTTAGGATTGCGTCTACAGTTACAAGAACGACTCACCGCTCGCTTTGACTGGGGTATTCCCTTAATTACAGTCGAAGGAGACAAAGACACTCTACAAGAAAATGGTTTGTACTTTTCCGTAATTTATAATCCGTTTTAAGAAGTTAGGAGTTAGGAGTTAGGAGTTAGGAGTTAGGAGTTCTTAATCAATCCTTAATTTTTAGAAAAAAGCTAGCATAAGTAAAGTAACTAATATTTCCTCATCTGAAAAGATAATTCTTTAGATGGGGAATATTTATTCTAGAAAGTAAAAAAGCAGATTCAATAAATCCAAAATCCGTCTTGAAAAGTTTAAGGGGAAGAACATCTCCCTCTAACTTTCCGCAAAATCTAAAATCTAAAATCTAAAATCCAACTATGGACTTAAAATCTTTAGAAACAAAACTAAACACCAGCGTAGACCGTATAGGAATATGGTGGTTAATCGGCGCTGCTGTAGCTACGATTACACTGTGGCAAGTACCATATGGGCATTATATTTTATACCCATTTTCTATCCTAGCTACTTGGTTTCATGAAATGGGTCATGGTTTAGCAGCCATATTTTTGGGAGGAGATTTTCTCAAATTAGAAATCTTTGCGAATGGTTCTGGTAGAGCTACTTACACTTACAGTGGTGATTTATTTTTAGGACGATTCGGTCGTGCTATAGTAGCTGCTGCCGGACTTTTAGGGCCACCAATAGCAGGTGCTATATTGATTTTGGCATCTCGCAGCTTTAAAACAGCCAGTATCAGTTTAAAAATATTAGGTGGATTTCTATTATTCTCGGTACTAATATGGGTGCGTTCCTTATTCGGAATAGTAGCAATTTTGCTTTTAGGTTTAATCATCCTTGGTATTGGTATCAAAGGAAATCGCTGGTTTCAAGGATTTAGCATTCAATTTTTAGGAGTTCAAGCCTGTATAAGTACTTATAACCAGCTTGATTATTTATTTTCTCCCACCGCAGGTCCTCTAGGAGTTTCCGACACGGGACAAATACAACAGGAATTAATTGTATTTCCTTATTGGTTTTGGGGTGGATTAATAGCAATTGCTTCCTTCGCTATTCTCGTACAAAGTTTACGAATCGCTTATAAACAGTGAACTGTTATCAGTGAACAGTTATCAGTGAACAGTGAGCAGTTACCAGTAGGAATGTTTCGTCAATCTTGGAAAACGTAAATTGCTTCTACTTGCTACTTGCTACTTAATTAATTGCTTGAATACGGTGCTAGGGCTAAGTATTTGTTGCTATTAAGGAGAATATTGTCGCAAAGTCTAAGCAGTTCGACCTCAGTCTTTGTCTTTCGCATTAACCTGAGAAAATTACCTTCACTGTCAACTAAAAGTGCTATGTAGTTAAGATACATCTTGAGGTGTCCCGCTCGCGCTCGTGGTGGTGTTTTTACTGCTTCGGGAGTTAGACGTAAACGGTCAATATATTCGCGTACTTCGGCTAGAGGAACGGCTGAAATCGGCTTTGACAGGAGAACCTGCCTAATTTGATTAAAAATCCAAGGATTTCCGATGGCCCAGCGTCCGACCATTACACCTGCCGCTCCGGTTTGAGAAAGTATTTTGAGAGCAGTTGCAGCAGAGTCAATATTACCATTAGCAAGTACGGGACTATTAACCAGTTTGACTGCTTGAGCAATTAAATCGTATTTTACTTCCCCATGATATCTATCTTTTACCGTGCGACCGTGCAAGCTGAGTAAATCAATATTGTGACGATTAATTATATCTAGAATTTCTTCAAAAG
>ERZ1740070.2587-NODE-2587-length-10332-cov-5.414518_pt1 | contig 10332 bp, 9 predicted proteins | sample MGYA00581734_ERZ1740070 | MGnify/ENA primary metagenome ERZ1740070 (study PRJEB43018, sample SAMN04849744) | marine metagenome | isolation source: floating plastic debris | place: Pacific Ocean | collected 2008-09-01 | study: EMG produced TPA metagenomics... | reverse complement strand
CCCATGGGTCTATTGATGAAAGTGCCGCTCATGTTTGACGGCGCACGCTTCGATCTGGGGGAGAACAACTGGGTGACCTATCGCTTGCCCGAAGACAAAGCAGGCGAAGGATGTTTCTTTGTCTCATGGCCGTGCGGATGGGATTACATGATGGGCTTCATCGGCGGGTCCTTTGCCTGGGATCTCTACGGTGACGGTCAGGACGCCGTGGTTGATTACGCGATGGAAGAGCTGGTCCGCAATGTGGGCAGCGACGCGCGCAAACATTTCAAGGGCGGATATGCCTCCGACTGGGCCGACAACCCCCATGTCATGGGCGCCTATGGGGCCGTGCGCCCAGGAAAGTATGGCGCGCGGACCAAACTTGGCGCCCCAATTGAGGACAAGCTCTTCTTCGGTGGCGAGGCAACCGGCGGGTCGATCTCAGCGCTGGTGAACGGCGCTTACATGAGCGGGCGCTTTAACGCGCAACAGATCGTCGCGGCGTTGGGTTAGCCATGATCCCCAACGAGCGCCCTGTCATCGCCAACAGCCTGTGGACGGCCACGGCCAACCGCATGCCGGATTTCCCCCCGCTTGAGGGACAGTCTAAGACCGATGTGGTCGTGGTGGGGGGCGGATTTTCCGGCCTGTCCACGGCGCTGCATCTGGCGGAAGCGGGCGTAAACGTGACGCTGCTTGAGGCGCAACAACCGGGTTGGGGCGCATCGGGGCGCAACGGCGGGCAAATCAATGTGGGTCTGAAAGATGCGCCCAGTGTGATCCGCAAGAAATTCGGCACGTCCTATGGCAACCGAATGATTGAAATGTCGGGACAGGCGGGGGACCTCGTCTTTGATCTGATCGCCAAGCACAACATTCAATGCGACGCGATCCGGCCGGGCTGGCTCCGCGCGGCGCATACGCCCAAGACATTGACCGAATTGCACGCGCTTGCGCAGGAATGGCAAGGGCTCGGCGCGGATGTCCGCCCGCTTGACCGGGACGGGATGGCCCAATTGACCGGCACGGGTGAGTATTTGGGCGGGTTGATCGACATGCGCGGGGGGAATTTGCAGCCCTTCAACTATGCCGTCGGTCTGGCGGACGCAGCAGAGCGGCTCGGCGCGGTCATTCACGGTGGATCAGCGGTGACCAAGATCGAAAAGACCGCCACAGGCCACCGGGTGCACGCCGCCCATGGCGCGGTGGAAGCGCCGCAGGTTATGCTATGTACCAACGCCTACTCCAACAAGGACCTTCACGCCAACCTGTCGAAATCCGTACTGCCGGTCCGGTCGGTGCAGGTCGCCACCAAGCCTTTGTCGGACAACATCCGCAAATCCATCCTACCTGAGCTGCATGCGCTCTCAGACGCACGTCGTCTGCTCCTCTACTTCCGTCTGGATGCCGAAGGGCGGTTTTTGATGGGCGGGCGCGGGACCTATAATGACACATCGACCCGCCGCCAGTTTGAGCGGCTCAAAAAGGTCACGGCAAAGCTTTATCCCCAATTGGCCGATGTCGAATGGGACTATGCCTGGGGTGGCTTCGTGGCGCTCACCCGCGATCATTATGCTCACCTTCATGAAATTGCGCCGGGGCTCAAGGCGGGCTTGGGCTATAATGGTCGCGGCGTGGCCATCGCAACGGCCATGGGCCGGGTGTTGGCCCAGTGGGCACAAGGCACGCCGGAGGATGAGCTGGCCTTCCCGGTCACGACGATCAAACCCCTGCCTTTTTCCTTTGCGCGCGAGACCATGGTGGAGGCTGAGATTCTCAGGCTGCGGCTGCTCGACAAGCTTGGGGTTTAGATCACGCCCGGCACCACGCGGCGCAAAAACGTTATCGTTCCCGCCAAGGCTTCTTGCCGCGTCAGACCGTCAGGGGTGAGATGCAGCGTGCTCCAATATCCGTCGGTCAGCGTTTCCATCCAGTCCGTGATCTGTCGGATCTCATCGTTTTCGGCCTTAGGCAAAATCTCATGCCAGAGCGCCAGAATTGCCGCATGGCGCCGCGCGTCAAACGCGTCGGCCAGCTCGGCATAGTTCTCCGAAAACCGCAACTCTCCCCAAAAGGCAAACCAAAGCGGCAGGTGATCTGGCCCGCAGGTGGCTTCGCAGAAATCGATCTCCAGCACGGCCATGAGCCTGTCCACCGGCGTGCCCGGTGTGGCCAAGGCCGCGCGCCAGAGTGTCTCATAAGCATCGTAGATGTCCCGCAGGGTCTCAGTCAGCAAACCGGCTTTCGAATTGAAGTAAAAGACCGCAACGCCCTGCGACAGACCCGCTTCCTGCGCAACTGTGGCCAAGGTCGTTTTTGCCAAACCATGCTGCAAAACCGATCGACGCGCCGCATCAAGAAGCTGCCGCCGACGGCGATCGGCGTTCTCCTTGCGCTCTTTGCGCGGTTTTCTGACCTCTGCCAGTTCTGCCATTTCTGTGCCCCTTTCTTCCCCTTACGCCAGTTTTTTCGGCGGCGATCAACTCCTAGATTGCAAATTTATTTGAGCGCTCAAAAAAACTTTACAAGAGCCTGAAGGCGCGCCTATGGTACATCAACAATCCCCTATTTACCGTTTGGAGATCCTCATGTCCGCGCCGACCAATTCGCCCAGTCCCGCCGAACTCACGGAATGGGACCGCGACCATAATCTGCATCCATGGGGTGGGATCGGTAGCTGGCGAGAGGATGAGTATCAGCGGCTCAACACGGGCGATGGCGTCTACCTTTGGGACAGCGAGGGTCGAAAGTTCATCGATGGTCCGGGCGGCATGTGGTGCGTGCAAATCGGCTATGGACGCGAAGAGATGGCCGATGCAATTGCCGACCAGGTGCGCAAAATGGTCTATGCCTCGCCTTGGTCGTCCACCTCTGAACCCGCGGCAATCCTTGCGCATAAAATTGCAGAGCGGACCCCGGGCGATCTTAACAACGTGCATTTCACCACCTGCGGTTCCACGGCTGTGGACACGGCCCTGCGCACCGTGGGCCTATACAACAATATTCTCGGCAGACCGGATAAGAAACGCATTCTGTCGCGCGAAAAGGCGTATCATGGATCGACCTATCTGGCCTCGTCCATGACCGGCAAAGAGCGGTTCAAAACCCGCTTCGACAAGGCCCATGACCTTGTGCATTTCCTGCCTGACGTAAACCCTAACCTGCGCCCCAAGGGGATGTCGCCAGACGACTGGTGCGACGGCAAGATCGAAGAGATGGAGCAGATTATCCTGGATCTCGGGCCCGAGACCATCGGTGGCTTTATCGCTGAACCGATCCTGTGCTCAGGCGGCGTGATCGTGCCGCCCAAGGGCTACCATGCCCGCACGCTGGAGCTTTGTCGCAAATATGACATTCTCTATATTTCCGACGAGGTGGTGACCGGGTTTGGCCGCTTGGGCCACTGGTTTGCCTCTGAAACCGTCTTTGACATCGTGCCGGATATGATCACCTGCGCCAAGGGGCTGACCTCTGGCTATCTGCCGCTCGGGGCCTGCATCATGTCCGACCGTATTATGGGCCAGATGCGCGATGCCGGCGAAGATGAGCTGTTTTACAATGGCTACACCTATTCGGGCCATCCGGTCAGTTGTGCCGCCGCGCTCAAGAACATGGAAATCATGGAGCGCGAAGACATCCTCGGCCATGTCCTGCGCGTGGGCGAGGTGTTTCAGGATCGTCTGCGCAGCATAGGAGACCGTTTTGACATTGTCGGGGACGTGCGCGGGATGGGCCTTTTGGGCTGTCTGGAATGCCGCCCCGATCTGTCGGATGAAAGCTATGCCGCGCATTTGCAGTTTGGCAACAAGCTGGACGCGGCGTGTGAGCGACGCGGGCTGATGCTCCGACCGTTTGGCAATATGGCCGTCTTCTCGCCGCCATTGGTGATCAGCGAAGCAGAGGTGAATGAGATGTTCACGATCATGGAAGCCGGTCTCGAAGAGCTGAGCGCAGAGTACAATGCCTGAGATCACCCGCGTTTCAGAAGACCCCGATTTGGCCGCCCAGGCCCTTTTGGCCGACGGTGCCGTGATCATCGAAGAGGTCGCAAAGACTGCGCATTTGGACCAAGTGCTTGAGGATTTCAAAGCACCTTTCGATGAGCAGGGTCACAAATTTTCAAATGATTTCAATGGCTACAAGACACGACGCTTGGGAGGCATTTTGGGTTTGTCGCGCGCGGCCGCCGATATCCTGGCGCATCCTTTTGTGATGGGTGTGGCGGACCGGGTGCTGAAACGCCACGCAAAGACGTACCGCATCGGCTCTTCCACAGCGATTGAGATCCATCCCGGCGAAGGCAACCAAGCGCTGCATCGTGATGACGATTTCTATCCCATCCGCATCCCCGGCGTGGAATTTCAATTCTCCGCCATGTGGGCGCTGACCGATTTCACGCAGGAAAATGGCGCAACCCGGGTCGTGCCCGGATCCCATGATTTGCGCGACATTGAGGACGTGACCGAAGATCAGGTGACCCAAGCCGTGATGCCACGCGGATCGGTGCTGTTTTATCTTGGCAGTGCCATTCATGCCGGTGGGCAGAACAACTCAAACGCGCCGCGCACCGGGTTGATCACCACCTATTCCCTGGGCTGGCTCCGGCAGGAGGAAAACCAGTATCTGACCGTTCCCCGCGCCGTCGCCGAAAGCTATCCCGACCATGTGCAGCGCCTGATGGGCTATCAAAGCGATGGGGCTTACTTGGGCGTCTATCCCGGTGACCCGGACGGCAATTGGTTTGACGCCTGAGCCAGGTTATTGCGCGGCCTCCCACTCGGCGCGCGTCAGCTCAAACCAAGGCACACCGTCTTCGGCATAGACGCGTTTGACACCGTTGCGGCGCAACCCGGATTTCTGCAGCACATGCTGTGAGTTGGCATTGTCATGATCGGTGCAGGCCACAATCTGGTCCAGCGTCGTCATCTCAAATCCAAAGCGCACAAGCCGTTGGCAGGTCTCAGTCGCAAAGCCCTGCCCCCAGGCCGCAGGGATCAAGAGATATCCCACTTCGATATGCGCATCCGGGTAGGCATCGGGCACAAGGAGCGACCAATCATAGTCGTCCTCATCAATCGGGACGGGCATGAACACAGTATCCCCGATTTTTTCGCCCGTGTCTTTGCGCGTGATGCACCAAATGCCGATCCGTCCGCCTGCGCCACGCTTGACGGCGTCTTTCATATGCGTCTCGACCGCCTCTGGCGTTTCCGGGTCAGCCACGTAGCGCATGACCTGTTCGTCGCAGAGAACCTTTTTGGCTATGTCCACATCCTCTGGCCGGAAGGGCGTCAGGATCAAGCGCTCCGTCTCTAGCGTCAGGTCTTCGAAACTAAGTTGCGTGATCATGCGGGTTTTCGTCCTCGGATGTGGTGCGGGCAATGTTCACCCTTTTGAAGACAGGGCAGCATGGCCTGCCAAATCTCGATCTGATGGTCGATAAAGGCCGGGTCATGGCGCGCCACCCAAGCATCGCGATTGCCAGAAAGATCAGCCAATTCCGCAGCGGCCACTTCGGCATACCATGGGTTGCGATTGACCAATTCCACATCCACGAACCCTGCTGCATCCATCGCCGCGCGGTACCTGTCCGGTGAGGCCATGGCAAAATCCAGTGCCTCCATCTTGATGTAATGCGCCATTTCGGGTGAGGGCGGCCCATCATGTGACATCAACCAATCAGAGGCCGCAAATTGCCCGCCCCGCTTGAGCACGCGAAACGCCTCCGATGCCATCGCGACCTTGTCAGGGATGTGGATGATGGAATCCTTGGAAAAGACGACGTCAAATGTTCCATCAGCAAAGGGCATCGGCCCCGGGGTAACCTTGGTGATGGTGATCTTGTCAGACAATCCTGCCGCCTCCGCCCGGGCGCGGGCCGCGGTGCAAACCGGGTCTTCGACGTCAATGCCTGTCACCCGTGCCGCACCGTGATCACGCACTAATGCCACGGCGATCGCACCAGATCCACAGCCGATATCCAGCACATGTTTGCCGCTCAGGTCCACACCGGTCAACACCCGTGCCACCTCATCCGCGCCGCCGGGTGACAGATACCCATCGCCCCACAGATCTTCGAGAAATGTGATGTGTTCTTTGTCGTAGAGGTCCTCTTCGGACATCGCGTGCTACCTCCTGTGGTTGCCCTGATTTTTTCGCGCAATGCCTTGCCTGACAAGAGGGATTGTTCAGCAGCTTTGGCTTGCTCCTCTCAGGCGCAGTCCTGACAACACCAAAACGAAGGGCCAACCGCTGATGTCGCATTCCAAGACCGGGCATAGGAACGTTTGGGGGAGCAGGCTGTCCGAATTGTCCACGCTGAGAACCCATGGACCGCACACCGTGTCCAGCACGCATTGATCCATGATCGGCTCAGAGCGGTGGATGCATCTTTCAACAAATCGGTTCGGCCGGCTGACGGCGAACGCTTCGCGCCAACACGGGCACAACGCAAAGCGCAAGAGGACGCCAGGCCAGCGTAAGCGAGACGCGCCCGTCAGGACGCGACGAGCGGTCCTATTCTCGAAAGGCCCGGGCGAAGTAATCCGACAGCGGTTTCACCAGATACCCGATCGGCGTGCGATCATCGGTTCGAATAAAAACCTCTACCGGCATACCGGGCCTGAGCTCCACATCCGGGTCCAGGCGCGCGCGCTCCTCCGGCGGAAGTGCCACTTCAGCGCGGTAATACCGAACCCCGCTTACGTCATCTTGGAATGTATCCGCCGAGATGCCCGTCAATTCACCCACCAATTCCGGCGTGCGTTTCTGATCAAGCGCCGAGAACCGCAACGTGACCTCTTGCCCGACGAAAAGCTGATCCACATGGACCGGGTCCACGTTGGCATTGATCACCAAGGGCCGGTCTTGCGGCACCAGAAAAAGAACCGGTTCTGCCGGACGCAGCACCGCACGTGGCGCATGAACCGTCAGCCCATAGACCGCGCCGGACACAGGCGCGACAATGTCCAGCCGGTTGATCTGTTCAAGCAAGGCCAGCCGTTGTTCGCGCAACTCCAATTCGCGAAACTGCAGGTCGCGCAACCCGGCAATCGCCTCTTCGCGCAGCTCTGCATCCAATTTCAACAACTCAATATCAATCTCGGTTCGGCGCCCTTCGGCTTGGGCCTTGTCCGCCTCAAGCTGACCCAACGTGCCTGCCAATCGCGCCTCCTCTCGCCGCAAGGCCAAAACACGAGAGGCCTGCGCCAGACCACGATCCAGCAAATCTTGCTGGCCAATCAACTCTTCCTCGATGAGATCAAGCTGTTGCGACAACGCGTCGGCCTGCGCGTTGATGCCCTCAATCTGATCGGTGATCTGCACGCGGCGTTTGCCCAGTTGGTCAATCTCACGCGCCTTGGTTTCACGCCGCGCCTCCAGCAGACGTGCTTGCCCGTCCATCAGGTCCAGAACACTGGGATTGCGCAGCGCGCTGTCCACCAGCAACGGATCGTAGTCAATCTCATCCGCGCCATCCCGCTCCGCCTCAAGGCGGCCGCGCCGGGACATCAACTCAAAAAGCTGACTTTCGGTGATGGTGAGTTGGCTTGACAAGATGGTCGGGTCGAGCCGCACCAGCACATCGCCTGCGGCCACAAGATCCCCTTCATCCACCGCGATGCTGCCGACGACACCACCGTCTGGATGTTGCACGATCTGGCGGTTCTGATCGACCTCAACCTGACCGCCTGAAATCACCGCGCCTGCAATATTGGCAAAGGCCGACCACGTGCCAAACCCGCCCACCAAAAGCGCCAGTGCCACCACGCCAACCACCATAGGACGTCTGGGCGTGTAGGGTCCGCTCATTGCACGCCTCCTTGGCCATCACCGCCCATCACTTCAGCGCTGTTTTGAAGCACATCGCGCAGAACCTGGTTCTTGGGCCCAAAGGCGCGCACGCGCCCCCCTTCCAGCATCAACACCAGATCACACTCCTTGATCGCGGCCGGGCGGTGCGCAATCACAAGCACGGCGTTTCCACCTGCTTTGATCCCACGAATGGCGGCATTCACCGCCTCACTGCCGGCATTGTCGAGGTTTGAATTGGGCTCATCCAGCACCAGCAACACAGGTGCGCCATAAAGCGCGCGCGCCAGGCCAACACGCTGAATTTGCCCCCCGGAGAGTTGATCCCCACTGCCCGCGATCATCGTGTCATAGCCATTGGGCAAATCGACAATCATCGCATGGGCATCGGCCAACAGGGCGGCCTTGACCACCTGATCGTCTTCTGGATCATGGGCCAGCCGGGCGATATTTTCCGCAATCGTCCCGTCAAACAGCCGAACACGCTGTGGCAGATATCCAATGTAGTCGCCACGATCCTGACCTGAATATTGATCCAACAGCGCACCATCAAGGCGGACTTCGCCCGCAGCGGGGGTCAGCGCACCGGTGATCACCCGGGCCAGGGTTGATTTGCCCGCCCCCGACGGCCCGATCACACCCACCGCTTGCCCTGGTCCAATGGAAAAACTCACACCGCGCAAAAGCGGCGTCTCAGCGCCCTTGGGTATCACTGAGACATTCTGCAACTCAAGCTTTGCGGCGGGACGCGGCAATTTGGTCCGGGGCGCCTCAGACGGGCTGGCCCCGAGCAATTCCGCCAACGCGCCCCAGCTTTTCTGAGCGGCTTGCACCAAGGCCCAGCTGCCCGTGGCCTGCTCAATCGGGGCAAGCGCGCGGCCCAACAGGATAGAGCCCGCGATCATGGCGCCCGGCGTCAGTTCGTTGCGCAAAACCAACAACGCCCCCAGACCCAGCATCGCCGATTGCAGCATCAGGCGCAGCGCCTTGGTGGCGCTCAGGAAAGAGCCGGACGTATCGGCGGCACCCAAATGCTTATCCAGGGCCTGCCCGCGCAGCATTTTCCAGCGGTCAAAAATCGTCTCGCGCATGCCAAGCGCGCTGATCATATCGGCGTCCGTTCCAACCCTTGCCGCCATTGTATCAGCGTTAAAGGAGGCCGTGTTCGCCGCCGCAGATGCATCGCGCGACACGCGTTGGTTGATCACCGCGATGGCAATCAAAACCGCACCACCGGCCAAGGCCAACGTGCCAAGCCAGGGGTGAAAAATGAAGATCCCGAAAAGGAAAATAGGCGTCCACGGAATGTCAAAGGCGGCTGTGCTGACGGGTGCCGTCATCAACCGCTGAACCTGTTCCAGATCCCGCATGCCAGAGACCGGCGTGCCCCCTTCGACGGCCGCCCGGCGCATGGAGGCATCAAACACCCTTTGTTCGAGGCGCGCCTGAAACCGCGCACCGACACGCGCCATCACGCGCCCACGCGCGAAATCGAGCAACCCCATCATTGAATAGAGAAACACCACCAACAGGCTGAGCGCCACGAGCGTTTCGATGGACCGGCTGGACAGGACCCGATCATAGACCTGCAGCATATAGATCGGGCCGGTCAGCATCAGCAAATTGACAAACGCGCTGAACAGTCCAACACCCCAAAACAGCCCGCGATCCTGTTTCAAAGCCGCGCGCAACTCACCCCGGCCTGGGGTTGGCATCGTCATAATGTGCCCTTTTTCACAAGGGGCAATGCGGCTACGATCGTCACGTCGTCATGTCCTGCTCAGGTTCTTGATCCTACGATGACAGACATTGATTGAGAAGTGCTTTACCGCTTCGCCGCCTCCCGAGGGCTTGTGCGATCCAACTCTGGCGTGATGGGGATGTACTCCGATGCATCGCCGAGAGGCAGTTGAAAAGGACCATTCTCCCAATCTGCGGCTTTCCACGCTTCTTTCGCCTCTTCAATCCGGTCTTTGGAAGACGACACAAAATTCCACCACAAATAGCGGTTTTCATTCAGTGTCTCGCCGCCCAGCGCCATCAACCGCGCGCCTTGTTCCCCTGCGCGCATCGATATCTGATCCCCGGGTCGAAAGACCATCATGCGGCCCGCCTCAAAAACGTCACCTGCCACCTCCACGGAGCCTTGGGTGACATAAACGCCACGGTCCTCGTGATCATCAGGCATAGGAAACTGCGCACCCGGCGCCAATACGACGTCCAAGTAGAAGGTCTCTGATTGCATGGTCACCGGGCTTGCCTCCCCATAGGCCGTGCCCAGAATGAGCCGCGCATGCGCACCGCCGTCTTCGATGACAGGTAGGGTGTCTTGTTTATGATGTTCAAAATCCGGGGCCATGTCCTCTCGGTCTTCGGGCAGGGCGATCCAGGTCTGAATTCCGAACAGCTTGTGCCGCGTGGCGCGTGTCTCGTCCGATGTGCGCTCAGAATGCGTCACGCCGCGCCCGGCCACCATCCAGTTTACCTCACCAGGATAGATCATCTGATGCGTGCCGAGGCTATCGCGATGTTCAAATT
>ERZ1740070.2586-NODE-2586-length-10334-cov-8.549178_pt1 | contig 10334 bp, 9 predicted proteins | sample MGYA00581734_ERZ1740070 | MGnify/ENA primary metagenome ERZ1740070 (study PRJEB43018, sample SAMN04849744) | marine metagenome | isolation source: floating plastic debris | place: Pacific Ocean | collected 2008-09-01 | study: EMG produced TPA metagenomics... | reverse complement strand
AAAACCCATTGTTGCTACAGCTGATGACCCCAGTATCGCCAGATTGTGTCATATTGTCTGTGACATTCTCTTTTCTGCCATCCATCAGACACAATATTTACAAGGTGTGTTGATAATTAATAATTTGTCTCATTTCTCAAACATGGGATAGTCAGCCGTTACGTGCCTAGCCATAGAGGTGGAATGTGATGTAAGGTTTTGATGCGGGTTCGTGACTTGGCAGCAATCGCCAGCAATTTTGCGTTATCCCCATCACTGAGTTTGATATCTGATACCCAGCGTATCGATAAAAATTTAGAGCATGTAAGCATGAAATGGACTGCTGAATATCAATACATCTCAATAAGTTTTTTTTACCCCTGGGCAATGATATACAGTTAGCATTTATAATTATCGATTTGAGATCTGCTGTACTTATAGGCAGGCTTGTATGGGATTGTAGTTATGCTGAAAAATTCATTCCTTATCACTGTAAGGACGATAAGTTATGTTAGTTTCTTCATCGCATTGGGCCCTGGCGGCATTGTACTTCTGTTCGTAATACAAGCTACAATAATCCTCCCTAGAATATGGCTTCTGGGTAAAAATTTCTAGCATTGTTCTTCAGTCTCATGACCATTAATTGTCTGCTGGTGTAGCGAGGTGAAGTGGGTAGTAAGGGCTGCATGGATCATTGAGCTTATATCGTTTCAGGGTCACTTAGGGGCTTTTTGGTACCCTCTCCTCTCTGTCCCCATTGTTTTATGTATCTTTGGTACCCTACTATCACGTAACCTGCTGTTTGTTTCAGCTGGATGTGTCATCTTTAGTCTCAGTGAGAAATTTTGTCACAAGCTTTACAATGAAGAAGAGAAAACTACATGTGCTCATAAACAACGCTGCCATAAAGCTGTCATCAGAAGATCTTACACCAAAACCAACTCATGATAAAATAGAAGTCACTATGGCTACAAATCATATAGGTTTGTATGGGTTTTTTAGGTAATGCATTCATCGATTGCGGTGTATTCCCTGTGAGTTTGAGGCTTTCGATATCAAATTCAAATCTGTCTTTCGCTACTTCCTGGAAAGTCTTTTCATTCCATTCCAAGCCTATAAACTGAACTTTATAGTTTGCTATTCAATCTAATAGCAAATCTCCATTGCCTGGATCATATTTCAGACAATACACTGGGCTTTGCACCAAAAAGAAACACATACCACGATAGGTGATGCTAAATTATACAAATTGATGCAGTCTTTAGGTACCAACTTCCTGCATAGTCACAAACAGCTGCTTGTGAATAACAATATCATTAGCACTTAGTAAACCGGATATTTATGCTGAAAAATAACACTTTTGATTCATGGTTATAGCTGTGTTCGATAAAAATAGATACACAATTATCTCGCCTTATTTTTCAGCGCTCTTCTTACTACCGCTCTTCTTACTACCGCATTAAATTTATCAATTTCCAAAGTGCAATGCTGCTAACATCATCATAAACATTGAATACCTGGCACAGGTATATTTTTCTTTAAGTTGATCTACTAATTCAATTTTCACCGTGGGCCATACTGGTCTCGTTTTGATCATCGAACATGGATACTTTCAAGTGATTACTCACAAGACCCAAGATGTGCGACGTGTAGGCCTTCCTGTTTAACAACAGCCGTGTTATCACAGCACATTATCATTTTTTTTTGCATTTGATTTACTCGCAGTGCCCATGACCCACCACTTTTTTATTCTTTTTTATTGTTGAGCTCATGAACGCTTTCACCTCACCAAACCACCATATTGCTACAACAATCAACATTTATTCTTCTGTCGTGTTATTTTAGGCCCGTTCCTGCTGACACATTTACTGATGGATCTGTTAGTCACTGCTGCCCATATGACAGGTGATGCCAGGATAATCAACGTTACCTGCTCAGCTCATGATACCGAAAAAATTTCAGGTATACTATCATTCTGATTCTTCTATTCTTCCACCTTCTGTGGTGGCGCAATGAATCCCTCCCTTAATATTATGCTAGTATTGTCTCAAGTCAACACAGTATCAAACTCGAAGATGTTGAACCTAATCAATATAGTCATATTTTTTGTGATTTTTATCAACTTTGACTTAATGATCTTAGGATCTGAGACAGACAATGATCAGAATCCAACAGAATTGGTATATGGATGATCCTATACAATATTATAGTATTATCGAAGGTTTTGAAACTCATATCTGAGTTTCTAACTAACAAGCTTGATATTCAGAACACTTTATTCCCCTGTTAGCAGAGGCTAATGGTTTGGAATGGTGAAAATATCCCACTATCTCTGGGAAAATATCTGCTTGTCGAAATTACTAGCTTAATTATGGCAGGCTATTTTCAAAGCCTAACTTTGCATAATTTAAACCGTTTTGAAGTCATTTGTTATTATTCAATGTCTTAGAAGTCTTGGAATGACCACGTGGATTTATCCTGTTAGTTTTGGATTTGTGCATTGTAATAGTGTTGATATCATGTTTGATCCATTAAACTTGCCTTTGATTAAGTTTGGTATTACTTTACTACTATTAATACCCTCTCAGTCTCAATTGGTCTTTTGTAAAAATAACGACTCCAAATATAGACAGGCTGGTCTAACAAAATAATGTTTCTGGTGTGTCATCATCAGCAACTGAGGGAAAATTTTGCACATCATGCAACATTCCTAGGTTTCTGATAACACAATAAAATCTATGACATGTAATGTCTTTGGAAATATGCCGATAGTTCTATTGTGTAAGCTTCAATATTTGTAATGTCCTACAGATGTCTCATTTCCACGCTTCCCGTATAAATTCTGTCTTCTGCATTCCATCACCAAAAGTTTCCAAAGATTATCTATTCATAAAATCTTTAAAAAATTCAAAATTGACTGGAATGACTCATTCTAAAGTTCGCTTTTACTTGACCCTCTGTTACGATTGATTATTTTGGCAAACTCTGCCGAAATTTTATAAAATGCCGGGACAATTGTTGTCATGCCTTACATTGTACACATTCTTCAAATATTTCGCTAAATTCCATATTAAATATGTGAGGGAAGATTAATAATTGTTACCAGCAAGACAAAGTGGATGGTAGCAACAATGCTGAAAGGCTTTCAATAGCAACTCACTTTACCAAACACTCCAAATGTACTGTATTTCTTTTGTGCAAACCTTGCAATGCTAGTACGACATGTTTACAAATTATTCTTACATGTATGTATATTTTATCTTAGGAATCGGTGAACATGCCGAAATAAGATGATAACGTTGACAAAATAATGCAGATCTAGTAATGAAATCTGGATGACTATTCTGCAGGTACCACAGAATTAGATGTAGAGAACTTCCAATTATCCAAGCAGGGAACGTTTTCTGGAGTACAGGCTTACAAGAACACGAAGCTGTGTAATGTACTGTTCACATACCAGTTAGCTGATAGCTTACAAGGAACCGGTGTCACTGTCAATGCTGTCAATCCTGGTATGTGATGCCAGCAATGTGACATAAGTCAGGGACGTAGGGGAGTGGAGGGGGGAGGCTCTGCTTGCCACAGTATGAGGCCTCAGACTTGGGAGGGGTGGTATTGATCGGAGATTGGTACAAAAAGGATTGTATCATACTGTCTGTGATGTGCTCATTTGTTTAGCCTCTGAGCCTAGGAAGTCTCGCAAAAAGTAGTTTCCTGTGGTGTGTTCTTAAATTTTGAATGGCAAAAGTTGTAAATAAATTTTCTGATTGCAATGAAACGCAAATTAAATTTGTTTTGTATCAGGAGGGAACATTTTGCTGCAATGTGCCAGTTATGACAAACTTGTGTTCTATTTCCTGGCTGCTATAACCATTGGACTTATTTTGTATTGTCTCTAAGACCTCACCAATTTTAAATAGCTTGATCTAGGGAACCAGCCCTCCTGCTAAAAAATGAGCTATAGAATGAACTCATGAGAGGTTTGTTTGTGAAGTGAATATGTATTGAGAAAATTAAGGAGTATAATCATGAATGACCGGGTAACTGGGTGGCTCTGCAGGTCAACCTTTGATGAATGATGAGGTATGCAGAATATTCCTCTTTTATGTGGCCATCTCATCAAAATAGATGATTACTGTGCTCATATTTGGTGTTCACATCCCTGCCATAGGCTGCGAATATCCCTATTGCACTCACTTGTATACTTGTTTACTATTTTTACCTTTAGGTACAGTTCCCAGTACGCAGCTGCATCAAAGAGACAATAAAATTAGTCGAGGATTCAAACTCTTCTGTCTGCATTATTTATTGAGATGTGCCAAAATCACCCACACCAAACGGCAAGCGGGGAAACAGATTGCCATGCTCGCATCGTCAGACAAATATAAAGGTATCATCACTACTACTTCCAAAACTAGCAATTTGCTAGGATTTATGTAGTAAACCTCCGGAATAGCGGTTGTACTAAGATGGTCCAGAGTCCGGACGCATTCGACTATAGCTAGTGAATAACGTACTTTTTCATGGATATCAGTCCAACTCCAAATCAATTGTCTGACCATGCTATGTTGTTCACTTTTCTTTTTTCACTGATCATCAGATACAAATTGATCAATACACCTAAGCCAATTTGTTGTAAGTTGGAGTTGCACCACCGTTGAATTGAGATGCTTGTAGGAGGAGGAGACAACCTCTGTACCTATGAAGTAGAACTTTCATTTTCACATTACATATCTTTGCAGGCTCAACTGGTGCATATTATGAGGATGGTGTGACAGAGCGCTCATCTATAGAATCATATGACAGAGACCTCAGACATAATGTATGGAATTTGAGTAGAAAACTTGCTGGACTTAGTAAGGATGATGGGTTTGATGATATTAGCCTCCATAGTACAGTGTGAGAGATTCTAACTGCCTTACTACGTTCTGGTAGTTACTGGAATAGCAGATTGTTGGTCCTTGTGGGATGATTGCCCAATTTATCTCACCATAAGCATTTGCACCAAACCTTACCTGTGAAATACTGCAATCAGGATTGTGCACCGACTCAGTAGGCCCATAAACGGCAGCTTCCCAATGTATGTGGGGGTTTGTAGTGTAACATCCTCTCTACTCCTTAGCCTGGTGCTGTAGCCAGCTGTTGTTATTGATGGATCTGGTCAGCTAGCCAATCTGTCTTTTCAAGTTTAAGCTGATGTACATGTAGTATGAATTTGAGGTTTACAAATAACACATTTGACATTGATATTGCTCAGTCTTAAACTTTTATATTGCCTTTTTAAATAAATATTTACGTACATTATGTTACAAACATATAAGGTACACCAGATTGATGCCATAGCTGACATGCCAGACTATGTGCTATATTTTTCTACACGCTATTATCCGAGGTGTCCTCTACGCAAGTAGGTTGGAAAAGTCCTTATTTGTGGTTGTCTTCCCTTTTTTTATAAATGGACAACTCCTATATCACCAATGTTCTTTTTCATCTTGTAAAGGTTAATAATTCATCATTAATGTAATATTTATGTGTTTCTCTGCTAGGGGATATGTTATTGTTAGCAGGAGCTTAATACTAAATACGCTTCCTATTTTCATTGGAATGTTAAATTACGTATTTCCTCCGTGACTGTGATTTATATGGTTTCAATAAATATGTAAAATGCATATTTATATTCGACGCAACAGCCTATGTTTTCTTTTTGTATTTTATTCTTAACCTTAATTTTTTCATTCATTAGCCACCTTGTTAGACATGTGTACAGAAGGACCTCGGAATGATTCAAGACTGGTTTATAGGGTTAATATTCATGTCCCTCATTTTACTTGCATTGGTCAAATGCGTGTTATTGAGTTTTTAAGATTTTTGTTATTTATTATTGTCACATGATGTGTTCAGGCGAGACAAATAAAACATCATATCAACAATTACATGTAAAATGTGGAAAATGCAGAGTTAAAGGCACTGGAATTTACAGATAAATACAGCTAGTTATTGTAGAGCTCAAATATAATTTACACTGACTGATAACCTGGTATGGTGTATCGTAGATTTTAGGTACAGGTACAAGAAATTTTAAATTTGTAGGTTTCATTTGAAGTCAGTTCATGCCCAAATAACGGAGGCATCATTCACAATAAAAACTGAACAGTCAATTGAAGGTAAATTGTGGGCCATGTAAAAAACTAAAGCCAGAATACAAATAAAAATATGACTAAAAAGCTTTATAAAAAAGGTCATTAATAATTATTTACAACTATAATACAGGTTTTGGCAAATTGACTGTACAGTAATTCCTAGAGATTATGACGTCTTTGTCATAGGCACAGGAATCTCTTATTGATACTCAGATCTGCTGTTTATTAAACTTGAGCATAAAGTTTGGTAATGGGTTAAAATTGGATGTGGAAAAAAATGATGGATGAGCTCAGATTTGTCTCCCCTTTTATTGCGAAGGCTACTCCTTGTAGGAGTTCAGCGCTTGTGCTATAAGTTTCTTGATCTTTGACTGTTTCTTGACACATCGCTTGTTTTTGTCTCATTCTGACAGCCTGGGTAGTCATCTGTAAAAATAAGTCCATATTTTCGCTCCACAAATGTACTGTCTGCCATGGCTTCCCGCCTTCTAGGTGACAGAGCTGTCGCACTAGCCAATGAGTCATTGGCAGACCGTGAATAAAACTTGGAGCTGTTCCCTGATGTGTTATTGCTGGGCGTTTTAAGTGTTACATCAGCACTCTTGGTTTGACCTTCTGATTTTGTTGGTCGCGGTTTTGGAGAAGAATGAGTGTCACTACTATGCACTTGTTGATCATTAGCACCATTTGAGTCACTGGAGTGGTCCTCATCCAAGGACCCATCATTTGATTGGCTAGCACTACTACTTGTTGGTTCACTACTTGAACCAGTGCTACCTGCACTCTCACTAGTTTCTCTGTCATCAGTGTCACTATCCGCGTGACTTACGACACTTTCCAGTCCCTGATTAGTAGTTGCTACTTCATCATCAGGTCCCACTAATCCCGGGGTACCCGGAGCAATGTTTAATATACTCGTGTTTTGATATATGTGCGTATCTTTAGGTTCTAAGTTCATATAGTCACTGTGGTGCTGGTCTGGTGATGTCGCACTGTTGTTATTCTTTGGTATAGTTGGTGTCACCGCAGATCTTGGCAAGTTCATGTAACCTATAAATACAAACAAATATCTCCTGTCAAACGCAGCTGTCTCACTTAACAAGAGGCTGCTCACCTGGACAGCACTTCATTCATTCACACAAAATTATGTTGTTAAAGTGCGTGACTGAACGGCAAATCATACAATCCGGAAGAGTACCACATTATTCTAAACTGCCGTTTTGAGAAATTCGGAAAAGTTTCAATCCGGCTATAACACAAGTCCTCACTGGTGAAGATAATATATTTACGAGAAAATGCTTTCATTTTGAAGTACACTCATTTCACAAAGCACAGGTAGATTTCCATAGCTGAAATGTTAACATAGTGAGCTAATGTTCTTATCAACATTATCTAGCTAGTATAATCCTAGCTATTCTCACAATTTAATGTTTTATATGAAAACATTTGCACGTCATTATGTTTCTTATGGCACCACTATTCCAGCTGAGCAGACTAGTATACTAAACTCGCAGAAACCAGTAACAGATGAAAACATTACATTGCACCCAATAAACTTGATTTTGCCCCCATTTCAGCACAATTTTAGTAACATGCCCTCAAGACCATGTCAAAGATTTCTTGCGCATGTTACACACTTTACAAACTCTGAAATTTTGCCACCACAAAAGCAGCTTCATGAGCAACTGACAGAATTTAACCTACCAGGTTCTTCATAGGCTAAATGATGAGTAGAGCTATTAGCTGTAGGTCTACGGTGTTTATGTACAGGTGTGACTACAGCTTGAGGGGGCTGGTTAGGCGCCCGTAACTGATGCAGCAGATGTGCTAAGTCAGGTGGCGGATGCCTTTTGTCTATATATGGTATATATTCAGCGGATATGCTGCTGTTGAGTTTGTGGGTAGGTTTTCTGTATGGTTGATGAGGAGGGTTGTTAATACGGTGATGTCGTGTAGGTTGGAATGTACTAAATGGGTGCGCATGTTCTGATACGTAATAGTCTGATGCTGATACTGGTATATTATGATGGCCTGTGATCCTATATCCAGCCATTGTGTGGTGAGGGTACGCGTGTACGTATCCCGAGTCATGCATCAAACTATCCTGTGATTCCTGGTTAGGATTGAGAGGTTCCATAGCAGCGGCCAGTTCAGAATCCATCGTAGGGAATTGTCCTTTGGTCTTACAGAATGCACTTGGTGAATCCCTCATACCTCGGTATTCTAAAATGTTCAAAGAGATCATTACTCATCAAAGAACCGCTATAGGCGATATCTTAGCTAAGATATTGTCTTGATTCAACACATTGTCAACAGAAATTTAGGGGTAGCTAACAGCTTGCGTGTGTATTTGGGTAAGAGACCGTATGTATTGAGCACTTCATTCCATGTGTTTGAACTTCTAACTTATGTATACATGTAGGCCTACTTTCTTTGTTCATAGAAAATTTTTGTCAAGTTTGACCAAAATAAAACTTGGGGGCGCATCGAGCAAACAGAGTACATCAGCTTGCTGTCTTACCTAAGAAGCTGTCTGACTTTGTCTGGCTGCTGCTATTGCTAACGCTGTCTCCAATCTTATGTGTGCTATCACCAGGCTTCACACCCCCATTGAGAGGTACATTGGTGTCATCCCCATCTCCACCCCTGTTCTGTCTGCGCCTGGTTTTGTATATGATGACTACCCAGACCAGCGATGTGCCGACTACACAACACACCACAGCTATGACTATGAGACCTGTAATAGTACTCTGATCGAGTTGAGTGGAGCGCTTTGTCGATCCTATACTTGGATCTATTGGTACAGCCTGCAAAAAAGTCGAGTAAATATGAGGATATGCATCAATAAAAGATTGCACTGTGCATAAAAAAGTTGCGATTGAGTTTGGAATAAAGTACGCTGTGTTGTGTAGAGCAAAGCCCCATCAGAAGACGCTCCCCAACAACCAACACAATTTCTGCAGACAGCAAGAGGATGTCACTTATTCAACATTAAAAAAATGCAACCAGGAAAATCACTGATGGCAATGATAAATGTGCTTCTTTGAAGTCCATTGTAAGAAACCATTTGCAAAGAGATTGAAAGACAAAATGGCATACTGAAAAGTTTCTACAAAAAATTGATGCGCCGCTTTCCGCTTTTTGCAGACAATTATGTGCGCAAAGAATTACCTTCACAACACTAGCACAGATTACATTTACTTAATACTGACCAATTTGTCACGGAGTCCGTTTTTGGACACAAGCCCAACACGCAAACGAAAACAAAACAAAAATTTTATGTAATTATTTACGCGTACCTCAGTAGTAGAGTGGGCATCGATGTTGATGTTGCATTGCTGAGTGACCTGGCCTAGCAGGTTTCTGGCAGAGCAACTGTAAACACCAGAGTCCTCAGGAGTACCGTCAATGATAAACAGATTATTGTACGTCACTGAGAATATGTACTTCTGGCTCGCCTGAAACAAAACCAGATTTGGATATGAATACGTGTGCAAAAAAAAGGTGATAATTATACATTTTCTTATTAATATTGGAGTTCAAATTAAGATAAATCACACCGTGGAATAGTGGACCGAAGAGAGAGACAATTGCAATTTTTATGTCTATCATGACACAACTTTGAAATATTGTCAAGCAACTCCTGCCTGGCGAAAGAGTTAAGGAATGCTCAACGTTCCCAGGTCCCTAGCCATACGGGCAACTCTTTGATTATCTAAACATTCCCTGCGCTGGTTGAAGAAACCAGTGCGACATTTCTGACACCTTCTACGGCTAACAACCATATCGTTGCATAACCTGCCAGCACTCAACTGTCATTGCCAATCCATTCCAAGCTAATAACTATAGCTAACCATAGCAACTATTAAAGTGTTACTATTGGGATAAAATGTTTATTCAACAAAGAATAATATTTTGCACACAATTTGCCAACCATGATTATTTTGGAGGAGAGTGTTTTTGGCAGGAATTGGTGTTATTATAGTACATGCACTTGGGGAAGTTGGAACAGAAACAAAAAAGACGACTGCCATTGTGATTTTTGGTGGCTCCAACTCCAGTTAGCGTGCATTGTTAATTTCCTAGAGGCCGCCCCCCCGGAAAGGGGGTTAAAATTTTTAAAAGAAATTTAAATAAAAACAGAAAACAATAAAAAAAAAAAAAGAAAAGGGGAAAAAGAAAAAAAGTAGAATAGGAAAGGGGGGTATTTGGCCA
>ERZ1740070.2585-NODE-2585-length-10336-cov-4.052135_pt1 | contig 10336 bp, 3 predicted proteins | sample MGYA00581734_ERZ1740070 | MGnify/ENA primary metagenome ERZ1740070 (study PRJEB43018, sample SAMN04849744) | marine metagenome | isolation source: floating plastic debris | place: Pacific Ocean | collected 2008-09-01 | study: EMG produced TPA metagenomics... | reverse complement strand
GACAAGGTGCTAGGGGGAAATATATTACCTAACAACTCCCCTAGCACCCAAATAGAAGATAACAGCCAAACCCTTGACAATAGTTCATCAACATCAACTCCTTCAAATGCTCGATTAAGTAATAATGATGAGGTGCTAGGGGAAAGCATAATACCTCTACATTCCCCTAGCACCTACCGTAAACGTGGTGAGGGCAGCGGCAATATTTCCTGGGGTTATGCAAATGCTAATAGCACCAAGAAGAAGCCAGTCAAACAGCTTTACTTCGAGTGGGAATATAGAGGTAAAAGAGGAAAGACTTATGTGCGTTCGCGCTTCAAGGAGCAAGTTATTTCAATGAATGAAGCGAAAGTTCCAGTTGTAGAGATATTGAAATTACTAACTTATAATCCAAAGATAGCGGGTGCTTTGGGTCTTAATTAGCTGTAATACATTGTTTTATCAAAGCTTTATTAACCTCTTTACCTATAGATAAGTATTATAAAAATAATTGTTGCTCATTTTCTTATGATTTAAATAATAATTAATAGTTGATTTTGATTAATCTATAACTCAATATAATCGCAATTTTTATTTATTTGCGTTAAGAACAAGCAAAGCTTTCTGTACCGTATTAATCCCAATACCTTTAACTGATATAAATTGGGAAAGACTACATATACTATCATCCTGCATTACGTCTTTAACTCTTGTTAAATATATTTTCTGTAAGCCAGTCAAGTTTAAAATTTCTTTATCGGAAAGCAAAAGAAAAGGAGTTTTTAATTGATGAAATATATCGTCTGGTGAATTTGCTTCGTAAATATATATCTCAATTTTTATATCATCACATTTATATAAATACTTTGTCATAATTTCCAAAGATTCATTTTCAGAAATTCCTCCGTTGAGACTTCCTAAAAGTGGAAAAGCTATGGAAGTTATGCCTTTTTTCTTATAAGTATCTATAAATTTTTGCAATCCTAGTTGTAAAAACTCTATTTTTGATGCTCGCTTCCAATGTTTTTTAGTAGGGAAATTAAGAACCCAGCGGTGTTCTGATTTATATAGCCACAGTTTACCAATATCTAAGAGGTTAGAATTACATATTTCTACATAACGCTCATACATCTGCGGATATCTTAAACGAAATTCTAATGCAATACCAGCACCCATTACCCCCACACAATTGACTGTGTTTACGAGTGTTTGACAATTTGAAGTAAATAAGTTTCCTTTAATAATGTCTAGACTCATTTGTGTAAACTAACCACTCTTTACCGTTTTCTTCAAAACAAACTTTTATACAAGTATTCGATTTACATTTTAACTTAAGATGTCGGGATGAGATAATACTAACTAATTCTCCTAGCTTAATCCTTGAAATGTCTTCATATGAAGAAATTATTTCACTCTCAAATGGTTGTTGCTCTGTTAGTTTAAGTATTAAATTCCCATTTATATTGTATTCATCATATTTATCAATCTGAATATTGATGAAATTTACCTCATCATTAATTGATATATAAGGATTTTCATTATTAAACAGGCTACTATGCTCAACAATTTCTCGTTCCTTAAATACACGACTGGCATATTTTGATTCTCTACCAATAAGATTTAGTAACGTTTCTTTGTCTTGATGTGTGCGGCAGATAATACTTATATCGTCTAAATTTAATTCAGAAAAATTAAGATAGTTATGTACTATAAATTCTTGTTGGGATGCCCTGAGAAAAGTCTCTTTTCCAACATTAGGTAGTGTAGAGTAAAGATTACCGAAATCAAAAAATTGCTCTACAAAAGTTTTACTATTGCCATAATAAAAACTATTAGCTGCAAGATTGCCATTACTTACAGCGCATTTACTATGATGTGTTTCTAAAATTCGTTTCAGGTTAAAACGAAAGAAAATTGGTACTGGACAAAGAGCATAAATGCTTCCTTTACGTTTCCCTAGTCCCTCGTTATGCCATTGAGTAGGAGTTTTTGGTCGAAAATAAAAGCGTGCAAATTTTTTGACATCTTCACGAGTATTAGCTATGAGATTTGCACCTGCTGAATCGCTAAATTGATGGCAACTGTTTCTTGATTTAAGCTTCTCTTCTTCAAGGATTGAAACTGCATTCTCTACATGAGTGAAGTGGTATACATATCCCTTCCACTGGGAATCCTGACTTTCAAGCCCAGTTAAGAGCATCTTGGCAAATTCTTCTATATCTTGTGGCGATCGCCCTAAATCGAAATCATTACTTGTACAGTTGGTATGAATTTCTAATAATGGATTATTAGATTCTATTTCTTCAAAATCTACAGTACTTGCTTCTAAGGAATTGGATTCACCAATTAATTTTTCTTTTTCAATATTAATCAGCACCATATATTCGAGTATGTCTAAAATACTTTTATCGTTTGCGAACCAAGAGTTTTGACGGTTAGAGTATAATAAAGGCGCAATTTCTTCCCTTTTTTCTCCTTCCAAGAGATATATGTGTACGGCTTTGCGCTGTTCGTTGTTTTGAGCCTGGAGTGCCCATTTAGCAATTTCTTCTTTCGGAATAGTATCTCTTCTCAAGCGACAAGCATAGAAAAATTCTAAAGCACTATCTTCGTAGTCGGGATGAAGAATACGACTATCATATGCAAAATTAACTAGTCGTTTTTCCTCAATATTATTAGAATCACTTACTAACAGTAGCTGACATGGTAGATAATTACCAGTTTTAGATAGAAAGTTTATTTTTTCTAAAAAAATATGGAGTTGACGAAGCTCATATTCTTTATTAGGACTATTTAAAAATACTGGTGTAATCAGCTTACCTATATACATTGCTTGGGCTGGTGTTACTCTTGGTTCATTACTTCCTATCTCATTTTTTAATACATCGAGAAGCCGTAAATCATTTACCGTATAGTGCTGTCTAACAAAGTCTGGACTTAATAGTTTACTTACTTCGTCCCATTTTTTATCAATAATGAAATTGTTTTTACACTGCTGCTGAAAACTAGTCCACGTCGCGACTTGTAAAAAAGTTTTTTCTTCTGAGAGTTTACCTGTAACTTTATACTTAATCATATAAACCACTAGGTAAAGCTGGGCAAGCTGTGATTAGATATCCCATAGCGTGATTGTTACTCGCCAACATATTTTTGATAATATCAATTCCTTCACTATGTTCTTGTTTTTGCCAACTAACTGCTAATTCTTTCCATAGAAAATCCCAAAACTCATATTCATCAATGTTTCTAAAACCAAGAACATTTGTAAAAGCTTGCCAGTTATCTTTGCTTGCGTCGAAAAGATTACGCAGAATTTTTCCTAGATTTTTACCTATTTTTTGCGCTAACTCGCGGTTACGCAATGAAGATTTAACTAAACTTTCCCTACCAGTAGTAACATCAAAATCAGCATTAATTGCAAAACCTAGAAATAGTTTTTCTAATGTAGGTGCTGTCACCCAAAAAGTAGGAGTATCTTTAGGTAAAGCATTCTCAATCTGACCATCTTTTTCAGTCATACCTATAACTAAACTGGCTTTAGCATCTGCATCAGTTTTTAGACATAACAATAGAGATTCTCGAATATCGCTAGTATTTTGATATTTACCTATTTCTACTCCTGAAATATTCATTAAAGAAGTAGGATTCCAAGACAAATTAATTATTTGATTATGACTATCAATGAACTGATATTTTTTTATAGCTTTTGAAAAAACTAATAATATATTAGCTACAGACTGAAATTGTGTTAGTACTTTTTCGTTAGATGCTTCATTTTCAAGATTTAACTCTATAATGGTTGCGTCGGATAAATCTATATAGCGGTTGCATTCTTCTCGGAGTTCATTAACTTTTTGTGTATTTAATCGTGAGGGTATCAATCCACCTTCAACTGTAAAACCCAAATTTTTGCTCAGGATATAAGGTTTTTTACAAACTAGATAAATACTTTTGAATCCTAAACCAAATTTACCTGTAACCTTTTCTCCTTTATCAGAAATATTAAAGGCTAACATTTTTTGTAAATCACGATGAAATCCTTTATCTTTATGCTGTATTTCTGGATAATCGGGATGTTGAAAGCAGCCAATAGCTCTTCCTGCATGAATAAATTGAATTTTATTATCGTCATATTTGACAATGAATTTATTTCTACAATTATCGGAATCTTGCTTCTGTGACATAATCTGCCACTCAACTACTGCGTCATCAGCATTTTGAAATAACTCAAAGGGAATACTTTGATATTGATAACCAAATGAATCTATCTTCTTTCGTACAGCTTTCAGTAATTGTTCTTTTACATCTTCGCTGTCAGGGGATTCCTCTTCTAATAGGTTAGATAACTGAAAAACAAGATCATCAATTCGTTTTTCAATATTTTGTGTTGGGCGATTTTGCTGTTTCATTTCTGCTTTTTCAGAACATAATTCATCCCAATGACTTAAAATTTTATGAACTGAAGGAATAAATTCATGTACGCCCAACATTCTCATTACATAAGGCGCACCTTCTAATAAAAAGTTTTTTGCTACTTGAATATCTAGCTGGTCAGATTTAATTAAACCTTGCCATATTTCATTTATAGAAGAAGTATTTCTTTCATAAACTTCTTGCAATATTTTTTTTGTAGACTCTTTTAAAATATTTATTAGTTCTGATGATTGAAAATTTTGGGGTTGAATAGGTAATAGCTCAATTACTGTAGTATCAATTGCCAGCCTATTAACAAAAAGATGTGGAGGACTATTAGTATTTATAAGGCTGGCTTCAAAAGATTCTCCTGTTATAGATTGTACTTTTCTGGTACGATTATCTGCTCTACCTACACAAATATGAAAAGCACGTTTGGGTGTATTATTTAATAGCCGTTGTCGTAATTTACCTAAGTTTAGTTTTCCTAAATAAAAACGAGCAAGATTTCTGACACGTCCTTCATCTCCGTACAATAGAGTTAAAAACGCGCCTATTGGTTCGGGAGGACAGTATTGTTGCCAAGACTTAAAATAATTTTCTAATACATCATAATTAGTTTCATCTGCCACTGTTTCAGAAAATTCTAAACTATTGTGCAGGTTCTCCGTATAAATATTATTTAAATAGCTAGAAATAATTGATTCTTGTTCGCTATCAAGAAGATAAGCTACATCAATATTTTCTCTTTTCCCCCAAGTCAATCTGTTAGGATTTATCCATTTTGCACGACGATTAAGTAAATTAATTTTTCTTAAAATATTGACGAAATCATAATCATTGACCGCTAAAGTTAAGTAATAATTAAAAATATCGATTGTACTTTGTGCCGGTTTTTCATTTTCAAAGCTAATCTTGTTAAGAATATTAATTAATTTATCTTCATTCAGTCTACCCAATAAATTAGGTAATAGATATTGTTTAAAATCATCTAAACTAAGTTTTCGAGCAAAACTCCAAGCTGGTAAAAAACTAACATCAATCTTTTCAAATACCTGAAAAAGTTCATCTAATGGAAATTCATCAATTTCAAATTTACCTAACTGATAATCATCTGATTCTTGTAAAAGAGAGCCAATTACTGGTAATGCTCTGTCATTAGTTACAAACAAGTTTTTTGTTAACCATTGCCAGCATCTGCTATTACGAATCTCCTGTTTCAGTTGTGAAGATGATATATAATCGCTAGAAATTTGTAGTAATAACTCTTCAATTTCATCTTTAATAGAAGGATAATGAAGTACATCTTCGGGATAAACTGCATTTCCATCTTTATCTTCAAGCCAAGCTTGCTTATTTAAACTCTTATAGTTAATTTCAGATAATTGTTTTTGTGATACATTAAATAAATTATCCAATGTATCAATAATGATATTAAAATGTAAGTGAGGTTGAGACTGTTCGAGAATAAATTCAATTACATCATTTTCATCCCAGCGAGAAAATAATTTTTTGAGATTTTTTATATTCTGATGCTTTTTTATATATTCGGGTAGAAATGAAAATTCTGTATATTCACCTTTACTTAATTCAACAATAGTAGATAGATGCTTTTGTAAGTTTTTTGGCAAAATTACTATATCCTGCGGTCGTATTACTTTTCCATCCCTACCTACTAACCAGCAGGTATTTTCCAAATGGCTTTTATCTAAAGCAGATAAGTTTTGCAAAGCATCTAAAATTAAATCACAATATTCATGCGGAGTTTGAAAATTTAAAACAGTATTGATTAACGCTTCTGGTGTCCATAAATCAATATAATCTTGCCTCAATTTATTACTTTTTTGGATAATAACTATATGTTGAGTTAGTTTCTCATTTAAAGGAAATATTGGATTTTCTAAATATGTCTTTCCTGGTTGAATATTTACAAGCTCTCCGCTACTAGTTTTGTGTAATTTTAAATCTTTCCACAATTCTTCATTTTCAAGATACTGAATTTTATTTAATAATTCATATTTCTCAGACTCTTCTAGCGAGTTAGCATCTACACAGTCTGCTCCTAGCTCATCAATCAACTCTATAACTTCTTCTGGTTTTAATAATTTTATGCCTAATTTTTGATGTTTTGCTGATGGAATATGTTCAACAAGTAATGAATCAATTAATCGCCAATCTTCACTTGTTTCCTTTAAAACTTGTTGTCCTAGTTTTTGCCATAGTGTGCTTTGCTCAGAAGTTTTATATAAAGGAGTTTCAATATCTCCATATTTGTCTTTATTTCCATGCAGTAAATAACGTAATTGTTTAGACATGATTGATTAACTCCTTTAATAAATTTTCTCTTTTTTTTGAATCAGCTAAGTTCGGTTTGTTTGCTAAGAGTTGTAAGCAGCTGTTAGCGTTAAGCTGAGGAATATTTTGGAAAGCATTAGTTCTTTCTAATATTTTAGATATCTGTGCTTCTATGAAAATTAGCTCGCATTCTGGCAACGCACTTTTTACAGCTTGAGCAATTTGGGTTTGATGATTACCTTTAAAAAGTAGACTTCTTTCCTTTAATTCTTTTAAATCATTAAATGAATAAATTTCTGTAATATCTTGACGATAATTGTAACCAAAGAATAACGGAACATTTGACAATAGATTCAAATCACTTTCCAGAGATTTAGATTGATTCAGTATTTGCTCTATAATTGCTTTAGCTACAGTTTTTGTATCTGATACATTTAATAGTTTACTTAGACAATTAAGAATTGATTTAACTTGTTCGTCACCTAAATCAGCTTTACTTGCATAATCATTCGGTTCAAACAATTCATAAACTAAAAGTGATTGCCTAATATTCAATTGGTATAACGGATTTAGAACATTTTGTATAGGTTCTTCATTAGACCTTATTTGTTTGATTTTAAATCTTCTTTCGGGGTGAATTAATTTGATTAGTTTCTTGGTAAGTTGAATTAAATTCTTTTCTTGAAGTTCTTTGATGCTAACTTGTTTAAATAATTCCCGAAGTACTTTTATCAAGCTATCTTGTATTTTTGATAGTCCAAGTAGTTTTCTATTGTGATGTAGTAAATTAAGTAAAAAGTTTATATTCTTGCTGTGGCTACAAAGTAATTGTATATCTAAAGATTCTAATATACTAACTATTTCTGACTCCTGCCAGTTATTAGAGTTAGAAGTTAATAGAAGATTGGGTTTTCTATCATCAATTAAACAATGTCTTTCTGCTAAATTACTTAACTCAGGAAAGACTTCCCAATTTGGAGGAACACCCGGTAATAATTTCACAGATGCATTGACTGGGATTAGCGTCCAACCGCTATTATTCGGTTTAATTCTACATACATATTGGTTATGACTACAGATACTTTTTCCATATACAGGGTTTTGAAATAAACGCGATTTTTGAACAGCTTCACACAGACAAGAAATATCTTGAGATGATAAACCATGAGTTTTCGCAAAATGTCTAAGTGAAGGTAGAAAAAGCTCCAAAGTTCCTTTAGTTGCAAGCAAATAGTTCCACTGAGCTATCATTTCGTCTTCGTTTTTAGGAACTTCCAAAGTCAGTTCACCATTTCTAAGATTCGATAACCCTTCGATATATTTTCTTCCAGAATCAAGAAAGAAGTATCCGTGGAGAAATATATTATAGTCTTTATCACCTTCACAGTTTTCTACTATTTCATATACTCCTTTGTCTACCGCTTCGGGATTGGAACCATTATCATCGCTTGCTAAAGGAAGAAATACAGACCACTGCAAAACTAAGCTTGCTTTATGATTTTTCTTGGGTTGACTGGTAAAGACTACAGCGGAATGAGGTATTGATTTGTCGGGTATATTTTCGGATTCTCCGTTTTCATCAATCGAAATCCTTTTAGACCAATAATCTGATTTCTTTAAATCAGACCAGAAATTTGAAGAGACATTTTCTGTTGTTTGTCCGAGTAATGAAGCAAAGTTACTTGCTGGGAGAATTTTTTCTTTACCTGCAAATTTTATTCCGGTTTTGGTTGTATCGGAACTAAGAATTACTTTTCCTTGCAATTCTTGTTCGTCTCCTTCTTGCTTCTCGCTATCTTTGTTGGGATGAATACAGCGTTTTAAAGCTGATTGACTATCTAAATTAACTGAGAATTGTTGTTGTAGCTGATTGTTTTTATCTTCGAGCCAATATCTTACACTTTTAAGATGTCGCAATAATGGTAATAGTTGACCAATTCTTGCTTCCATATCTTCGGGTAAGTATGCTCGGATAGATTTCTCATCGTAGTATTTAGCTAAAATAGAGCGTCCGTCTTCTGTTCTCTGACGTAGAGGAACCCATAGTAAAAAGTAATCAGAGTTTTCTGAATTAACTAATTTACGTTGAGTTAAATATTTCTCTAAATTTTTTCTGTCATCTTCTGATATTTCAATCCAGTCTGGACGTTTACTATCTTTTCCATTAGTATCAGCCCAAGGATTGATAAATTCTCCGCATCCACCTGGTACGGATTTGGAACGAGCTATATAGAAGAAAGCATCACAAAAGTGAAAAATACTCTTTTGTCCTAAACCAAATTTACCTATCTTGCTTTTATCTCCAGCGTTAGCATCAACACCAAAAGATAATATTGCTTCTCGGTCAGATTCATTAAATGTTCCGTCATTAAGGAAGAATAATGCGGGTATTTTAAGTAATGGATGATTAATTTGTTCTCTCAACCCTTTAATTACACCAAAGTCTAAGGTTGTCGCACCTCCATCATTGGCATTTTGAATTATTTCTTTAATGATAGGAAAACCCTGTTTATATCTTTCTTTCAAAAGACTTTTTATCGTATTTACAATAGTTCCTGGTGGAGTTTTATAACCAGCCATAATAATTAGTTTTGAGATGCATTCTGATTAATCACGCAACTGCTTAGTATTTCTACTTAAGTAATATCTCTGCGATTAAACTAAGAAAGTTTATTTTTACCTTTAATTTTATTGTTCCCGATTCAAACAAGAAAATATCAATTACGGATGTAAATCATAAAAAATGTGTATATCAATCAAGTTAAGTTGGTATGAGATTAATAAAAAGACAAGCATCTAATTAGCTTTTTTGTAGATGGTCTAGTGTAAATCCTGGAAAAACAGTATTGCCAACTGATAATTCATAATAAGTATTTTTCCGCTAATAAAGAATAAAAATAATTACAAATAATTAATTAAATTTGTTGTAAAACCACTTAGCTTTTGCTACAGTATCCGGAAGCAATTTTATACAAAATTTTTGCAAACTATGCTTCTACCAAAGTTTTCAAGCAAATTACCCGTATCAAAATGGTTCTTTAATAAACCTCTTCAGTAACTCACGAACTAGCGAAATAATTTTTACTCCTAAAGTACCGACTCCCACTCGCTTTGTAGGATTGCGTTGAGATGAAAACACTTGCTCCAGGTGCGCGGATTGTTGTCAGAGATGCGGAATGGCTGATTAAGTTAACTACCAGGATGTCTAATGATTTGCTGGTGGTTGATGTTGTTGGAGTAAGTGATTTTATCAAGGGTCGGACAGCACAGTTTATTAAGGAGCTTGAGGACGATTTAAAGGTTTTAGACCCGGAAAGTACGACGCTGGTTGCGGATAAGTCTTCTGGTTATCGCGATTCTCTGCTGTTTATTGAAGCGCATTTACGACAAACTGCTCCGACGGGTAATGACCTTTATGTTGGTCATAAGGCTGCAATGGATATTTTACCCTATCAGCTTGACCCGGCTATTAAAGCTTTATCTATGCCGAGACAGCGTTTGTTGATTGCAGACTCGGTTGGTTTGGGGAAAACTCTGGAAGCGGGGGTTTTGGTTTCGGAATTGATGCGACGGGGACGAGCAAAGCGGATTTTGGTGGTAACGACTAAGAGTATGCTGACGCAGTTTCAAAAGGATATTTGGATGCGGT
>ERZ1740070.2584-NODE-2584-length-10336-cov-6.887073_pt1 | contig 10336 bp, 10 predicted proteins | sample MGYA00581734_ERZ1740070 | MGnify/ENA primary metagenome ERZ1740070 (study PRJEB43018, sample SAMN04849744) | marine metagenome | isolation source: floating plastic debris | place: Pacific Ocean | collected 2008-09-01 | study: EMG produced TPA metagenomics... | reverse complement strand
ATTAATCACAACATCCGCACCTCGAACATTATCATATTTACCAATCCAAGTAATACCAATACACCCAGCAGCTTTTGCATCCCGTGCCATTTGCATGTCACCAACAGAGTCACCTACCATCAAAGTAGTGTTTGGTTCTACTCCTAATTTTTTACAAGCTTCTAAAAATAAAGCTGGGTCTGGTTTGAAAATATTACCGTCTACTCCCATTTCTAAATCTAAATATTCATCCAACTGATGAACTTTGACAAATTGATTTACTTCTTGGGTCGTCGCTGCTGAAAGAATACCCAGTTTCAATTCCGTCTGCGAAAGCTTTTGTAAAATTTCTAAACTACCTGCAAATAAAGGAGAAGCAGAATCACCGAGATATTTATCAGCTTCATCCAAACTTTCGCGGGCTATTTTTAAAGATTCAATCCAACCTCTTCCAGTTTCAGCGATATAAGCTGCTGCTGCTATTTCTGTTTCCCGACGACTTGCTACAGCCATTAATCCCGCAGCGTCTAGACTATCACCATTGACACCGAAAGCCATTAATAGAGGTTCCCCAATACCTGGGATTTGCGCGTCTATAATTCTGGCTGCTTTTTGAGCAAAATGGCGTAAATTTACTTCAGAGTCCTCTAAAGTACCGTTTTTATCAAATAAAATAGCTTGTATATTAGAAAAAGTTTTATCTTTACATTTAATAGTCGTCAAGAGATGCTACCCCATTCTATTTTGGATTTTAGATTTTAGATTTTAGATTGAAGATTTTCCAATATTATTTTCATCTGTAGAGAAATATTATAGCTGGTTTCGGAATCGCTATAAATAATTATTTTTTAATCAACAACAATTATACTGATTGTTATTGATGTTTAGTGCGATTGTTTTCTATGTATATCAGCGAATTATTTAATATTGCCAATCTTTTTGTTCTTCCTTTTTGGTTGTTGATGATTTTCCTTCCCAAGTGGAAAGTAACGCAACGAGTAATGGGATCATATATACCATTTGTACCTTTAGCAGGACTGTATTTATATTTATTTATCAGTAGCGTTACACCAGAGAATGCAGAAGCTCTATCAAATCCTCAGTTAACAGATATTGCTCGATTTTTTGCAGATGAAACTGCTGCCGCAACTGGATGGATTCATTTTTTAGTGATGGATTTATTTGTAGGACGCTACATATATTTAGCTGGAGTAAAAACAGGTCTTTGGACTTTCCATTCTCTTGCACTTTGCTTGTTTGCTGGTCCTTTAGGCTTACTTTCTCACATTTTTACCTACTGGATTTCTCAACTATTTTCTTCAAAGGAATCAACACAAAATACAACTTTAGATACTACAAAATCAGCTAGCAGTAGTTAATTAATACAATCAAAGAGGCAGCGGTTAAATATTGTTTTTAGTCAACACAATTTATTTATAAAGACGCGCCTAATTTAGCCGACCCAAGTAGGATTTGTTTGAGTAGCCCCACAATAGTCAGAGTGAGGGTGATTAAGCGCAGCCTCATACTATTAGAAACCCGGTTTTTCTAAATAGCCGGGTTTTTTAATTATCAATTAGGATTGATAATTCCTATAGATTCTCTAAAAATAAAACATAAAAAAAATATAATTAGCTGAGTTACTCAGAATAACTAATATTTGATTTATGGTTTGATATTACCTATGACTATAAGGATATTAATCTTGCCATAATGCAATTCCACCTAATAAACCAAAAATATTAGGAATCACTTTTACATTTGATGGTAGCTCTATATCTATCTTTTTTGCTTCACCACCACCAATATACAGATAATCGTAATTAAATAAACTTTGCAAAGAATCAATAGCTTTCTTTAAGCGTTTATTCCACTTTTCATCGCCAACTTTTTTCAAAGCAGTACGTCCTAATTGCTCTTCATAAGTATCACCCTTACGAAAACGATGGTGTCCCATTTCCAGATTTGGAACCAATTTACCATTTACAAATAAAGCCGAACCAAATCCCGTTCCCAAGGTAACTACCAATTCAACACCTTCACCAGCAATTGCAGCGAGACCCTGCATATCCGCATCATTAACTACCTTTACGGGCTTTTTCAAAAATTCAAATAAAGCTGTTGCTAAGTCAAAACCTACCCAATCAGAATCTAAATTAACTGCTGTATTGGTTACTCCATTTTGTACCACACCAGGGAATCCAACCGAAATCCGTTCAAATTCACCTGCCATTTTAGCTAGTTCTAAAATCGCATCAATCACTAATTTTCTAGAAGCAGGTTGAGGTGTTTCTACCCTTAATTTTTCGGTTAAAGGATTTCCACTGTTATCCAGAACCATCAATTTTACACCACTACCACCAATATCAACCGACAAAGTACGGATATTTTCTGTTACTTCCATTAAGGTTTCTCCTAAATTATACAAAGTAATTTTCTTATTTTTAGGTAAAGTGGTCATTAAGAAAAGGGGAGGGGAAGAGATATGGTGATGGGGAGATAAGGAAACAAGGTGAGATATGTATGATTAACTCTTAATTCCTAGTTCAAAATCCCAAATCCAAAATAAAAACATCTCTTGTTAAAAACTAAATCTATTGATTGATTTGTTACCCTAGAAATAATCACAGCAGTCTATGCTAAAAAAAATTCTCTATTGAAAATAATAGAAGAGATTATCAATATGACGAATTCGGGAGATAAAATTAATCGTTGTTATAGTCACGAAGACGTACAGCAAATTTTGCAGTTAGCAATCGCACGTCAAGTTGATGATGATAAGGAATTTTCTCATGAGGTGCTTTTAGAAATTGCAGCAGAGTTGGATATATCCCCAGAAACTCTCCAGTTAGCAGAAGCAGATTGGGCTAACAAACTAGGAGAGATACAGCACAGACAAGCATTTAACCTTCACCGTCAAAGAAGGTTCAAAAAGCGTGTTGGTAATTACGCTATTACTAATACATTTTTACTGTCGATGGATTGGCTTACTGGTGGTGGTATTAATTGGGCACTTTACGTTGTACTATTTTGGGGTTTGTTTTTAGGTTTGGATGGCTGGAATAGTTTTCAAACTAAGGGTGAAGAATATGAAGCAGCTTTCCAAAACTGGTATAGGAAGCACCAGTTAAAACGTTCTATGGATAATATCGTTAATAAATTCTTAAAATTTACTTCTCGATTAAACTAACCTAAATCTACGAGTAGACAATTTATTATATAGTTATTTGGAATCAGTGAATCAAAATATTAAAGCTGAGAAACCTAATATTGTTAGATATATCAAGTTTCTCAATTTAATATTGAATATTGATTAGAGTTTGCTAAAGTTTGCTATGCTAACCATAGCAGTAAGCTGGATTCTTGGTATGTTTACAGTTACATACTGCGACATTCTTTTTTTCAGTCACTTCAAAAACTAGCGGTGTGAATTCAGTACCTTTATGAGAACCATCGCAAAAAGATTTGTTATTTGATTTACCACAGCTACACCAATAATAAGTACCGGGTTCTAATTCCATTACGGCTGGTTGCTTCTCAGTAATTAGAGATTTATTCATAGTGTTCTACCTCAAAATTGACATCACTTTTAAAGTCAATATGCTGTTTTTTTTAAGCATTTAACTTCTGGAAGCCCTTAATTATTAACACTTGCATCTTTCAGAGGGTTAATATCTGTTTAACTTTAAACTATTTAAAGTATGATGAAAAGTACACTCTTAAAAGTCAGATACGCACCTTAAAGTAACCATGAAATCTAAAGTAGAAAACTCCAAAAAGATGGTTAGCTGTGAAGTCGAAATTACACTTCAAATTATCGGAGGACGCTGGAAAGTATTAATTATCAGAGAATTACTTTTAGGTGTAAGACGCTTTGGAGAGTTACAGCGTGCTTTACCTGGAGTTACCCAAAAAATGCTTACTCAGCAGTTAAGAGAAATGGAAGAAGATGGAATAGTACATCGAGAAGTTTATCCAGAAATACCTCCAAAAGTAGAATATTCCCTTACATCTTTAGGAAAAAGTTTACAGCCAATTCTCCATGCAATGCATGAATGGGGAGCGAAGCAGTTATCAGTGAATAGTTAACAGTTAACAGTTAACTGTTATCAAACTGAATAATTTTTTGTAGTGCATTTTGAGTAAATAAGTTTATTACTCCTTTTAAAAAACTTATTTTTTATGAGGTTAACAGTTAACTTAGCTGCTGTTTTCTAAAATCCAAAATCCAAAGTCTAAAATCCAAAATCATTTGGTTTTCATAATAACGACTCCATAAGCATCAGAAGAAAGATAAGTTCTTGCAGCTTCTATCAAAGTATCTGTATCTTGACTTTGAATATGATAGGGAAAATCAAAAGCTGGTTCCAAATCACCAACTAAAGTTTGATAATAGCCATATAAGTTAGCTCTATCGCTTGGTCTTTCGTTAGCAAAAACAAACCTATTGGCTACACGTTTGCGAACTCTGGTTATTTCTGATTCTTCAATTTCTGTTTGAATTTTACGAATATGTTGGACTATTGCTTCTTCAACAGCAGCTAAATTTTCTACTTCACAATGAGCTGCAATCAAAAAAGTTCCCTGTAGATGATTAGTCATATTGCTTACAGATATATAGCTAACTAACTCGCGTTCTTCTCGTAAATCTCGCCACAATCTAGATGTGCGTCCGTGTCCTAAAATTGCTGAAATTACGTCTAGTGCGTAAGTTTGATTTAATTGCATTAAACCAGGAACCCGCCACAACATAATTAATCTTGCTTGTTGAAGACTTTCATCTACACATTCTTTACGAACAATTTCTGTAAACGCTGGTTCTTGTTCTAAGGAAGTTATGTCTTGGGTTTCTATTTTACCCAACTTCCGCTTTTCAATATCAGCAAACTCTTGAGCGATGATTTCAATTAATTCTTCTTCAGGTAAATTTCCAACAGCAACAGCAGTAATTGATTTTGGTTGATAATTCTGAGCATGAAAAGAGCGCATTTGCTCGACCTGAAGTTGAGAAATTACTGCTTCTGGACCGAGTACCGAACGACGATATGGTAACTTTTCAAAAGCAGTTTCCATTGCATTTGTAAAAGTGCGACGTTGGGGATTATCTTCACTACGTCTTATTTCTTCAAGCACTACCAAACGTTCCCGTTCAAAAGCATCTCCAGGAATAGAAGGATTCATAACCATGTCAATTTGCAAAGGTGCAAGTGTGGCAAAATCCTTGGGAGCAGCGGTTACATAGTAATGGGTATAATCTTGGCTAGTCGCTGCATTTGTAACAGCACCACGCTCTTCAATTCTACGTTCAAATTCCCCGCTAGCCAGTCGTTTAGTCCCTTTAAAAATCATATGCTCCAAAAAGTGAGCCATCCCGTTTATAGCGTCACTTTCAGCAGTTGAACCCACCTTAACCCATAAATTGAGATTAACTGCTTCCACTGGCATTTGCTCTGCTACTATCGTCAAACCATTGGGTAAGTGTTGCAGCTTGGGTGCATTTAAACGAGGAAACTTTTGCAGAGTTGAGGACATTTGCACTTATGAATCAGAGGGTCTTCTTCACTATCATAACTATGAGTTAATCAAATATGGAACATACGAATTTTTTCTGGTGATTTTCATCCAGCAGGCGCAATAAATTTTTAGATTAAGTATGCTGCGATACCAAGATAAAAACATAGGCTACAGATATATTTACCTACGGCTACTCAAATAGTTATTCTACTTAATTATTTTTAAACAATTTGCACAAATATTTTAATGCAAATCATTTGTATTCTATCTATAATATTTGTATCAAAAAATCCGATAAAAATTATTTTATCAATTCTTTAGTCTCTGGAATTTGGTTTGTATTAAGGGTAGCTATCACCATTAATTAATCATGGAACCAAATGATAATGAAATTTTTTAATATTGTTTCTCTAGTTGCAGCTTTATTAATAGTAAATTCAGCTAATGCTAAATTTATAGCGTCAAATCCTGTTAATAAAAAAATACCTAATCCTCCAAGATTTCAGATAATCAAAAATAGAAAAGTTTTAAGAATTTATGATGGAAAAATAATTAAAAATATTCGAGCTAGTAGTTTAAGAGTAAGAGTATTAGATTCGCAAAATTGTAACGGTAAACCAGTTAAACGCCAAACTTTATCTGGTAAAAAATTATTTCCCAAAGCAATTAAATTGGATAAGCGAACAGGTAATTTAGCCGTTGGAGTTTTATTACAAGACTGTGCGAAGCAAAATATAAGTGCTGTATTTATCCTTCAACCCAAACCCAGTTGGAATAATTATATAGTTCATCGGGTTGCAGTTCCCGGAAAGAGGCAAATTAATGATAGGTTCTCTACATACCCTCTGAGGAAAATTAAAGTAATCGGCTTTATCGATGGTAATTTATTGATTAAACATACAAGCTTCAAAAATTCAGAAGCATTGCTAGTTTATAAAAAATCGGAGAAGCCAACAGGGAAATATGCTGGTTGTGTTGTAACCCAACTAGGAAAAAGCAATAGTATTTGTCCGTCTTTTGATTAAGTTTTCTATTCTAAGTGATAATATAAATAATCTAATTTTCTTTATCGTCGTTAATTAATGGTAAAGACATTTTCAAAGTCTCTAACTTTAGAAGAGTTTCTCAAGCTTCCAGAAACTAAACCTGCCAGCGAATATATTAACGGTGAAGTTGTTCAAAAACCTATGCCGAAAGCTCGTCACTCAAGACTTCAAGCGAAATTTACTACTAAAATCAATCATATTACTGAAGAAAAACAAATTGCTTATGCATTTCCTGAGTTGCGATGTACTTTTGGAGGACGTTCGATTGTTCCTGATGTTGCAATTCTCCGTTGGAATAAAATTGAATTTAATCAAGAAGGAGAACCTGTAGATAATGTGGTTGTTGCTCCAGATTGGACTATAGAAATTCTATCTCCAGAACAAAGTTCTAACAAAGTTACGGGAAATATTCTTCACTGTTTGAGCCACGGTTGTCAGCTTGGATGGTTAGTTGACCCGGACGATAACTCTATTTTAGTTTTTCGACCCAATCAACAACCGGAATTATTTACAGGTAGCGATAAATTAACTGTGTTAGATGGTATTGATATTCAGTTAACAGCAGAAGAAGTTTTTGCTTGGCTGAAGATGAGATAAGATAGCCCGACCCCACAACACCCCAAAAGTTATAAAATAATAAATACATATATTAAGAAAAATAAACTAAATATCAATGTCAAATGGGAAGGGGAAATCCCGCATAGTTGATGTTGGTGCTGGAATTGGTGGGCTGCACGCTGGTGCTTTACTCGCAAATAAAGGTTATGAGGTATTAATTTTAGACCAAGCGCTTGTACCTGGAGGTTGTGCTTCTACTTTCAAACGCAAGGGTTTTACTTTTGATGTTGGTGCTACTCAAGTTGCAGGTTTGGAACCGGGAGGAATTCATCATCGGATTTTTTCGGAGTTAGAAATAGAATTACCCGAAGCTACACCTTGCGACCCTGCTTGTGCTGTATACTTACCTGGAGAAACTAATCCTATCAGTGTTTGGCGAGACCCGGAAAAATGGCAGGAAGAACGTTTGCGACAGTTTCCGGGTAGCGAACCTTTTTGGAATTTACTATCAACTTTATTCAAAGCAAGCTGGAGATTTCAAGCACGCGACCCCGTATTACCACCTCGTAACTGGTGGGATTTATTACAGTTAACTACAGCCGTGCGTCCGGATACTTTAGTAACTGTTCCCTATACTTTATCTACTGTCGGCGATGCTTTACGTTTCACCGGACAAGGTAAAAATCAGCGGTTGCGAACTTTTTTAGATTTGCAATTAAAGCTTTATTCCCAGGTGAATGCAGAGGAAACGGCGTTACTTTATGCTGCAACTGCATTAAGCGTATCTCAGGAACCGCAAGGATTATATCATCTTGAAGGAAGCATGCAGGTATTAAGCGACCGTTTAGTAGAATCCTTAGAAAGGGATGGCGGAAAGTTATTGATGCGTCATACGGTAGAACATATTAAGGTCGAAAATAATCAAGTTGACGCAGTGGTTATTCGCAATCAGAAGACAGGAGAATCTTGGACTGAACCTGTAGACCACGTAGTTGCTAATGTCACAGTTCAAAATTTAGTGCAGTTGTTGGGAGAAAAAGCTCCTAAAGGCTATAAAAAGCGAGTAGAAAAACTACCTCCTTCATCCGGTGCATTTGTGATTTATTTAGGAGTTGATGAAAGTGCAATTCCCCCAGAATGTCCGCCACATCTACAGTTTCTGTATGATGCGAATGGCCCGATAGGCGAAAATAATTCTCTATTTGTTTCCGTAAGTCGTCCTTTGGATGGTCGTGCTCCTCAAGGAAAAGCAACGATTATCGCTTCTTCTTTTGTAGATGCAGACAAATGGTGGGATATAGAAAAGTATGATGATTTAAAACAGCAATTTACCCAAGAAGCTTTAACAAAATTGAGTAAATTTTTCTATTTAAAACCAGAAACTATCATTCATGTAGAAGCAGCAACACCGCGTACTTTTTACACTTTTACAGGTAGAGATAAAGGTATTGTTGGAGGAATTGGTCAAAGAGTGCCAACCTTTGGTCCTTTTGGTTTCGCCAATCGGACTCCAATAAACAATCTGTGGTTAGTAGGTGATTCAACTCATCCCGGTGAAGGTACAGCAGGAGTCAGTTATTCCGCTTTGACAGTGGTAAGACAGATTGCAGTTAACAGTTAACAGTTAACAGTTATCAGTTAACAGTTAACAGTGGGCAGATTGTAGGTTGGGTAGAGCAAAGCGAAACCCAACATCTGTATCTATATTTTCTGGTTGAAAAGTGGCTAAAACAGTTACTTTCATACCAATGAAAACACAACTTACTATCAAACAACATTTTCATACTTATTAAGCAAACCCTAACTAGTGCGGAGTATGGTTTAAGACCACTGTTGCAACGTATGTTAGGCAGTTTACAATTAGTAGAAGATTTAGACCTGCTACTAATTGTAATCTGCCGCCGTTTTCAAATATAATTTTTACTCAGTTTCCGTCTGTGTTTCATCAGATTGAGAATTGTATCTGGGGGGCATATTATGAGTCTTCTTATCTGGCTTTATTTCAGGAAGCTTAATAGAAAATTTTTCAAAAATAGCTCCTCGCTTAGTTAAATCATTTTGTATTTTTTTCGGTAGTCCAAAATTATTTCCAAATCTAGCTTTATTTACATTTGCATCCTCAAAGTTAGTAGTTTCATCAACAGTAGCTCTTCGTAAGTCTGCACCAGATAAATTACTTCCTTTAAAAACTACATTTCTTAGGTCTGCACTTTCAAGAAAAGCACCATTTAAATTGGATTTTTCAAAATTTACATATTGAAGTTTAGCACGCTTCAAATCAACAGAGTCTAAGTAGGCAAAACTCAAGTCTTCTTCTTTTAGATGCTTTTTACTATTTTTATTTCTACTGCTGGAATTAATAATTTGATGCAATATTTTCATTTTTTTTTATTTTTTTGTTTTTTATACGATTTTGGTACAAATAAAAATCGCGAATTTAAAGTCAGTACTGCTTAAATCTGCACCACTTATATCGGCAAGTGTTAGGTTTACGTTAGTCAACTTAGCTGATGTCAAAACAGCCTTTTTAAGATTTGCTCTTGTAAAATCAGCATCACTTAAATCCGCATCACTTAAATCCGCATTACTAAAGTCAGTACCTCTAAGATTTGTACCACTTAAATTGGTACCTATAAGGTCGGCGTTACTAAGGTCAGCATTACTAAGGTCAGCACCTCCAAAGTCTGTGCCACTTAAATCGGCATCACTTAAATCAATACCACTTAAATTCTGACCTTTTGCTCCCTGTCTTCTTATCTCACGTACCAAATTCCATTTTTCAGCGTTACTTCCGTTACTTAAAAAACTTTCGCCCAAAATTTGAATATCTTCAACAAGTAAACCATCTATTTCTTTTAATGTTTTCGATTTAATTTGTTCTCGAAGATTTTGAATATCTTCTTGAGAACCTTCTATTGACAATTTAATGCTGCCTGATTTGATATCAATAATACTTATAGTGTTTCCCGAATATTCTTGCAAAATAGACTGAATCAATCCCAAATTATTTATTGAATCGCCTTGTAAGGTAATTTCAGCTATAATTCTGTTTTCTTTATCAATTACATCTACTTTTGTGCGGACTGCGGCGGAAGCTATCATTTTATTCCCTCCCTCCTCAATACCAGATATAAATTTTTCGTCATTTGAAGTACTTATCAAACTTGATTGTTCTTGTTCTGATTCTATACCCGCGATTTCTTTCCAATCTAATTCTAATTCTTCGCATATTCTTTTAA
>ERZ1740070.2583-NODE-2583-length-10337-cov-6.411399_pt1 | contig 10337 bp, 7 predicted proteins | sample MGYA00581734_ERZ1740070 | MGnify/ENA primary metagenome ERZ1740070 (study PRJEB43018, sample SAMN04849744) | marine metagenome | isolation source: floating plastic debris | place: Pacific Ocean | collected 2008-09-01 | study: EMG produced TPA metagenomics... | reverse complement strand
TAAAGATGTAGGATAGTGGCAAAGGAGCAGATGTTGCTGGAATGAGAGTAGCTAAATTATCTTTAAGACTTAAAGACAAGAAAGTGATAGCAATGTTAGCGGAAATGATATAAACCAATTCATGTTGGTAGAGCACCATGGACTGCCATGAGACAGTTAAATAATAAATTTATGTTCTGCCATACCTCAGATTTGTCGATGAAGAGCTTCTGTACAGGCTCTCTCCTCTGTGCTGCAGGTACAGCTATAACACAACCCGACGACCCGATAAAAACCACCGTCAGGTATATGACGAGCCCTCCAACTAGTGTGTATAGCAGCAGCTGATAAATACAGGTCTGTCAGGCTGCTGTCAATGTTAGGTGTGATGATTGCCTGCCTGACGATTGGTGATAAAACTCTACACACCTCAGCAGTAGCATATACAGGTGATGAAGGAGCTTAACACTGCCTCACGTCGCTCACAACCAGAACAAACATCTTGTAAATGAAATGGCGTAAAGCTCCCATGTTGACCCATCAATTCTGTTTACTGCCTTTGACCAGGCACAAGGGGTGGATTGAGATATTTCATCTTGAGATTTTATTTTAGGCACATACATCACTAGGCACAGTATCATATGGTGTGGCTGTTAGTGAATTGTAGCATTATGTCAGTCACCTGTCTTCCCTGTTGAGAGAAGGTTATGGTTGGCATAGCACGGACAGGTCCCGATCAAACACGTAAACCAGCACAAATATGATACCATTTTGATTTAAATTTTTGCTCTTGCACAATTTTGCATATAAAGGAATCAACACCCATTCAAATAATATGGGATGGGGCATGCTGCAGGGGGAATATATATGATCCTGTATCCACCCGCTTGCTGTCAATGTAACAGCCTGTTAAAAAATCAATAATGAATTATAGCATCTTATTAACTCACGGCTGCAGTAGAGATTGGAAATCTAAGCTATAATATTTATTCATGTAGCGTAATATGTTTCAATTTATTCATGATGAGTTCTGACAACAGTACTGAAAACACTGTTTATCATATCAGTAGACTTACAAAGTTAAGATGAGGACAGCAAACACTGGATGTCAGCTTAAAAAACGCTTTTCTGCTGTTAGATTTATAGTACATGTTTTCTCTTTGTAACTGTATGTAATATGCATAACATGCGCATATAAACACTTAAATATTACATGCATATGGTGATATGCAATGCTTTTACACAGCACCAAATATTTGTTTGAAAATAAACCTTACACTGAAGCTGATTTTGATGATGATTATTCAGTGTTCAAGTTTGGTCGAATTCCTAGCAGTGACAATAACCAACAAAAATATCAAGAGTACAAAGTATGTTTTCTACGTTTTGACTCATTGGACAACAGTGGATATAGTAGTAGATTAGTAGTATAAGTGATAAAAAAAGTAATTTTTAAAGATGTAGAGTGTTCTGCATTATTTATGTATTAATCAATAAATCATACTATAGGATTTACTGGTAATGTATTGAATGACGTCTTTAATACTCATTAATTTCAAACACCACACATAATTCCACTATTAGCATATGCAAGGAGTTTGGTATATAAAACCAGGTAGTCTAACTCTAAACTCCTGGTTTAGATAGCGCCAAAGCTAGGAGTTATCTTACCAACAAGCATGGGCAGACAATGAACAACGCTTGTATATCTACATTGTTAAATTGGCGACTTATTATCATCAGGGGGCTCACACCTGTTATTATACCGCGGACTTTGTTTAAGTGGTAAAGTGACTACAGGCTACATGTATGACTTGTACAATGCCTATGAGCACGCATGACTGCCAACTTTATTCAAGAGAAAGTGGTGTTTGAACAGCTCAACTCTAAGCAAGTTCAACAATGCAACAGTGGCATAACAGGGCGCGGGATGTACCTCAAGTACAAAATTATAACGACTAAAGGATGATAAAGTCAGACAAATTGACTAAGTAGAAGTAGACGAAGGCAAAGATCGGTAGCAGACACTATCTTTTTCAACAATCCGATATGACAGTACAGATGTAATTACACTTTCTGCAACAAAAGTCTCACAATCTTAGTTAGTCCTAATCTTCAACTCTCAGTACACACTATATACAAATGTACAATTAATTTCTAATCAGTGTATACATACTTACCTTATTCACACTCTAACTAACCAAATAAATCCGTTCCGTTAAATATTGTCTCCAAAATATTCTTTTCCGCATTTTCAGCGTGACTTATTGTGGAAGTAGAGACAAACAGCAGACATACTGTTCACACCATACGACAGTTGCATGAGAGATGACACACAAAACTCTAAAGTCACCACCAGTAAACTCTCCTGAATCATCTACTATGAGCAGCGCAAAGAAGAAAACTACCAAACCAGAAGATCCTGAGAAAAGATTCAGCATAGATCATACTATCCAGTGCTTCATACTAGCTTATCCAAAAGAAAAACCGTCAAGTCAAAAGTCCACTAATTCATCCGGACAAAAAGGTAAGTTAAGTGCATTAATGGAGTGCAAACTACCCGAATCTGTTTAAAAATACTAGTTATTCCAATATCAGCTACAGACTGTCCGAACAGCGCTTAATACCCAATTTTGACATAGTCATGGATTACACAGTCATGCCGTCCAAGGAACTTGATAGTGAAGAGGCTTATGGTATTGCCGTACTGTTGATATGCAGAACTAGACACTTACACTATGAAACTTATAATTATGACATGCATTATTTTGACTGCACATCAAAAATCCTTCATATACCTAGATCAGACCAGACTCGGGAAGGACGCTCAACAAGGGTCAGGAGATTTAGTGAAACTAGCACCAAGTCGCACATCAAGTAAAGCATTTAAATTAGCCACGTCACAAAATAAAGGTAGCGTTACATCACATCATAGTATAACACAGCAGAGGGAGACAACTACAGACTCTCAGAATCGCAGGAGATCATGTAAGTCTCATAAGCAAATATCTATCTAAGTCTGACTCAAAGTATGCATGGAAATGATAAACAGGTGTGCTTTGTGTTACCTGTAGCAAAGCAGGAAATGATTTCAGTTGGCTACAGTTGTAACTTGCATACAAAATAGCTTGATATAATTTAATCGTGATTCAAATAGTTTTTCTCAGCACTGAACTCAATGCATCCAAGGAATTTTAGTCAAACAAAACTCCTGGATGCATCTTGTATAAAAAGAGACTCCAGTGGGTTATCTTCCCAGTTAACATGTAAGGACAACTCCTTACCACCAGCATAAGCCGATCTAAGATCTTCAATCATCAGTGCTTTTATTTACATGGTGTGTAAAATCAACCAGTATAATAGTTTGATGTTCGGAGTGTTCTTAGCTTTGGACCATTGTCTCAAACAAACAAACTACCAGGACTTGACACTATGTAATGGTGAACTACCATGGAGCAAAGACTGCCACAAGAGATATTTTCTCCAACACAATCAGAAAACTTTTTATTCAATCTCCACCTGTTTACCTTTTAATCGACAGCTTTTGCGTCAGCACTCGGTAAAGCTCTCAGACCAACAGCAAAGCATTCACATGGGTCCTGCCTATCAGCATGCAAAACAATAAGGTCATCAACTCACAGAAAGATATCACACTCAGATGTGCTGCCAGAAGAAGGCAGCGTGGCAGCTTCGACAGCAGCTGTGACTATAACCAAACACCAGCCAAACGTGAGTATGAAAATTGCCAAAAGCTGTGCGAAAGATCTGAAAATAGAATCAATCGAGTGCCGGGCTATTCTACCCTGAATTTGTACAGCGGCAAAAGAAGAAGTAAAAACACTGTGAACGTCACATCATAGGACGACTTTCGACTAGTGTTGTGATAACAGCCCAATGGAAGTGAATGTTGTTGAAAGCTTGGTATTAGTAGGTGGCAGTGAATTTAACAGAATTGGCACATACAAAGATTAACTGAATTGATCTTATATGACATCCTGGTCCCATCCTGGTCTACCAAATACATCTACTTCTTATAAAAGTTTCAACAACCACAGATTTGTGACCACTCGTGTGACATCCACTCATTGTCATCAAAAATATTATACGTCCATGCATTTATCAGATAATTACAGTACGTTGTATTTGACCCCAAATGTATTATTTTCGCCTCATGTTGATTAACTTTTTCAGGTGTATATAAAGCATTATATAGATGCATTCAGAGAACTTTGTAAACTTCTCTCTAAATTTGGAGTTACCCTCTCATTTGTGGTACAGAATCTACTCGACACCATAGATATCATGGAATTCCACATAAAAAACGACAAGGAAAAGAAAAACTACGAACATGTTGATAAAATGATCCGCTATGAAGTTAAAGCGAAACTGGTACAGAAGAAGGTAGAGTTATTAATAGAATAGTATATGATCTGATGAATCCATCTTTGGATTGAAGCTCCAGGGTTGACATTTCTTACCTTTCCTTTTTTAAGATATAGACAGAATAAAAACTTTCATTCCGGATTTGGCCATCTTGCCAGCATTTGAGCATACCTCCTGGTCACATGACCTGTGGTTTAATAGCTGTTTGTCATAGTAGGCCCCCATAGTAGCGAAAACTCTTTGCCCTTAGTGGCAATCATAAATTAATTACCCTAGCCTAGAGGAGTATATTCCGAGGAATTTACTTTAGCTACTTGAGAATTTTATCTATTACCAATTTTTTTAGCTATACATTAATTTTAGCTTATTTAACTTTGAGGGTGTTTAAACGCTAAAATTTCCTCCCGCTAATACTTTCCTCTCCTCCTCTAGTGTATTTTGGAACGCTTTTCAAAAATTTTCAGCTTTTGAGCCTGCTTTTTGACCATTTTTCATGTGTACAATGCACCGGCTTGGCAACAGTATAAAGCGGTATAGATTTCGGCATGTATGTCCACTTTTGGTGTTTCATTGTAATTGTAGCATATTTGACCATACAAAGGGGCTTTCAGGTTAAAGCATGCAAAATTTAGTTTATTAGACGACATTTAACGCTAACACAATTACTGTGAAAACGTTCAACAACTGAACCAAATATTGACAAATATTCTCTCAGTCAAGGACAACTCCGAATGAAGGTCAAGCAGGAACAGAGCAAGACTACATTAAACAAAGTATACCGTCCCACCATAGAATTACAAGAACGACTAAAATATAACTGTCATCGCATCGTCACACATGTACTGAACGGCAGCTTTCATTGGCTCATTATGTTTCAGGTGAAAGGAAAGGATTCAGGAACGAAGACTTTGTTGCTTTTACACAGAAGTATGGCTTTTATTCTTGAGTTTATAACCGGACTGAAAAACTCAAACTCAAAGACAAGGTCTGTAGATGTAGCTCAACAAGCGTTTGACAAGACAATGGCACAGTATTATAGCTGGCTAGTTAATAAAATGGCGAGTGTGGCGTTCAATGCTCTTCCGAGTACTAAGGTGAGCATGTGCATATGTACAAAAACGTCTGAATGTGTCACAAGAGTTGTGTAGATTCAACTGTCCCGTTCATCATGAGATTTTTAGTTGGTAGCTTCAACTTGCCTCTCAGGATTTCCAATATTATTTGATTGGGCACTCAAATACGTTCAAAACTCATTTCATTTAAGTATTGCTTGGGACAACTGGACCTGGCAGGTTTCTAGTCTTGTTGGGTGTCAAATCAAGGAGTTTCCCCTAAAACTCCTTAGTCAAAGTAAGCCATAGGTAAAGGATAGTCCTGCATGTAATCATGTAAGAACTAGCAAAGCTCTGCAGACTTGAAATTCTGTCTTGTTATGTTTGCCAGGACTGCCTGAATAAGATAACGAACAACGAGCCAAAGACGGCGACAGCGCAGCTACGGAAGCTCATTGACGCTGCCACACCAGTGTATGACAGAGTACAGGAGATATACACACACCACCATCAACTCAAGTCTACATAGAGAGGACGACAAGGGGAGGATTTATCTAGCAAATCTGCCACTCATTCGGATGAAAATCAAACAGGGTCAGCGCACCAAAGGACATATATATCAACAGGAAAAGGAACAGCATCCATTGACGCAATTTTCTGTGTACAAGTTGACATTATTTATACAAAAACTAGATACGAAAGATTTAGTTTATCCTGTTGTTGACAGTGATATGCAAAGGCTACTTTACCCTTGATGACTACATATATGTTTGTATGACCTTGATAACTTGAGCACACTAGCACAGTATATCCAACGTTCATATAGGAGAGATCCTTCCTCGTATGGACCTAATCGACGCTTTTAGACAAGTCTTTCTCAACGAACCATTCCCATAAGTGTCACCTTAACCTCAATTATCCATGCGAATTAACGAGATTGAAAACTAATAAAATGTTTCAGCTATGTTTTTTAACTTGAATTTTTCTTTATGGCATCAAAGCCGTATCATAGTGGTTCAGGCGTTTTTCAAAAATGCATTGTGTTGCGATTTAAGATCCGCTAATGCTCATTTAACAGCACCAGTTTGCTCAAAGTTGTCGGTTCGATTCAATTTTATTGTAAAATTTTATAGTTTAGATTTTGATATGAGTAATGTATAAATACAACAAAAAATATAGGAGTCATCAATCAAGTTTATTGCAGTATAAATTATTGCAGGATAAAAAACAAAGTATGGAAAAATAAAGTATGATATTATGCCGATATTTATGAAAGCAACTAAACTGAAAGCCAAAACCGCAATACTTGTGACAGCTTTTGCGTCAGCACTCGGTAAAGCTCTCAGACCAACAGCAAAGCATTCACATGGGTCCTGCCTATCAGCATGCAAAACAATAAGGTCATCAACTCACAGAAAGATATCACACTCAGATGTGCTGCCAGAAGAAGGCAGCGTGGCAGCTTCGACAGCAGCTGTGACTATAACCAAACACCAGCCAAACGTGAGTATGAAAATTGCCAAAAGCTGTGCGAAAGATCTGAAAATAGAATCAATCGAGTGCCGGGCTATTCTACCCTGAATTTGTACAGCGGCAAAAGAAGAAGTAAAAACACTGTGAACGTCACATCATAGGACGACTTTCGACTAGTGTTGTGATAACAGCCCAATGGAAGTGAATGTTGTTGAAAGCTTGGTATTAGTAGGTGGCAGTGAATTTAACAGAATTGGCACATACAAAGATTAACTGAATTGATCTTATATGACATCCTGGTCCCATCCTGGTCTACCAAATACATCTACTTCTTATAAAAGTTTCAACAACCACAGATTTGTGACCACTCGTGTGACATCCACTCATTGTCATCAAAAATATTATACGTCCATGCATTTATCAGATAATTACAGTACGTTGTATTTGACCCCAAATGTATTATTTTCGCCTCATGTTGATTAACTTTTTCAGGTGTATATAAAGCATTATATAGATGCATTCAGAGAACTTTGTAAACTTCTCTCTAAATTTGGAGTTACCCTCTCATTTGTGGTACAGAATCTACTCGACACCATAGATATCATGGAATTCCACATAAAAAACGACAAGGAAAAGAAAAACTACGAACATGTTGATAAAATGATCCGCTATGAAGTTAAAGCGAAACTGGTACAGAAGAAGGTAGAGTTATTAATAGAATAGTATATGATCTGATGAATCCATCTTTGGATTGAAGCTCCAGGGTTGACATTTCTTACCTTTCCTTTTTTAAGATATAGACAGAATAAAAACTTTCATTCCGGATTTGGCCATCTTGCCAGCATTTGAGCATACCTCCTGGTCACATGACCTGTGGTTTAATAGCTGTTTGTCATAGTAGGCCCCCATAGTAGCGAAAACTCTTTGCCCTTAGTGGCAATCATAAATTAATTACCCTAGCCTAGAGGAGTATATTCCGAGGAATTTACTTTAGCTACTTGAGAATTTTATCTATTACCAATTTTTTTAGCTATACATTAATTTTAGCTTATTTAACTTTGAGGGTGTTTAAACGCTAAAATTTCCTCCCGCTAATACTTTCCTCTCCTCCTCTAGTGTATTTTGGAACGCTTTTCAAAAATTTTCAGCTTTTGAGCCTGCTTTTTGACCATTTTTCATGTGTACAATGCACCGGCTTGGCAACAGTATAAAGCGGTATAGATTTCGGCATGTATGTCCACTTTTGGTGTTTCATTGTAATTGTAGCATATTTGACCATACAAAGGGGCTTTCAGGTTAAAGCATGCAAAATTTAGTTTATTAGACGACATTTAACGCTAACACAATTACTGTGAAAACGTTCAACAACTGAACCAAATATTGACAAATATTCTCTCAGTCAAGGACAACTCCGAATGAAGGTCAAGCAGGAACAGAGCAAGACTACATTAAACAAAGTATACCGTCCCACCATAGAATTACAAGAACGACTAAAATATAACTGTCATCGCATCGTCACACATGTACTGAACGGCAGCTTTCATTGGCTCATTATGTTTCAGGTGAAAGGAAAGGATTCAGGAACGAAGACTTTGTTGCTTTTACACAGAAGTATGGCTTTTATTCTTGAGTTTATAACCGGACTGAAAAACTCAAACTCAAAGACAAGGTCTGTAGATGTAGCTCAACAAGCGTTTGACAAGACAATGGCACAGTATTATAGCTGGCTAGTTAATAAAATGGCGAGTGTGGCGTTCAATGCTCTTCCGAGTACTAAGGTGAGCATGTGCATATGTACAAAAACGTCTGAATGTGTCACAAGAGTTGTGTAGATTCAACTGTCCCGTTCATCATGAGATTTTTAGTTGGTAGCTTCAACTTGCCTCTCAGGATTTCCAATATTATTTGATTGGGCACTCAAATACGTTCAAAACTCATTTCATTTAAGTATTGCTTGGGACAACTGGACCTGGCAGGTTTCTAGTCTTGTTGGGTGTCAAATCAAGGAGTTTCCCCTAAAACTCCTTAGTCAAAGTAAGCCATAGGTAAAGGATAGTCCTGCATGTAATCATGTAAGAACTAGCAAAGCTCTGCAGACTTGAAATTCTGTCTTGTTATGTTTGCCAGGACTGCCTGAATAAGATAACGAACAACGAGCCAAAGACGGCGACAGCGCAGCTACGGAAGCTCATTGACGCTGCCACACCAGTGTATGACAGAGTACAGGAGATATACACACACCACCATCAACTCAAGTCTACATAGAGAGGACGACAAGGGGAGGATTTATCTAGCAAATCTGCCACTCATTCGGATGAAAATCAAACAGGGTCAGCGCACCAAAGGACATATATATCAACAGGAAAAGGAACAGCATCCATTGACGCAATTTTCTGTGTACAAGTTGACATTATTTATACAAAAACTAGATACGAAAGATTTAGTTTATCCTGTTGTTGACAGTGATATGCAAAGGCTACTTTACCCTTGATGACTACATATATGTTTGTATGACCTTGATAACTTGAGCACACTAGCACAGTATATCCAACGTTCATATAGGAGAGATCCTTCCTCGTATGGACCTAATCGACGCTTTTAGACAAGTCTTTCTCAACGAACCATTCCCATAAGTGTCACCTTAACCTCAATTATCCATGCGAATTAACGAGATTGAAAACTAATAAAATGTTTCAGCTATGTTTTTTAACTTGAATTTTTCTTTATGGCATCAAAGCCGTATCATAGTGGTTCAGGCGTTTTTCAAAAATGCATTGTGTTGCGATTTAAGATCCGCTAATGCTCATTTAACAGCACCAGTTTGCTCAAAGTTGTCGGTTCGATTCAATTTTATTGTAAAATTTTATAGTTTAGATTTTGATATGAGTAATGTATAAATACAACAAAAAATATAGGAGTCATCAATCAAGTTTATTGCAGTATAAATTATTGCAGGATAAAAAACAAAGTATGGAAAAATAAAGTATGATATTATGCCGATATTTATGAAAGCAACTAAACTGAAAGCGAAAACCGCAATACTTGTAACAGAAGATTTTCTATCAGTCCCAAATAATCCACAGCATATTCCGTTTGGTCGCCGGTTGTATAAAAATTGAAATGCAGCATTTTAATTTGTTGCATAGGTGGTATTAATAGTGTAAGTGCTTTGACTCTAAAATGGATGGAGTTTGTGACGCCCACAATAAAACTCATGACAACGCTGGGTGCCACAAATACAGTTTAAAAGTCTGCGCTTCTTAACTCGATGTAGTTTTGAGCTTGATTGACTTTTATTCTGCATTTGTTGTTCCTGGTTTTGGTCTGATGATTACCACAGTAATATGTTAGATAGTGTAATCGTCTATGTAGGTATACCTTTTGGAAGAGTTGATGAAGAAAACACATTTAGGATGGGCTCAACTAACAGAGAGCACTGATGATGTAATA
>ERZ1740070.2582-NODE-2582-length-10344-cov-7.703858_pt1 | contig 10344 bp, 7 predicted proteins | sample MGYA00581734_ERZ1740070 | MGnify/ENA primary metagenome ERZ1740070 (study PRJEB43018, sample SAMN04849744) | marine metagenome | isolation source: floating plastic debris | place: Pacific Ocean | collected 2008-09-01 | study: EMG produced TPA metagenomics... | reverse complement strand
TGTTTGACCTTTGAGCAGCCTCACCAAGATTTAGGGCTACAATTACCCCAGATTTTCTTTCCAGTGCAATCATGTTGACTTTGAAATCACACCACCTGGCACTACTCGTTGCATAGACAGACATTTACTTATACACCTGTTATATCTGGATATATCTCTCACCTGGGCTACGTACTAGCTGGAACCACAGGTATATTCTTCTCAGGATTATGGGGACTTAAATTACAAGCATGTGACATGTTGACTTGGCGGTAAATCTATCTCTAAACTGTTGTTGGCTACACCAAGCCTCAAGGAGTTAGAATCTAACTCCTTGGCTACACTCACTACACTACTCTACAGGATAGTCAACCAGTAACACACAGTTCCCCAAACCATCATCACACTGAGTGTGACACACTCATCCAACACATATTCAGACAAGCTTACATCACCATACAAAATGTCTTCTTTTTCTACAAGCCTCAGAGGTGTCCTGGGACCAGTTGTCTGAACAAGGGTACTTTCATTCACCCTTGGTCTGAACACAGGTCCCCAGACATTGGCCCCCACAAGGCCTAAGTCCAACATGCCTACTACAGTACAACTGTGCTTTATTTTATAAATGCTGGCAACTTCTCTTAGTATTCTAATGAACCAGTCCAATGGAATGTCCAATTGATTGGATGGGATAGCCTGTGTTGACTAGACTAATCTGAAGAAAAGGCATGAAATGTCATTCGATTCACTATTCACTAGTAGTAGGTAGATAGTCAGGGCAAGGAGTAACTCCTTGGATAGGGCATTTGTTTTGTTATCTGTTAATTAACAAGTACCACGGTTATATTATGATTATAATATATAATCTATGCTAGTACTGGTAGTCAATGCACAGGGTCATTGGCTTCATTGTCCCGCCAAGCACCACAGATGGCCAAATATGATTAATTTGCAAGCAGACAAGTATCACTATCAAACGTCACAATAATTCTTATTGGACTGCTTGCAAATTCACTTTTTGGCCATTTTAAGGTGCTTGGCTAGTCACTGCAGTGGCCCTGTGAGTCAATGAGAAACATGTAGTTGTAGCTGGTAGATTATAGCAAGGAGAATTGGCAGACACAGTTATTTCAATTCCCAAGTAGGCGTACGCAAGCCTCTACATACACTGTGACTTGGTTGCTGAAACACTGTTGTGAGTAGTAGTCCGTCTGAATGTTGAAGATGAACATAAACACATAGAAAGGGGCCTTTGATAAATATTTGAGCATATGAGTTACCTCTTGTTACTCTTAGAATTTACAACGAGTGACACATAGTAGCCTTGACTGGTTGTTTCACCATACCTTCCAAACTCATCGAGCAGTTGATGCTTATCAGGGGTAACTGTCTGTCATAGTAGAGCAGTCTGTCAGTCAGTCTTGGTCTTGCCTTCACATGAGTAACAGAGCAAATCTTTTGAATGGAATCATTATGTAATGGCCAACAGCACAGTTAGGCATACTTATTACTTTCAGTGTTACTTTTTTCCATGCCCTTTATTTACTGCCTTAACTGATCAGACTCAACTGGATGTTTCAAGGAGTTCTAACTCATTGGATGCTTTTATTTAAGATGATCTGATACTGTTTCCGAGGTGGTATAATATTTCATCTCATCCAGCTGTTTGCTTCCAACTCAAGCTGATATAGCCGTACACCTTGTTTTTATGTTTTTGAATAACTGTAGCCTACTGATTGAAAACCAATCAATATTGAGTGAATTGAGGATTTGCTGAGATTGATCCTTGGATGTTCTTATTTCATATCATAAAATTTCTTACTTAGTTCTTTTTTACTACAGTTTTATGGTTTCTCTAAAGAACTGGTTGTAGCCGTTGCTACGCTGGGCTTCCTTCAAAGTCGGCAGGATGGTGATGGAATTATTGGATGGGGTGCCTGTCGATCAGGTAAGGCTCCGGTTGAAAAGTGCATGTACACCCTTTCCTTGGCAAAGATTTGTCATAACTGTCTGATGGGTGGTTGAAAAACCTCATAAGCCTAGATAAGATTGATATATTAAAATTGAACCTCATGGTTGTGCTACCGGGACAGCCAATATATTAGTTTAAACTACTAAAACAACAGATATCTAGAACTTTGACTGATGATAATATTGTGATCAAATTCCAGTTTTCTGAATTGGCAAAACATCTTGACATATTCATAACGTTTGGTAGGCTTTTTTTCATGCTTGCTTCTACATTGCTTCCCAGTATGTTGTTGATAAGATGAAGCTTTAGTAGACCTTTACCCAGCATTGATAAGAGTGATATTTACAGTATAAAATCCATTCTTGGTTACGGCAAATGATTCAAACAATGATGTTTGACTTTGCCTTGCGATTTGTAAACAAATATCGTATGATTACCAGGCCGATGCTATTACCCACGTGCTATCACATTTCATGAATAGTAACAACAATTTGGCGTTGAATTTGTGCACCAAAGTACTCCAATTTTTCTTTTGTGTCAAGACTACTGAGCATAAATTAAACTCGGTCATTTTATTTATGTTGATCTTTTATTAATTTTCATAGAAATGATAATTATCAAAGTGGTGTAGGCGTAAACACTTTTCACTTTAATTTTTTTAGTGTATGTCTACTGGTCTAGGTCAATGCCATTAGTTAACATGTATGTACATAGAATCTGACCTACATGAACATCCACAGAATCTCACCAATTTCTTTTGTCTTGTCAGCTTGTAGCGCTGACCTGTCAGGCAGTGTCTGTTCCGGCAGCGGTTGGATTTTACCACTATCTCAATCCTAAAACTACCAGCACTAAGACACGACATGGTATCGCTGCAAGTCTGGGTCTCATCTTTGTCACCCTGCTCTATGGATAGTAAGTAATGTCATGCTGGTAGAATTAGATTAAAATTTACTGGTACATTGTAGTTTGTTGTGGCTATGCAATAAGGAAAGTTGTGGTGGGTTGCAATTTGGTATTGAACACTTTACAATAAATGAAATAAAGTTTATTTTGTTGGCAAAAGTATAGGCTTACGGTGCGGCTATCATGCAGTTTGTAGTGACAATCATGCAATGCAGCAATTGAATTTGGTTCATGTTGGTCAATAACGCTAGTTTGCCGAACCGGAATAAGGAATTGCCATCTCTAATTAGCCAAAGAATTATTACCATGGAAAATTTGCTGCCTGAATTCAAAGATGTATGGTAATTGATTGTTAATTGTTACAATGGAATTTATCTTACTGATCGCTTGCAAAGTCCTTTGGGAGTCCTCGGCACCAGAAAGTTTAAATAAGAAGATTGTTCAGAAAAAGTACAATGTGCACAGTTACCTAGGCATACCCTCATAACTTTTATTTTGGAAACTGTCAGTTAGATTACATGAAGCAGTCCAAGGATAAAGCGTTCTTATTTTTAGATCATCTGGCAACCTTTTGTCACAGAGTTTCTTCATTATAAATTTAGTCATAGTTTGCTATATACTCTGGAAGTTGGGATATTTTCTACCAAATTATAACACATAATAGAACCAGAATTATCTGCATACCACCGCAGTGTTAGTCATCGCAGAATGATGTCATACCAGAATGGTGACCGCTGTTCCAATTTTTGATTACATCCAAAGTCTCCTCTTGCCCCACAGTTTGCAGTTGCTCAGCTCCATGACCAGTTTTGGCAAATAGCCTGAAATCATGTGATAAAAATTATGTCCCATAGAACAGTGGGGTATTTGAGGGAAGTAGTTGCAGTCCGGTATAAACACGTCCCGCTGTCATTGTGTATCCTTTGTGTATCATGTGGTCCCAGAACATATAAACGGTTGGTCTCAAGTGTTTGAAATGATTGCCCCTCATACACAGAAATATAGGTCTACTGGGTGCAACGACCACAAATCCCTGCTGTAAATTAGAAATAAACCGTTCCAGCCTCATAAGCAGTCCCTTTGAATGTAATGATTATGATACATTTGTAGGCCCTTCACCAAGGTTGTGTTTTAAGTTTAGCCGCTCTGAGTCGTGAGTTTCAAAGGTTTGTGTCATGAAGAAGGGAACAACTCAAAAAATGCAAATTAGAAAAAAATCAAGGGTGCGGCTTTTCTATACAGAGGTGATTGAACCTGCTGGGTCTAAATTGTTGAGCCAGGCCTAACTCCACATTGTGTCAAAAACCTCAAAAGAATTCTCAAAAACGTGTGAGTCAGATAGCCACCCAAATACACCCCTGCCTTTTATCATTCAAAACAAGACATTCTATGTGTAAGAAATGATACCGCCAGTAAATTGAATAACTTGTACACAGAATATTTTATCATGATGTCATCCAACTGGTTTTGTGCGCTGATAAGAGATGCCCTAATTTGAATTGTGTGGGCGATAATAACATGGTACTTGGTATATTATGAATAGCAAACCCCTCGTATGTTCCATTTTTGTCACCCAGTAGTTGACTCAGACTTCACTTTGGCCACGACAGGCGCATTAACCGATATTTTCTCATGTCATACATTATGCAGGCACGAAAATAAATTACCATTCCAGCGTAAGAACTGACTGGCAGTAGTAACCGTTTCTCCACTTTCTATCAGCACGTTGAGTGCATGGCAACCCAACGCTAATTAGTTAGCTTTATGCCATAATATCTATACTATGTCATATGGTGTCATTGGTAATAAACTCATTGAGTAGACTTGGGCGAAGATATTGCACTTAGCAGAGTAGTGTGGGTACATATAATTCTATACGCTGGCGTTAGGTCAGAGATTGGTTGCTAACTGCACATGTTTATTTTCAAAGTTTTGACAGCAGTATTATCTACCCATGCTGTGTTTCATTGCACTATCGCTTCTATTCTATAGGTAGATCCTACCTCAAGTTTTGTCTGTCCAGAACAGGATTGCCTCCTGGCTAAAAGTTTCAATCTGGTTATCTTCCATCATTTAAGCCTATAGGCTACTGGTGTCATAGAGTAATATGGCCCGTCCCAGGTTACATTGATAGTGCAAATGTGTATAGAAAATCGTGCAATCAATAATGAGAATAGACATTGTTATGAACTCTTCGTTTTCATGGTGTATGGTAACAGCCCTAATATCCGGGCAGTCCAACAGGCAGCAACCACTGGACCCCCTTGATATTGATGCCGCTACCAACAATTTAACTGTAATATTCTTATATTCATCAATCATTTTTTTGTTTTACTTTAGCGAGTCTTCACACATATGGTTGATGAGTACAACAGGTTATATGTTGATGCGGTTCTTGCCTGCAGGCCAGCGAGGATGGTAAGTTCAATAATTTAACTGATAGCGTATTATACTGATTGGATCATTTGCCAAGTATATTGGTAGGCCTATGCTGTTGGACTAAGTGCCTTGACTACAAAACGGGCTTAGTGGGTGCCTGCTACCGATTTCCTGAAAGACGCATCGATATGATTGCCAATAACTCCATCTGATTTGAATTTACAGGAGTAGGGAGAGGGAGTTTTTTTTACTTCTTTTTATCACATTGTAGTGTATCAATTCATAGGGCTACATTGGTATAGGTATAAACTAGCTGATATATTGTAGTGAAGGAATGTCTTTCTCTTCCTCTAAGCAGGAAATATGTTTGACTATGGGGCACGAGAATGCAGTGTAACCCTACATTAATCGTCGGGCGGTGAAACCTGATATAGTATGAAATACTCACATACTTACTCTCACTTATCCGTGCACCTTAACTGTGGAGAGGGTTGCTGTAAGTGGTTTCCCTAATAGTGAGCTTGGGGCTGTAAAAGGTGTTTTAGCTTATATGCCTATGGTCAAACTAAAGAAATATATTTGAACCCGTTTTTTTTCTTGAAACTCTAAAATGTGAATCATAAGAAGACTTTGCATATCAATGAAAACCCCCAGTATCACGAGTTGATCCCGAGTTTATTGAGCTAACAGCACCTCTAAATTGGCCTCAGAGAACTTTCACCTGGAACCTGGCTCAGAGGCGTGTTTGACAACTGCCAAGACTAGTGCCGGGTGACCGGCAGTTGTCACTTCTTGAAGTAGGGGAAGACAACTCAGAATTGGAACAAGAAAAGTTCAAATCCGTCAATATGGTCAAACAAAAGGATGCTGTTGGGGTTTTTAGGCATGCTTAGACCAATTCTGGCCTCAGTTTTGGGCTAGCTCCGCTCCTTCATTGTTTTGGCTAGTTCTAGTCCCAACTCATAACGGTTTTTTTTGCTGATTTTCCTTAAAATGCCAATTTTTTTGGGTAAAACTAGGCAGTCAGATTTTTAAGTGTACCCCCTGACCCAGACCATTGAACCCATTCTCAGTTTAGGTGCATGGACACAATGTTGTTATGGCGAGTGTATTAATACTGTAATATTGTGTGAATTTGAGAATTATTACACCAGGCTTGCTCAACTGTTGTCTAAAGTGTGCAATGAGAGGACACAGCTGTTGTAGAAAACTATATACTTGGTTTGACATTACTCAACGAATTCAATTGTGGTATACCTCTCTAGTATCAAACTATTAGGCCTATCAGTTTTTCTGAAATTTAAAGATGTTGCAAGTTGGTTGATACACTTCAAGGAATTTCATCTTTAGCGGAAGTGGCAAATGCAAGCTTCATAGAGAAAGGCTGATTCAGAGTTTGATCTACGCTTCATGTATTTGGCACAATTTTGGTGATCAAGAAGATTAATAAATTGAACTGAATAGTATCTATTTATATTTTCTTGAGCTCAATTAATATAACATACAATTTTTTTTATCATTGACTATTTCCTTGAAATCGTTGATTTATGTTGTTGATAAAGATGTTTCATGTGTCGCCCATAAAAGTTAGTTCTAAGTATAGGCAGCAATAAATATTGCGTCCTTTTTATTAGAAAACGTTGATAATGATGCCGTCAGTCTAAACTCCGATGACCATCAGAAATAACAAACAAACAGCAGTGAAAATTATAAGGTGAATCTTTGGCCTCAGGGAGTCCTCTTTAGATGGCCATGGCAACAAAAAGTATCAATACCTGTGATTTTAGTACAATCACAGTGGTACACTATCATTTGCATGCCGCCCTGCTCAGCGTGAAGTTTCCGCCATCAGAAAATTTTTACTTAGGCCTACACAGTTAGATTAGAAAAATCAAAGAAGTTGTTGGGATAAGGGCAAAAAAGTTGGGCAAAATATGTCGGAATTGAAGTAGTGGTTTCTTAAAAAGCAAAACTCAGGTTGTCTAAGTTGACTCACTCATGCTTCGGGTTAAACTAGCATAAACTTGGGCGGAATCCACTTCGGGACGGTTGAAGTCCTTTCACAACCTCAAACAAGTTCATATGATTTAATACAGACAATTATTTGAGCGTCTCATTCAATATTGTAGGTCCAGAATCCATGAAGTGTATATTTTATATGGTGTCCTTGGTCGCGTATACCGGCTTACCGGCTTTGTGTTGTTCTGATGTTTAGTCTGAATCTCGCCTCACTGTACAGCGTGATTGTTATTTTTCTAATTTGCGTCACTGGTCCGTCTCTCTTCATTATACCCCTGAGCATTTAAGGTTACGCTGTTTTATAATGTTTAACATGAAATCAAAAATAAGCGATTGAATGAAATCCCACTGTTCTGTAGTGAACTGAGCCACGGTTTCTGGCTATTTCATCGCGAGTTTATGATCAACGATATAAGTCACTGTTTTCTAACCGCTATTGGGAAATTTCAGGCCACTGCTATGAGTGTGTTGGTTTTTATATTAACCAAGGAGCTAAGGGTATGTTTTTCATTTATTTAAGTATATTGCATGTATTTCTGTTGCTTATCGCGTGTATCTCATTTGTTGTTGACAGGGTTACGTTCGCAGCTTGTGTTCTTCATGTGTTAGGAGTTCATTTACATACTTATCTATATCATTACATGGAGTTCAGGGTCGAAGTGTCAAAGTAAGTCTCCCACTTTTTGTCAACCATTTCTTATCTACAAAACTCGATCTACCCGTTGGTCTAGATTTGTGGTCAGTTTTCCCGAAATCCCTTGTTCTTGTTGTGTGGAACAATTTTTGACTCTAACCACAATTTTGTTATCCTATTTTGTTTGGCCCAATCATGAAAAGATTTGAAGCAAGAAATTATTTTGGGAGAACCTCGGTCAGAGATAAAAGTAAAACGCTGTTATCAGGTCAATGTACTCAGTTATGGATTGCCATGTTATGTTTGTCTAAGATCATCATGTAGGTTTTGGTTATGGCCAAGGCTGGTGGCTGCTATATCCACTAGCTGACTCCCATAAGAGTAAAATAGAGCATGTTTACAACTGCAATCTTTGACCGGAATACCATGAAATACTAATTCACAATGATATATGCCATTGTTATCATTTACAGATACAGATACATTGTGGGATAGTCTAAAATGCATTCAACTCTGGAGTTCTCTGAAATTTCTTGAGAGGTGTATTCTTGTATTGGCTGGAATAGGCCTGGCTTTCATGTGTTGGCCCTACCAACCCCATCAGGGCCTGTCTCATGCTAGGTTTAGCCTGCATTAGAATGGAAAATGGCATCAGTATTAGCTATACCAGTACATTGTACACAAACCCAAATCATATCTTAACGGAAGTGTGTCTTATAACTAAGTACTAATAATTTAGATGGTAGTTAGTTACATGGAGTTATATTGTTGTAATGTACACATTGCCAGTTGCCTACATCCATGCTTTAACTTCCCCATATACAGACCACATTTTAAAAACACCCACGTTGTACATGCGCATCTGTGTGTATGTTGCATGTATGACTGAAAACCGTTCGCATGAAGTTGATAACAGTTACTTTGATATTTTTACAGCTCCTTGATGGTTCTGGCTATTAAAGTGTCATACACAGCATTCTCATTAGACGATAATCATAAACCAGACGGAGAACTTACACCGAATCAGCGTAAATTCAAACTCGAGTGAGTCATAGCATGGAATGCGGCCATGAGAAACGCAGTGTATTACCTTGGTTGCAAGGCCTTCTGGCAAATTATAACCTATAATTATTTTCTCAGAATACAGTAATGCGGCTGCAACAATTAATAAGTAGTAAGCTCTGCAAAACTGCTCAATGTGCATAATAGCAATCTGAAACAAATAAGTTAACTTTGGTTCTGTCTGCATATCTTTTAGGTGCTGAGACTTCATATCGAAGGGATTTAGTGGGTGCATAATATCATTAGTGAAGTTTGATACTTGGTGACGCTTACTGCTCCCAATTTGGAGTCTTTGCACTATGTCTAAATTTACGTTTTTCACAATTGATGTAACAGTGTGTTTTGTCCATGTAAGTCAGCAGCCCTCAAGTATTGGAAGACGCCGGTAAATTATGTAAGAGTCTTGGCTGACTGTCTGTGCAGGGAAGAGATAAATTCCTCTCGATTTGGCATGCTTCCTATCCTAACTTTCAGCAGTATAGAGAATATTATTCGGACCATCTACGGTTCACATAACAATTTTCCTCAAATATCCACACTTTTAGGTGTAGTTACAACACATATTGCTCAATTTGTTCTTTGCTTTCTTTTCTTCCACCCACACCAACCTATCTCTACTCTTTTAATGATTAGTTACAACACAAATCGGCCAAGATAAATTGTGTGAGAGATCTAATAAATAGCACAAAACCGTTTATAACTGAATGTTTCATATGTTTCAGGGAGCCGCCGACATTGTACGAGTATATGTGCTTCTGTTTTTGTTTTCTTGGTGCTCTCTTTGGTCCAGCCTATCATTTCCGAGATTACCAGAGGTTTATCCAGGGTAGTCAATACAACTCAAAATGGCCTGCTGTAAGTATTGAATAACACTTTTACGATATTTCTTGGCTAGTTGAACTTGCTAAGAGGACCAGAGATTTGTAACTCACTGAGCATTTTAAAAGTGTAGCAAAATATTTTAAATTTTGTGTTTGATATCACAGTTACATTTATTGGTTGTATAGAATTTTTCTGCTCAACAATTATGGGTTGTCCTCTCGACTATATTATGATTGAAGAGAAGATAACTTTACGACTGGTAGATTTGACAGCCATTTACAATAGCTTGTTCTTAATAATTTCAATGGCAACACTACAGCTTCCTATTCCAATTGAATTTTTGCTTTCTGCACACAGGGACGGGCTGCAAGAATGCTGGTCGTATCGGTTATTTGCTTGCTCACTCATTTCCTAATAGCTGAGAAATTCAGTGCTCAATACAACCTTGGTAGGTAACCGCTGGTTTTTCTTCACACGAAATTGTACTTTATTATTGGCATATGACATTTTTCCATTTTTAAGTGTTCAGAAACCAAGAGATTGATAGTGAGTGCCACTAACCAGACCTGAT
>ERZ1740070.2579-NODE-2579-length-10351-cov-13.516123_pt1 | contig 10351 bp, 10 predicted proteins | sample MGYA00581734_ERZ1740070 | MGnify/ENA primary metagenome ERZ1740070 (study PRJEB43018, sample SAMN04849744) | marine metagenome | isolation source: floating plastic debris | place: Pacific Ocean | collected 2008-09-01 | study: EMG produced TPA metagenomics... | reverse complement strand
TGGACCACTTCGCCCATGATGTCCTTGCCGAACATCTTTTTGACGTGAGAGGCTGGAACCTTGCCAGGGCGGAAGCCCTTTAAGTTCATTTGTGGACGGATCTCTTCAATCCGCTCGTCGAAGCGCTTTTGCAGGTCAGCTTTCGGGACGTTGACCTTATAAGTGCGGCTCAACCCATCAATGGTCTCAACGCTTTCCATACTGGTTATTCCTTGTTGCGGGTCGGGTTGGCAAATTTGAGCTAAAACCCGCGCCATGATTGGCGTTTTGTGATCTGAAACGGCGCTCTATAGGGCAGGGGAGCATTTGTGTCCACGCTGTCTGTATGACCTTTTGCAGAGAAATGCATGAGGAGGGGTTGAGGTCGCGGAAATCGCCCGCTAAATGCCGTTCCACTGATGCGGATGTGACGGAATTGGTAGACGTGCCAGATTTAGGTTCTGGTGTCGCAAGGCGTGGAGGTTCGAGTCCTCTCATCCGCACCATACAGCTCCTAGGCTGTTGGTGTTTCTCTTTAAAAGTAGAACGCGTTATGCGACCAGTTCTGGGCGCCGGGCCGTTCGGTCCATCAGCTCATGGACGCGCGATACATATTGATACGGTTTCGGCGTCGAGAGCGGCATTTGAAATAGAGCGCCAGGTGGAACACCGAACTCGCGCTTGACCATTCGATTGAAATTCGAGTCGGTTGAGAATCCCCAGCGCTGTGAGACCTCATGAACTTTGCCGCGAACGCGGGGGGCTTCGGCAAGTTCCGTTACAGCGCGATACAGGCGGCGACGGCTAATATAATTTCGCACACCGTCCTCCATATCGAACATTCGATATAAAGAGGCGCGTGAGACGCCAAAACTTTGAAGGATAAGCGACACATTTAGTGTTGGCGTATCTAAGCGCGCTTCAATGAACTCCTGGATCGCGATTTTGAGGCTGTTGCGAGCGCGTATTCGGGCGCTTTCACTCGCCTGCGAAGGAGCCATCGCGACTTCTACGCAGCCTAAGAAGCGTTGTATGTCTGCCGGAGCAATTGTAAGCGCGCCAGCCCGCAGTATGTTGAGCAGGTGATCCATTTCCCGACCGATTAGGCGGCCAATCGTAGAGTCCTGACTGTAAACCGGCGCGTGCAGTGTGTCGGAGGGTTCATAATTGATCGCCTGGTGTGGGACGAAGAAGCTCTCGCAATTGTTTTCCGTATGCAGCGATGTGAAGGGCCGAGAATAGTCGAGCAGCGTGATGGCGCCTGTCTCGCACTCAACAGGCAGGCCTGCTGTCTCGACAGAGGCGCGCCCATGCCGATAGCGGTGAACGTGTATCTGGCCGCCTGATTCTTCGACATGCCAGCGCGAGTGACGCGTTACCATGCCGTGATATTGCGAATTGATTATCGAAACCGGATGCACATGCCAGGCGAGGACGCTATAGTCCTTATTTGCATCGGCTTTTTCAATCGGAGACAGTCCAAAGATTGAGGTGCAGGCGTCCATCCAAAGGTCAATTTTTCCATGCTGGATGTCCTGGATCACAGGAATGCCTGGACCGAGTTCACTATACGAGTGGGGTTTCATTCATCCGCCTTGATCTTGTCCCCGCGAAAATACTGCGGGGACGCTTCGCTCCCCAAGCTCGAAAAATAAACGATCTCTACGTGGGCTGTCGATGCCCACGCATTGTCGTTATGTCTCAATATGTTGCATGGTTTATTTGTTTATAAAAGCTAAAAATCGTCGATAATGCAAAAAAAGTTACTCAATAAAGTTATTATAAAAGAATAGAGCGGCAACTGAACTTACATAGATTGAATTGTGAATTCGTAGTACTTGTGGTTGATTTGCGAGGTTCATCGAGGGCATATTGGGCGTCGTGATAGAGGCTCTTTGATGGCCTGGAGCACAGGAAGACATCGCCGTAAAATATGGCCCCTGGGCGACCCCGTTTTTCCACTTGCAAATCATTCTCACCGACGTGACGCCTAGTCGCATCAGAAGAGGGCAGAAAAGCCGCTGAAAAAGGATAGGATAAAGCAGCGAGTCTATGTTGCGCTGGTTGAAAAAGCGTCTTATCCGGACGCAAATAACTGTCCGCCACACTCACTGGGAAGGTGCGCGAAATGTCTGAAGTTGAACGCCTGGCATTAGACTATATGCCGGTCATCCTGTTCCTCGGAATCGGGTTGGCGATGTCGCTTTTGTTTATTGTCGGCAACGCGATTCTGGCGCCAAGTAATCCGGATCCGGAGAAAAACTCAGCTTATGAGTGCGGGTTCAACGCTTTTGATGATGCGCGCATGAAGTTCGATGTGCGCTTCTACCTCGTGGCGATCTTGTTCATCATTTTCGATCTCGAAGTCGCGTTCCTATTCCCGTGGGCGGTGAGCCTCGGTGCGATAGGCGTCTTCGGGTTCTGGTCGATGGTGATCTTCCTGGGCGTGCTGACGATTGGCTTCATTTATGAGTGGCGCCGCGGCGCGCTCGAGTGGCACTAGGAGTTCTCGAGAGATGTCAGGGGAATTCAAACCATACGCGCTGAGTAGTGGCCGATCAGGGGTCGAGGGCGGCTTCGATGTTCGCCAGGACGATCCTTTCTATGCGGGCCTCTCAGACGAGCTCGCAGATAAAGGCTTCTTCACGGCAAAAGCGGACGACCTCATCACGTGGGCTCGGACTGGGTCGCTGATGTGGATGACCTTTGGTCTCGCGTGTTGCGCCATTGAAATGATGCAGGCGGGTAATCCGCGCTATGATCTTGAGCGCTTCGGCATGGCGCCGCGGGGGTCGCCGCGCCAATCTGACGTGATGATCGTCGCTGGCACGCTGACCAATAAAATGGCGCCCGCGCTTCGCAAAGTTTACGATCAAATGCCAGAACCACGTTACGTGATCTCTATGGGATCGTGCGCGAATGGCGGCGGCTATTATCATTATAGCTACAGCGTCGTGCGTGGCTGTGATCGGATCGTGCCCGTCGATATCTATATTCCAGGTTGCCCGCCTACCGCAGAGGCGCTGGTTTATGGTCTGTTGCAGCTTCAGAAAAAGATCCGCCGTGAAGGCTCGATTGATCGCTAGAGGGCGTTGAATATGGTAGATCCAACTGAAGCGCTGACAGAGCTGGGCGAACACATCGCCAGCAAGATGCCAGATGCGGTGCGCAAATTCGACGTCCGCGTCGGTGAGCTGAACCTATACGCCGAGCGGGATCAGATCGTCGCTTTGCTGGACTTTTTGAAGCGCGATTCAATGTGCATGTTTGAAATGGTCGTCGATATTTGCGGCGTCGACTATCCGGAGCGTAGCCAGCGCTTCGAGGTCGTGTACCATTTGCTGTCTATGCGCCTGAATCAGCGCATGCGCGTCAAGATCTCCACCGATGAAGACACACCTGTGCCAAGCATTGTTGAGTTGCATCGCGGCGCCGACTGGTTTGAGCGCGAAGCCTTCGACATGTATGGCGTGGTCTTTTCCGGTCACCCGGACATGCGCCGAATTCTGACCGATTATGGGTTTGAGGGCTATCCGCTGCGCAAAGACTTTCCGCTCACGGGCTTTACTGAAGTGCGCTATGACGACCTCGAAAAGCGTATTGTGCATGAGCCGGTGCAGCTGACTCAAGAATACCGCAACTTCGATTTCCTCTCGCCTTGGGAGGGCATGACCTCCGAAATCCCAGGTGATGAAAAAGCGACCACCGAAGAGGAGGGCGCCTAATGGCTGATGATATGAAATCCGTCCCTGAGGAAGATCGCACCTTCACACTGAACTTTGGGCCTCAGCATCCAGCGGCGCACGGCGTGTTGCGGATGGTTATGGACCTTGATGGTGAACTGGTGGATCGCATCGATTGCCACATCGGCTTGCTGCACCGGGGCACTGAGAAGCTGCTCGAATACAAGACTTATCTGCAAGGCCTGCCTTACTTTGATCGGTTGCACTATTCTGCGCCGATGAACCAGGAACATGCCTGGTGCCTGGCGATTGAGAAACTGATTGGTCTTGATGTGCCACGCCGGGGCAGCTTCATCCGCGTGCTCTATTGCGAGATTGGCCGGATCCTCGAGCATTTGCTGAATATCGGGACGTTCATTCTCGATGTTGGTGCGCTGACCCCGATTACCTGGGCGTTTGAAGAACGCGAAAAGCTGATGGGCTTCTATGAGCGGGCATGCGGGGCGCGTTTGCATGCGGCTTATTTCCGTCCAGGCGGCGTTCACCAGGACCTGCCACAGGATCTGATCGACGATATCATGACCTGGTGTGAAGAGTTCCCGGCAATCCTGAACCGCCTCGAAAGTCTGATCACTGAGAACCGCATCTTCAAACAGCGCAATGTCGATATCGGTCTCGTCGATGAGAAGACGATTATGCAGTATGGCTTCTCCGGACCGATGGTGCGCGGCTCAGGCCTCGCATGGGATCTGCGCCGCAGTCAGCCTTACGAAATCTATTCCGAGATCCCGTCTTCAGTCTTCCCGGTCGTGATCGGTAAGAATGGCGACAATTACGATCGCTACGTTGTGCGGATGGAAGAGATGCTGGTGTCTTGTGACATCATGAAGTGGTGTATCGAGAACATGCCGAAAGGCCTTGTTCTTGCGAAGGGTACGAAAGTCTCTCCGCCGCGCCGCGCTGAGATGAAGAACAGTATGGAAGCGCTGATCCATCACTTCAAACTCTACACCGAAGGCTTCCACGTGCCGGAAGGCGAAGTCTATGCTGCGGTTGAGGCTCCAGCCGGAGAGTTTGGCGTCTATCTCGTCTCCGACGGATCAAACCGGCCTTATCGGGTCAAGCTGCGCGCGCCGAGTTTTGCCCACCTGCAAGCAATGGATCATATGTGTAAGGGCCATCAATTGGCCGACACATCCGCCATCCTCGGATCGCTCGATATCGTGTTTGGTGAGGTGGATCGCTAGTGCTGCCAATTCCAGCCTCTTCCGCCATCTATTTGGCTTATGTGACCGGCGCTTTTCTGGCGCTGCTCGGAATCGTGTTCGCGATTGCCCCGTCACGCGGTCTGGCAATGACCAAGCATCGCGCCGAAAGCTTGCCGACAATTATGGCGGGACGTTATTTCTTCATGGTCTTGGTCGCGGTCGGTGTCGCGATCACAGGAACGCTGCAGCAGGTCGCTTTTGTTTTTATGGGACTGGCAGGCGTCGCGTTCTTTGATGCCGCCACCAATGCGCGCGCCAAGATGGCCGTGATGCCGCACATTCTTGCCGGTGTTGGCGCGTTGATCGTCGCTTTTATCGCTCTGGAGGGGCAGGTCCAATGAGTGCATTTCCGGAGCATCGCCTCTCGATTATTACGCTGGGCGTGAAGGACCGTTCGGCGATGACAGCTTTTTATGAAAACGTCATCGGTTTCGAAAATGTTGGCCCAGAGGGGATGAGCATGTTTGATATGGGCGGCTTCATTTTGGGGCTGTGGGAAGCCGACAAACTGGCGGAAGACGCAGGGCAGCCGGCTCACCCGGCTGAAGGTTTTCGCAATATCGCGCTGGCCTATAATGCGCGCTCGATCGAAGAGGTCGATGGTATCTTTGCGCGCCTGGCTGAAGCCGGCGTCGAAATCACGACGCCGCCACATAAAGCATTTTGGGGCGGATATTCTGGTTATTTCGCGGATCCTGAAGGCAACGCCTGGGAAGTCGCATTCAACCCATTCTGGAAGTTTGACGAGGCCGGCCGTGTGGTCTTGCCGACCGGGGAGACAGCGTAATGGCGCTGAGACGATTTGATCTTGAAGCCGGTGGTGACAGTTTCGCCTTTAAGCCGGAAACAGAGCCAACCATTGCGTTCTGGCTGGGCAAATACCCAGAGGACAAAAAGCGGTCGGCGGTGATCCCGCTCTTATGGCTGGCGCAAAAGGACAATGCGGGCTGGCTGTCTGAACCGGCTATGCGCGAAGTCGCAGATCGGCTCGAAATGCCTTACATTCGGGTCTACGAAGTCGCGACGTTCTACACCATGTTCCGCCTTCAACCCGTCGGCAAACACCACATCCAACTGTGCGGCACGACCCCGTGCATGCTGCGCGGCGCGAATGACCTTAAAGACGTCTGCGCGAAGAAAATCGGCAAGCCGATGCACGTCACAGATGATGGCCGTCTCAGCTGGGAAGAAGTCGAGTGCCTTGGCGCCTGCGTGAACGCGCCGATGGCGCAGATCAACGACTACTACTACGAAGATCTGACGCCTGAGAGTTTTGGCGAAATCCTCGATAAGCTTACCAATGGTGCGGATGTCGAGCCTGGCCCGTTTGTGGATCGTTTGAACTCAGCGCCGCAAGGCGGGCTGACCAGCCTCACCGAAGCGGACTTGTTTGATGGGTCGCGGAACCAAGTTTCTGAGCTGCCGAACTTGCCAAGCGCGACGCCTGCAGCGGAGCCGGAACCTGCACCACAGCCAGCACCTGCGCTCGAAAAGAAAACGACGCTGATCAAAGATTCGAAGCCTGCGCCAAAGGCGGAAGACAAGCCAGACATTGTCGAAGTTGCAGCCGGTGAAGAAGACGACCTCAAGCGCATCAAAGGCATTGGCCCGGTCAATGAGAAAGCCTTGAACGAGCTTGGGATTTATAAGTTCAGTCAAATTGCTGCTTGGACGCCCGCAAATATCGATTGGGTTGAGGATTTCATGTCCTTCCCGGGCCGTATCGAACGGGAAGACTGGATCGCGCAAGCCAGAACGCTGGCCGATGGCGAAGAGACCAATTTCTCAAAGCGCGTCGATGCGGGTGAGGTTGAGTCCTCTAAAGATGAGGGAGAAACATGATGGCGCTTGCCGAAAAGCCTGACCCTCGGAAAAAGCTGATGCTCGCCGTTGGGCTCGACTCAATTTTCGTGATTGTCGGTGCGGCTTTGTTCTTCACCACAGGTCAAGTGTTCTGGATTATCGGGGCGCTGGTCGCTGGCGCTGTCGTGAGCGCACCGTTGATCCTGTCAGCCGTTCGCGAACTTAGGGAGCAAAACAATGCTTCAGGATAAAGATCGTATCTTCACAAATCTCTATGGTGAGCATGATCCGGGTCTCGAAGGCGCGAAGCAGCGCGGGGCCTGGCATTTGACGCGAGACATGCTCGCGCAAGAGCCAGAATGGCTGTGCAATCAGATCAAGGAAAGCGGTCTACGTGGTCGCGGCGGGGCGGGCTTTCCGACCGGTCTCAAGTGGACCTTTATGCCGAAATCGGTTGGCGAGCGCCCACACTATCTCGTTGTAAACGCGGATGAATCAGAGCCGGGCACCTGTAAAGACCGCGAGATTATGCGCCATGATCCGCATCTGCTGATCGAAGGCTGTATGGTCGCCAGCCGCGCGATGCGCGCGCATGAGTGCTATGTCTATCTTCGCGGCGAGTATATCGCCGAACGAGAGGCACTCGAGAAGGCTGTTAAAGAAGCCTATGAGGCGAAACTGATCGGCAAAGACAATCTGAACGGTTGGGATTTCGATCTCTATGTTCACCATGGCGCTGGCGCTTATATTTGCGGCGAGGAAACAGCCCTGCTTGAAAGCCTCGAAGGCAAAAAGGGTCAGCCGCGCCTGAAGCCGCCATTTCCGGCTAATGCTGGGCTGTATGGCTGCCCGACCACGGTGAACAATGTTGAGTCCATCGCCGTCGTGCCGACCATTTTGCGGCGCGGCGCGAGCTGGTTTGCCGGCTTTGGCCGCCCGAACAATACCGGAACCAAACTTTTCTGTGTCTCCGGTCACGTGAACAAGCCGTGCAATATCGAAGAAGAGATGTCGATCACGTTCCGTGATCTCATCGACACTCATTGCGGTGGTATTCGAGGAGGCTGGGATAACCTGAAGGCGGTGATCCCGGGTGGGTCGTCCGTTCCAATGGTTCCAGCCGAACAGATTATGGACGCTCATATGGATTTCGACACGCTGCGTGATCTGCAATCAGGCCTCGGAACGGCAGCTGTCATTGTCATGGATAAATCGACCGACTTGATCCAAGCGATCTCGCGGATTGCTTATTTTTATAAGCATGAAAGCTGCGGCCAGTGCACGCCGTGCCGGGAAGGCACGGGCTGGATGTGGCGCGTGCTTGAGCAGATGGTCAAAGGCGAAGCGCACCATGATGACATCGACAAGCTGCTCGATGTTTCCAAACAAGTCGAAGGCCACACAATTTGTGCGCTTGGTGATGCGGCGGCCTGGCCGGTTCAGGGCCTCATTCGCCATTTCCGCCACGAAATCGAAGACCGGATCACGCAGTACCGCGCCCCACGCGCACTCGTGCAAGGCCACACCGTGGCGGCGGAGTAAGAGATATGTCTGACGATCTTTTCAAACTGAATATTGACGGCGAAGAAGTTGAGGTGCCGCGCTCTTACACGCTGATGCAGGCGTGTGAGGAAGCTGGCGCTGAGATCCCGCGCTTCTGCTATCATGAGCGGCTGTCTGTCGCCGGGAATTGCCGGATGTGTCTGGTTCAGTGGCACGGCGCGCCAAAGCCGATCGCGTCTTGCGCGCAGACAGTTGGCGACATGCGGATGAACCCAGACGGGACGCCGCCAAACATCTCGACCCGAGGTGATTATGTCGAAAAGGCTCGCAATGGCGTGATGGAATTCCTGCTCATCAACCACCCGCTGGATTGCCCGATCTGTGACCAAGGTGGTGAGTGTGACCTTCAAGACCAAGCGGTTGCTTATGGCCGAGCCGATAGCCGTTATGAGCTAAACAAACGCGCGGTCGAAGACAAAAATATGGGGCCGCTGGTCAAGACGATTATGACCCGCTGTATCCAGTGCACACGCTGCGTTCGCTTCGCAGCTGAAGTCGCTGGGGTTGAAGAGATTGGCATGATCTCGCGCGGCGAGAATGCGGAGATCACGACCTATCTGGAAGAAAGCCTGTCATCAGAGCTGTCAGGGAACGTGATTGACCTTTGTCCGGTTGGGGCGCTGACATCTAAGCCGTACGCCTATAATGCGCGCCCATGGGAGCTGCGTAAAACTGAGAGCGTCGACATTATGGACGCGATGGGCGCGAATATCCGAGTCGACGCCAAAGGTGACGCCGTGATGCGCATCATGCCGGTGATTAACGAGGCGGTGAACGAAGAATGGTTGTCTGACAAATCTCGTTTCATTTGGGATGGTCTGGCGCGCCAACGTCTCGATCGTCCTTATGTTCGCCGTGATGGCAAGCTGACACCTGTGAACTGGGGCGTGGCGTTTGATGCTGCGAAAGATGCTTTGTCTGCCGCACCAGAGAAAATTGGCTTTGTCGCCGGTGACTTGATCGAAGTTGAGCAAGCCAAGGCCGCGCTGGATCTTGCGCGTGCGATGGGTGTCCAGAACACTGATTGCCGCCCAGCAGGCGCAGCGTACGGTACGTCCGGCGTGCGAGAGCACTACTTGATGAACTCCACGCTCGCCGCAGTCGAAGACGCGGACGCGCTCTTCCTTGTCGGGACAAATCCGCGCGTCGAAGCGGCGGTTTGGAACGCAAGAATTCGCAAGGCTTGGCTCTGGAATGAGCTCAAAGTCTTCGTCGTTGGCGATGCATCTGACCTGACTTATGACTACACACATCTCGGATCGGATCCGTCTGCGATCGCTGAAATTGCGAAACAGTCTGGCTTTGAAAAACCGATGGTCGTCGTGGGCGAGGGCGCTCTGGCGCGCGAAGACGGAAGTGCCATTCTCTCAGCAGCCAATGATGCAGCGCACAGCATCGGCGCCATTAATGACGACTGGGCAGGCTTTGGTGTGCTGCACACGGCTGCTGGTCGGGTCGGTGCGCTCGATACGGGATTCGTCCCCGGCGAGGGCGGTGCGGATACCGCGAGCATCCTTGACGGCGGTATGGACACGATCGTCTTGCTCGGCGCCGACGAAGTGGACCTTTCCCAAACGGGCAATGCCACGATCATTTACATCGGAAGCCACGGCGATGCCGGCGCGAGCAAAGCCGACATCATTCTGCCTGCGGCGGCCTATACAGAAATGGTCGCCACTTTTGTGAACACGGAAGGGCGCGTCCAGATGACTCGCCGTGCGGTGCAGCCAAAAGGCGAGGCGCGGGAAGGTTGGGCAATCTTGCGCGCGCTTTCGGACGTGGTTGGCAAGAAACTGCCCTACGATTCGGCGGATGAGTTGCGTGCGGCACTGCGCGAAGCAAATCCGGTCTTTGCGGGGCTTGGTTATGCACCTGGCCATGAAGGCGCTGATGCGCTGAAAGAAAAAATCTCAGCAGGTGGGAGCAGCCTCGGCGGCGCGCCATTCACCGCAGCCATTGGCGATTTCTATATGACGAACCCGATAGCGCGGGCGTCGAAGACCATGGCGGAGTGTTCTCTACAGAAACAGGGTCTTGAAACCCCAGTGGCAGCGG
>ERZ1740070.2577-NODE-2577-length-10355-cov-12.663107_pt1 | contig 10355 bp, 7 predicted proteins | sample MGYA00581734_ERZ1740070 | MGnify/ENA primary metagenome ERZ1740070 (study PRJEB43018, sample SAMN04849744) | marine metagenome | isolation source: floating plastic debris | place: Pacific Ocean | collected 2008-09-01 | study: EMG produced TPA metagenomics... | reverse complement strand
GTAGGCTACTGCCCATGATGGCATCAGACATAGCGCGCGAAGCACAGCAGGCGATTACGTTAATCAAGTCGTTTAGCTTAGAGCTCAACCAGTACGGTCCTGAAAGTCAGGTACTGTACTGGCTCAATACATATCGTCCTGTTTGGATTCGCGATGCGATTATTGAAGCGGTTTATCAGGGTCGATACAAGGTTGTCTCTGTGCAGCAAATACTGTCCATCTGGCTGCGACGAGGGCAACCCATCCGTCACTTTACCCCTGGCTTTGAGCAGGTGATTGCAGCTCAGCTCGGGGGACCGCTGCATTTAGCGACAGCTCCACGGCCCATTGAGAGAGCTAACGCACCCCATTCTCCTTCACCACAATTCACTCAAGAAAAGACAGCAGCAGCTAATTTGGCAAGCGCTCCATCTGGACTGAGCGGTGGGTCATATCCTGGTATATCCATAAAAACATTCCCGGTAGAGACATTCCCAGTAGAGACAGTGAATACGCTCGTGGATGTCTACCAGTCCGGCTCGCCGCGCCGAAAGCCGACAGATAAGACAGCAGCCAGTCCGATACAGGAAACGAATCCCCACGACACCAGGCTAATGTTTTATTCAGACTATGTTCGACCGGGTGAGTCTAAGCCCATCCAACCGTTTCAGCCAATGCCTCTTCGTAGGCGTTAGGTCTAGGTTTTAACATCCCCCAGGCGAATTTCTGAGCAAAAAGAAGCCATAATCTGACCGGCTTCTCCACTCAAAACATTGGTTCGCATGCGTAAATTATCGGTGATAAACCACCAGCGCTCTTCGGCTCGGATCCCATCGCTCTCGGTGGTTACAGTAAGCACATCGTTCTCTAACTGGTACTGGCTTAGGGATAGTGACTGGCCAGCGGTCTGACGCAGCAATTTGCCTGTGTGGTCGTCAGTTGCGATCGCAACTAAAAGCGTCGATTGAGTCCTTGTCTGACCGGCACTCAGGGTACTTTTCTGTACAATCTGCAGCCCACCCAAAGCGTCTTCAGCCCCACAGCTAGCCTCACTACAGAGCTGTGCAAGCACATCCGCCTGGGCATCAAGGTAGGTCACCTCTAAATCTGATTTACCCGCCTTAGAGTCTCCCGCTTTTAGATAGTGGGTGGTGCGTTGCGAGAACCACCGTCCCCCCTGCTTTTTAAAAAAGTTCACATTTTGCATGGATAGGTCTGGATAAAGCGGCCCAAGCGGCCACAGTTCGTTATCTGCCTTTAAGTTTACGTCGCCGTGGTCGCGTCAGAAGCCTCAGTTCATAGGCTAAAACCCAGGGATGCCAGCCCTCTTCAGTCATGGGGGCAATTCGCAATGATAAGCTGAAAGATACGACTAAAAAGCTTTTTAATCTGTGGTGAACGTTCAATGACCCAACCCGAGCAAACGCCCTACCTATTGAGAGCCGCCAAGGGCGAAATCTTGGATCGACCACCGGTCTGGATGATGCGTCAGGCGGGTCGATACATGAAGATCTACCGTGACCTGCGGGAGAAGTATCCCTCTTTTCGCGAACGGTCCGAGAATGCAGACTTAGCGATTGAGATTTCACTACAGCCGTGGCGAGCCTTTCGTCCCGATGGCGTCATCATGTTCTCAGACATTTTGACCCCCCTCCCCGGCATGGGCATCCCCTTCGACATCGTAGAAAGTAAGGGTCCCATTATCGAACCTGCGATTCGCACCCAGGCGCAAATCGATGCCATGCGCCCGCTAAACCCAGAGGAATCCCTACCCTTTATCCGTCAGATTCTGACCACCCTGCGTCAGGAAGTGGGAAATGCCTCGACGGTGCTCGGATTTGTCGGCTCCCCCTGGACCCTGGCGGCCTACGCTGTTGAGGGCAAAAGCTCTAAAAACTACGCTGTGATCAAGGGCATGGCCTTCTCTGAACCGGAGATGCTGCACCAGCTGCTGAGTCAGCTAGCCGATGGCATTGCTGCCTACGTGCGCTACCAAATTGACTGCGGCGCTCAGATCGTACAGCTATTTGATTCCTGGGCTGGCCAGCTGAGTCCTGCGGACTATCGCACCTTTGCCCTACCCTACCAACAGCAGGTGGTGCGTCAGGTAAAAGCCACCCATCCCGATACTCCACTGATTCTTTACATCAGCGGTAGTGCTGGTGTGCTCGAGATAATGGGCGAATCCGGCGTTGATATCATCAGCGTTGATTGGACCGTAGACATGGCCGATGCCCGTCGCCGATTGGGTCCCAACATGATAGTCCAGGGCAATGTTGATCCCGGTGTCCTATTTGGCTCTAAGGACTTTATTCGCGATCGCATCCTCGACACCGTACACAAAGCCGGTCGCGGCGGCCATATTTTGAACTTGGGCCACGGCATTTTGCCCGGCACCCCCGAAGAAAACGCCGCCCACTTCTTCGAAACAGCCAAGCAGCTCGAAGACTTACTGGCCGTCCCAGCCTAGCGTACTTCAACGACCGATTCTCAGAGAAGAGCCATGGGCGACAGAGCACTAGCCTATGGCTGCTGGGTCAAAGGGCGTAGCCATACAATCAGCGGGGCGTCACATCAACTGTCATAACTGCTACGCCAGGTAATACTATGGAGACTTAAATGTCGAGAATGTCGAGTCCAACTAAGCTGTGAGTTCACTGGCACCCTCTCTAAAATCATCACCGCAGAGAATTTTTATCACCGGTGCTAGCGGCTGTATCGGCCACTACGTGGTTGAAAGCCTACTCAATACTCATCACGAGCTATTTCTTCTACTACGCAATCCAGACAAACTGCAAATCGACATCGCCCATCAGCCTAGGGTTCATATACTCCAGGGCGATCTGCGCGAGATAGACCAGTTTTCAGACATACTCGGCACTATGGATAGCGCTATCTTGATCGCCACATCATGGGGAGGCGCTCCAGCTATTTACGATATCAACGTTACCGCCAACTTAAGACTGATGGAGCTGCTCGATCCAGACCGAGTTCGGCAGGTACTCTACTTTTCAACCGCTAGCATTTTAGACCGGCAAAACCAACCCCTTCAAGCAGCAGGCCAAGTTTCATTTGACTACATTCGCAGTAAATACCAGTGCCATCAAAAACTAAAAGACCTGGCTATTTTTCCAAAAATCACCACCCTGTTCCCCACATTGGTTTTTGGCGGCGACATCAATAAGCCCTACTCCCACATTTCCAGCGGTTTGACAGAAGTCACAAAGTGGATCGATCTGATTCGTTTTTTTAGCGCTGATGGGACCCTCCACTTTATTCATGCCCAAGACATCGCCACAATCGTCACCCATCTGGTCGACCATCCTCCTGCACCAAGAGAGCCTAGGGAGCTTGTTTTAGGGAATCCTGCCCTCGCTGTGGACCAAGCCGTTGCAGACGTCAGTCACTATCTAGGCCGAGCAATTTACTTCCGCATTCCCTTATCCCAGAGGCTAATAGACTTTTTTATAAAGCTCTTTAAGGTCCGTATGGAGGACTGGGATCGATTTTGTTTGCAGTATCGTCATTTTACTTATCAAAATCCCCTGACCCCGGCCAGTTTCGGCATAGACACCTACTGCGCTAATGTTGATGAACTTTTCCAGGCAGCTGGAATTGAATCAAAGCAGAGAAAAACACGCTAGACTATGTAACGCGGTAACTGCCTACAGTATGTATACTGTCCTGGTTACGATTTGCGACCTAGGTGTTTACTGCCCCAGTTCAAAAATGATTGTGAAAGAAGTGGGACCTCAAGGCCCACTTTTTATTTTGGTTAATTTAGTAAGTGTTCATGACCCATCCTGTCATTCCACAGGTACTTGAAATAGCCAACCCCATTGCTGCAGAGTTGGGGTTAGAGGTTGTTGGTGCGGTTTTGCAAACCAACCACAACCCACCAGTTTTGCGCATTGACGTCCGTAACATGACGCAAACTGACACCAGCTTAAATGACTGTGAGCGTATGAGCATCGCCCTTGGAGAAGAACTAGAGACCGCCAGCGTTCTACCCGATGCCTATGTCCTCGAAGTCTCTAGCCCCGGAGTTTCAAATCAGCTTGAAACCGAGCGTGATTTTATCGTTTTCAAGGGATTTACCATCGAAGTTACTCTGCACACTCCGCACAAGGGAAAAAAAGTTTGGATAGGCACCCTACTAGAACGCACAGATAGCAAGCTAGCCATCAGCCAACGGGGTCGCCGCATTGCTCTGCCCGGTGAGTTAGTACAGTCGGTACAGCTGAGCAACCAGGTTGAGGCATAGATTATGGCCATCTCAAACTGTGCCTGTCAGCACCACCACATTAGCCCGCTAATGTATCAGGTCTAAATCAGCATCATTCTTACTTTTATTAACACTGAAAGCCTACTTATTTAAGAAGGAGAAAGCCTATGTCCATGGTAAGTCTGCCAAGCCTACAGGAAATGATTGAAGGCATTAGTCGAGAGCGCAACCTGCCCCGCTCGGCTGTAGAACAGGCACTTAGCGAGGCTCTTCTCAAGGGATATGAGCGGTATCGTCGCACCCGCCGTATGGACAGTAATCAGTTTGACGAAGACTATTTTGAAAATTTTTCTGTGGAGTTGGACCCAGAAGAGGAAGGGTTTAGAGTACTGTCTAGCAAAATGATTGTCGAAGCGGTTGACAACCCTGATCACCAAATTTCCTTAGCAGAGGTGGTCGAAGTTGCCCCCGAGGCTGAAGTAGGGGACGAAGTTGTACTAGATGTGACGCCAGAGCAGAGGGACTTTGGCCGCATGGCCGCGATCCAGACCAAGCAGGTTTTGGCCCAAAAATTACGCGATCAGCAGCGCCGACTCATCCAAGAAGAGTTCCAGGATTTGGAGGGCACTATCCTACAGGCACGGGTGCTACGGTTTGAGCGTCAGTCAGTGATTATGGCTGTCAGCAGCGGCGTTGGTCAGCCAGATGTGGAAGCCGAGCTACTCAAACGGGACCAGCTGCCCAATGACAACTATCGGGCCAACGCTACCTTTCGCGTTGCTCTCAAAAAAGTTTCAGAGGGCTCTCACCGGGGACCTCAGCTACTTGTATCTCGGGCGGATGCCAGTCTTGTAGTTGAATTGTTCTCAAATGAAGTTCCTGAGATTGAAGACGAGGTAGTGCGAATCGTCGCAGTCGCTCGGGAAGCAAATCCGCCCTCCCGCTCAGTGGGGCCTAGAACTAAAATTGCCGTCGACACCCTAGAACGTGATGTGGATCCGGTGGGGGCATGTATTGGTGCTCGAGGATCTCGGATTCAAGTCGTAGTCAACGAGCTTCGAGGTGAAAAAATTGACGTCATTCGATGGTCTCCAGATCCAGCGACCTATATTGCCAATGCCCTCAGTCCAGCTCGGGTTGACGAGGTCCGTCTGATGAATCCAGAAGACCGTCAGGCCCATGTGCTAGTCCCAGAGGATCAGCTGAGCCTAGCCATCGGCAAAGAAGGACAAAACGTAAGATTAGCCGCCCGTTTGACCGGATGGAAAATCGATATCAAAGATTCAGCCAAATATGACTATGAAGCCGAAGACGAAAGAGTCCAAGCCCAGTTTGAGGCTAAGCGGCAGCAAGAAGAAGAAGAAGCCGCTGCTCGGGCAGCTCAAATGGAAGCTATCAAAGCTGCGAATCTAGCAGCGGCGGCGGCAATGGAAGAAGCCAACGAGGAAGAAATCGTAGAGGACGAGGACATCGCACTAGAAGCCAACGATGCTGACGGCGCAGCGGACTCCGACGAACCACCTGCCTATGAAGAGGAATAGATGCTGTGCAGCCCAACTATCGCCGCTGTGTGAGCTGCCGAAAAGTAGCTGACCGTCAACATTTACTCAGAATAGTCCGTACCCACCCGACAGGGGCAGTTCAGTTTGAACATGGCATGGGACGTTCGGCTTATCTCTGTCCTCAGCCAAGCTGTCTACATCTGGCCCAAAAGAAAAATCGTTTGGGTCGCGCGCTTAAAGTAGCGATTCCAGATACGATTTATCGACTATTACATCAAAAAATCAGTTAGCAGGTGAATCCTTGTCCCCCGTCAAAGACATTTTCTTGAGGCTAGTGCTAATGTAAAATTTAAGACCTGTGCTGATTTTCAGCTAGATACTGCCAAACCTGTCAGACTATCAATGAATGAAGATGGGATACATCTCCTCCTTCAATCCTCAATTGATACACACCATGGCAACATTGGCATCAATAGTCGATAGAATAGGTATTGTCCATATGCCCAAGGGTTAAGATGCAATGTCGTTTCGATAAGGGCAGTAAGTCTATGTGACACCTTACTTCAAAAAATTGCGAGGAATATTTGGATGAACAATGGCAAAGTCAGGATATATGAGTTATCTCGGGAGCTAGATTTAGACAATAAAGATATTCTGACCATCTGTGAGCGTTTGGAGATCGCAGTAAAAAGTCACAGCAGCACGATTACTGAATCAGATGCGGATAGAATCCGTTCGGCTGCATCGGGAGAGACTAAGCGCTCCCTGAAAAAGCCCACTCCAAAACCAAAACAAAAACCTAACTTGACAAAGCCCAAAGCACCGAATCGTCCTGTTCGTAAACAGCAAATCTTAGAGATTCGTCGCCATCAGCCTTCGGCACCTCGGTCCCCTGAGCAAACTCTTTCTCCACCTGAGGCTCTAGAAAGCACTACATCTGAGGCTTCAGAAAGTTTAAGACAACCCCCGAATCGTCCTGGACGGCCTAATTCATCAGTGCGACAGCCCCAAAGGCCGGTTTCTCGTTCTTCTGATGGCCCATCTCGTCCAGCCGTTTCTGGAACGCAAAGCTCGAGTACGTCGGCACCGCAGATTATTCAGCCTAGGCTAGTGTCTCCACCGTCACGTCCCCAGGCACCAAGGCCGAAGTCTATTGGTCGATCGGCATCCGATGCATCGGATGCCAGTGCCAGTACGGGTACCGGAGAAATTAAAGTAAAACCCACGTTGCTTAAGGAGAAGCCTAGCTTAAAGCCTAAGCCAACTATCGAGGTACGTCGATCAAAGCCCAGCGTTTCTGGTGACACCAACTCATCCTCCGAAGATACGGCCAATAATGATGATGGCGGTGATGGACCTATCCTGGTAGGTGCACCGCGACGGCCCGATCTGCGTCGTCCGACAGCACCCGCACGTCCTCCCAAACGAGGTAAGGCTCGTGGCGAAAGTGAAGAGGAGGAAATGCGGCAGCGGGCTAGCAAAAATGCAACCAAGAAGCGCCGTGCCCAGCGCATTGACGAGGAAGAGGACATTGAGGAAATTGCAGGTGGCGCAGGTGGCGATTCTACCGCTACGCCCATGAGTATCTCGCTGATGCGACCGCCTAAGCCCAAGTCCCGTCAGACCCAGGCAAAGCCGGCGGCTGTAAAGAGCCGTTCTATGCCGAGTCGAGGAGGGTCATCGCGAAATAATCGTCGCGATCGCAAGGTTGAAGTGGTCGAAGAAAAGCCAGAACTGATCACGCTCACCAATGGCCTAACGGTCCATGAGCTGGCTCAGGAGATTAGGGAGCCCGAAACCGAGGTTATCAAGTTCCTATTCTTCAAAGGCATTGCCACTAACATCAACCAAACCCTCGATATTCCCACGGCAAAGATGGTAGCCGAGGCGTTTGAAATCGAAGTCGAGACCGTCGAAGCAGAATCTGCAGCCAAAAAGGTTACCGAGATGCTCGACGAGGACGATCTTGAGAGTCTGCAGCCGCGACCGCCGGTGGTGACTATTATGGGCCACGTCGACCATGGTAAGACATCCTTACTGGACGCCATTCGTAAAGCCAAGGTTGCCAGCGGCGAAGCTGGCGGTATTACTCAGCACATTGGTGCTTACCACGTCGATGTGCCCCACGATGGCAATGAACGTCAGGTGGTGTTCCTAGACACCCCCGGTCACGAAGCGTTCACAGCCATGCGTGCTCGGGGTACCCGAGTCACTGATATTGCTGTTCTAGTCGTAGCCGCCGATGATGGTGTTCGTCCTCAGACTATTGAGGCTATTAGCCATGCAAAGGCCGCTGAGGTCCCCATTGTCACCGCTATTAACAAGATCGATAAGGAAGCCGCTAGCGCTGACCGAGTCAAACAAGAGCTGATGGAACATGGCCTTGTTCCCGAGGAATGGGGCGGAGACAGCATCATGGTACCGGTGAGTGCCATCAGTGGCGAAAACCTTGACCTGCTGCTAGAAATGATTCTGCTCCAGGCTGAGGTTGAAGATCTCCATGCCAATCCAGACAGACTTGCCAAGGGTACGGTCATTGAGGCCAATCTGGACAAAGCCCGAGGGCCTGTAGCAACACTGTTAGTCCAAAACGGCACCCTAAAAATTGGTGACTCAATGGTTGTGGGTTCCGTCTTTGGCAAGGTGCGCGCCATGCTCGACGACCGCCTAAATCGAGTCGAAGTAGCATCGCCTTCTTTTGCAGTAGAAGTTCTAGGTCTTAATGATGTCCCCCAAGCGGGTGATGAGTTTGAGGTCTTTGCGTCCGAGAAAGAGGCCCGTAGTGTTGCAGACAGCCGAGCCGTTGACCAGCGTCAATCGCGTCTACAGCAGGCAATGGCATCTCGCCGTGTCACCCTCAATACCCTCTCAGCCCAGGCCCAGGAAGGGGAACTCAAGGAACTCAATATCCTACTCAAAGCAGACGTTCAGGGTTCTATAGAAGCTATTTTGGCGTCCTTGCAACAGCTGCCCCAAGACGAGGTACAAATTCGAGTTCTAATGGCGGCTCCAGGAGAAATCAGCGAAACTGACGTAGACCTAGCGGCCGCTAGTGGCGCTGTCATCATTGGCTTCAATACAACCCTAGCGCCGGGAGCACAGCAGGCATCAGACCGCCTAGGAGTAGATATTCGTGACTACGATATTATCTACAAACTCCTCGAAGATATCGAAGGAGCTATGGAAGGTCTGCTAGAACCTGAACTAGTGGCGGAGGATCTGGGCGAAGTAGAAGTTCGTGCCGTATTCCCAGTACGTAAAGGAGCTGTGGCTGGCTGCTACGTACTATCTGGAAAAGTCACCCGTAACTGTAAAATCCGCGTCATGCGCGACGGGTCCCAAATTTACGAAGGCAACCTCGATTCACTTAAACGCATGCGCGATGATGTGAAAGAAGTGGCTGCCGGGTTTGAGTGCGGGATTGGGGTCGACAAGTTTAGTAACTGGAAGGAAAGCGATCGCATTCAAGCCTTCAAGATGGTGACCAAGCGGCGTACCCTGGCAGGACGGTCCTAATCCTCCATGGTCACACCGTCTGCAAACCGGACTTTCTAGTCCGGTTTAGCCCATAGGTTTAAATCATCGCTTTGAAGAAGAGACAAGGTCATTTGGCCTTGTCTCTTTGTCTTGTGTACTTGATAACCATAACGCCATAAAAACCGTGACTATAGGCACAGCATGTCTTTCACCGCTGCGTTATCTTAGTAGAAGAAAGTGATAAATCACTTATTTAAATCTAGCTTAAGTACACAGGGAAACCTAATGGCTAACAAATTTTCCACCCTATCTGGTACTGAAGACGCCAATGTATGGTTGAGCCTGCAGCGTGCTATCTGCAGCAGTACCGGATTCCAGCGCTGGAAGTCTGAGCTACCCGACGATACGGATAAAATGCCATTAGAGCAGTTAGTTAGGTGTTACCTACGCGAAACACTAGAGACTCTTGCCTACTAGGCAGTATTTGGAGTCAAACCTATTGGGGTTCAAAGAGTATATCTAGCCAGCCTCAGAATTTTTGACCGCTTGGAAAGCAAACAGAATATATAGCCACTGCAAGGAAGTTGAAAAGCTTCCTTTTTTTGTGTGATGGCAATCCGCATAACAATGAATCAGGTATCCCAATAATTTGAAGTGGCGTATCTGGCACACAATATTCGATTGCATTTAGTCAAGGACAGCTTTAACCTCCAATGCCGTTTTCCGTTCGTAGCGACTGCGCTGTTTAAATAAAAAAATTGGGCCCTTCATCCTAGGATGAAGGGCCCAACGACTAAGTTAGGTTACTTAAAACCAAGACAACTAGGCGTTGATGGAAGGAGCCACCATAGCGACAGGAGCTGCTTCACCAGCGGCCAGGTCGAGGGGGAAGTTGTGAGCATTGCGCTCGTGCATTACTTCCATACCCAGGTTGGCACGGTTGATGACATCTGCCCAAGTGCTGACCACACGACCCTGTGAGTCGATGATCGACTGGTTGAAGTTGAATCCATTCAGGTTGAACGCCATGGTGCTGATGCCCAGGGCCGTGAACCAGATGCCGATTACAGGCCATGCACCCAAGAAGAAGTGCAAGGAACGGCTGTTGTTGAAGGAGGCATACTGGAAAATCAGACGACCGAAGTAGCCGTGGGCTGCAACGATGTTGTACG
>ERZ1740070.2576-NODE-2576-length-10357-cov-3.888759_pt1 | contig 10357 bp, 8 predicted proteins | sample MGYA00581734_ERZ1740070 | MGnify/ENA primary metagenome ERZ1740070 (study PRJEB43018, sample SAMN04849744) | marine metagenome | isolation source: floating plastic debris | place: Pacific Ocean | collected 2008-09-01 | study: EMG produced TPA metagenomics... | reverse complement strand
CCTAAGCGGCTCTTCATAGCCTGGTGCGAAATAGCGCCAGAGAAACTCGTTCCATACCGCCATTGCATCAAAGAAAAGCGCCCAGCGAATAGCCAGTGTCCGCCAAGCAAAGTCCGGAAGATCAAAGACCTTATCGAACATCACTTTCCAGATATTGTGCCCCATGGCGAGGCTGCCAAAGATTATCCCTGCAAGGAAGAGTTGCTGGATGGTCGGCTTGATATAGAGGAATGACTTTTCCTGCAAAATGATGCCCAACAGGCCGAAGCCGCCGACAATTGTTGCGGTAAACACTAAGAAGAGCGGAACATCTTCGCCCTTACGCAGGTAGTTAGACACCGCCCAAAGCGTCGCCACAATTAACACGCCGGTCGCCCAATAGAGCGCCGTATCCGGGCTCGCCCACGAATCATTGATCGAGAGGTTGCGCATCACGTTATAGACGAGGATGAAGCCCATGACCGGAACCAAGTCCGCCCAAATCTGATTGGCTTTATCGGCGGCAGTGCCGAGATCGTTCTGATGTTCACTCATACAGGGTCTTACGCAGACGCGCGTCCTCTGGATTTCAACCGTTCGCTCACAAAGCCGCGAGCACCGCCAGCGTCAAGCACCAAAGCCAGGATGAGATAGACGGTTCCGCCGACCAGCGCTTTGGCGAACAGTTCCAGCCAGCTGCCCCAATTCGGGATAAGCATGACGACCGGCCACATGGCGAGCGCGGAAAGACTAATTTTTACAAGTTCCTTGAGCGGTAACGGCAACGCGATGAGACGACGGCCACGCGACGCAAGGAGGACAATGCCTAGGCCATAACTGACCAGCGTTGCGATCACCGCGCCCATCAATTCAAACTGCGGGATAAGAACAAGATTAAGAGCGATATTCGTCCCTGCGGGCACGAGCATGAGCAAAGCTTGCTCGCTCGTGCGATGTGCGAGTTGGAAGGCTTCGGAATAATAGTGGATGATCAATCCGTTCAGTAGGCCCGCAAAAGCAATCCAAGGAATGATATGGCGTGCCCCCTCACGCAGACTTTCCCCGATCATAGCCTCGGAGAGCGGCGTCGCCACTAAAGCCAGCCCCGTAGTGGCTGGAATGCCGAGAAAGAGAAGCGCCCGGATCAATCCGCCAGATTCTTTCGCCGCCGCGTCGGGGCCGCCATCTTCATAGGCCGCCATAATTAGAGGCGCACCCGCCATTGCCGCCCAAGCACAAAGCAAAAGAACGGTCTTATCGGCAACGCCATAGCCTGCCGCATACTCACCGACCGCAGCCTCCCCCAAGAAGAGCGCGATGAGGAACCGGTCTGCGGCGGAGAGCACCAAGTCGAGAACGAGGGCCGCGGCGATCGGGATGCCATATTTCAGATAGGCCTTCCGACGCCTGGCATCAGTGGTCCCGCCCTTCGCCTCGCCGAGCAGCCAGCGTGTTTCTGACAGCGCCCAGAATACACCCGCGATCACCATTCCAATAAAAGGGGCGGCCGCCCCAAAGCCCGTCTGCCAAGCAATCAGCGCTCCAAAAAGGAAGCCGCCGAGCAGACGCGTTGTCTCGATCAACGCATAGCGGCCAACCCTCTGGCTGGCACGATGCGATTCTAGCGCCATCTGCGTCACCGTATTGATTGGCGCGAGCAACGCAATCCAAGGCAAAATGGAGAGATATTCCGGCAGACGTCCGAGCGCCAAAGCCAGGGCGCCAATAAGGCCTGCAGTTAAAACCAGGGACCGAAATGTCAGCGACAGCGTTGTGCGGAAGTGATCTGGTTTCTGGTCCTTTGCATCCGCCTCACCGGCAAACCGATAAGCTGCTGCTTCTGCCGGAGTGAGGCTTAGCGTATGGATAAGAGCCATCGCCGAGAGCATCAACGCATAGCGCCCATACTCCTCAGGCCCGAGCAGACGCGTGAACACATATACCCCGCCGAAGGCCGCAACTCCACTCGCAATTTGCACGGGCAAGTAACCTGCAAGATGACGCAGCAATTTCATCACATGGCCATAGCACTCAGCGTGCCAAGACAGGGTTAAGGCGCGAATTCAAGTAGCATGAGGCCAATGGCCAGCACACTCGCCGCTGCAATCCGCCGAGGACCAAATGCCTCTTTAAGAAATACGGCGCCGAAGATTGCCCCAAAGACGACAGAGGTTTCTCGGATTGCCGTAACATTCGCGGCCTCCGTCAAGGTAAACGCCCACAGGGCTGCGCCATAGGAGATCGTGCCCAACAATCCCCCGATGGCGCCATCGCGGATTTGCGGTGCGACCCCTTCCCATAGGCGCCCACGCCGCGCCCAGACCATGACGGTCGTAATGCCGATCCAATCGAGTAAAAATAACCAAACTACGAACGTAAAGACGGTCTCATACGACGCGGCCAGCCGGCTTCCATTGGCATCAGCCACGGAGTAAAACGCGATGCCCAATGCCGTCACCATGGCCCAAAACAATGCCGCCTTTTGGAGTGGTGGGTGAGATACGCCCCGTTGCTCAGGCAGAGCGAATACGATCAGCGCGCCAGTCGCCACGAGGAGCCCAGTCCAGCCCAGTGGGCTCGGCGTTTCATTTAAAAAAATGGTGGCTGAGATCGCCGTTAGGAGCGGCGCCAAGCCGCGCATGACTGGAAACACCAAAGACAAGTCGCCGCGATGCAAAGACCTAATCATTGCGAATTGGTAGAACCAATGCACAACGACCGAGATCGCTATCGCGCTCCAGATCGTGGGGGTGGGAAGGGGCACAAAAAACGCGAGCGGCACGACACTGAGCGCCATAGCAATCGAGAGGACCATTCGCGTTGAAAGGACATCCCCCCCGCGCTTCACAAACAGGTTTGTTGCGGCGACTGTAACCGCAGATAGCAAACACAAAAGAACAGGAAAAACGTCTGAGCCCATTCCGCCGCTTGGCGCATCCGCGGCGGGGAAGTCAAGCGCTCAGCACGCCACTAAATCGCCGCTTCGACCGCCGAGACTTCCGGCACATAGGCTTTGAGCATGTTTTCGATGCCTTGCTTCAGCGTCATGGTCGAAGACGGACATCCCGCACACGCGCCGCGCATCGATAGATGGACAATGCCCGACTCAGGTTCGAAGCGATGGAAAATGATATCACCGCCATCTTGCGCAACGGCCGGACGCACGCGCGTTTCGATGAGCTCAATAATCTCACCAACGATCTCTGCCGCTTCCCCTTCATAGTCATCCGCTGAGGCGCCCTCTTCAGAAACCGCCATGGCGGCGCTTGCCGTCGCCATAACCGGCAGTCCAGCTACGAAATGGTCCATGATCGCCGCAAGCGCCATCGGGCGAACGTGCATCCAATCGCTATCGGCGTCTTTTGTGAGAGAGATGAAATCACTCCCCAGGAAGACGCGAACGACACCTTGAACCTGAAACAGTGCCTGCGCGAGTGGGCTTGTACCAGCTTCATCGATAGAAGCAAAATCATAAGGCCCCGTGGCGCCCGTCACATCTTGGCCAGGCAAGAATTTCAGAGTTTCCGGGTTCGGAGTCGGTTCAGTCTGGATAAACATCTGGCCAACACGGCCTTTCTTTTCGCCAATTTCAAACGCTTAGATGTGCCAAGCCGGCCTATCTTTCAAGATGCAAGCTGGATCGATTAGTTGATGGCACCGCCAGATGCCGCAACCGCCAGAGCATCAATTTCTTGAGCTTGTAGCGCCGCAATAAAGTCAGCGGTCGCGCCTTCGATCTCGGTCAGATAGTACATCATAGACGCGGGATGGTCTGCGAGAACTGATCCTGTCCCAGCCTGGCTGGAAACGAATAGCGGATTGAAAGTCGCCGCTCGGCGCCACGCGAAGAGCGCGCGATCACGGGCTTCGGCGGCGGTGCGGGAATTGACCAGTTCGGGCTCTTGAATGAGCGAAGACATGAGCATTTGCGAGGCGACCTGAGCATAGGCGCGGGTCTTGTAGATGGCTTCAATGTCAGCGCGGGACGCCGGCCAAGCTTCGGCGCGATCGACGCTGGTGCGCATGCGCGCTTTGGAATCTGTTGCCCAACTTTGATACAATGTGAGCTCATCAACCAACACGCCCAAGCCTCTTGGCTGGGCTGCAAGGCCACGCGAAAGGCGACCTTCATAACTTTGCAAAGCCTCAGCCGCCGCGTTCAAGCGTGGAACCGCAATGGCTTCTTCAGAAGGTTCAAGCAAACGCGCCGCCGCGAGCAAATCTGAATCCGGCAATCCAGGTTCGCGCGAAGCATGCTCAGAGGCAAGCAAGGTGTATTCAGACAAAGCGCCGGTCACGCCATCTTGCCAGGCGGGCAACGCCGTAAGCCGCGCTTGCGGGTGCCACCAAGACCGATCGCTAGCCCATCCAGCCACCGTCAGCTCGCGCCCCAAAAGCGTCATCGCAGTGCCGGTATCATTCGAGTACCAAGGCGTCGCAGCGGAAAGGACAATCGGGCTTGAATCAACTTTGTGGCTGAGCACCGTCAAAGCCGGATAGCCACCGACGAGAACGAGCACCAGCCCGAACTTCGCCATGCCAACCATTCGACGCCAAAAGCGACCGATTGCTGCAGCCATGGGGCTGGGTTCGGCATCATCCAAATAAGCTTCCGAAATGTCGGCACCGAGAAGTGTAACAACGGGTTTACCGTCATCATTGTCGGCTTCGATGTATTCTACCGGGAGCTTATCGGCTTTCATGGGTACTAAACTCGCAATGTCTGTGTGACGCCAGTAAGGCGCAATAATTGCGCCATTTACAAGTCATTAAGACTTAAACTTTGTCAACACTGAGTCCGTGCCCTGATTTTTAGCGGGAAACTGTCGATAAAATTACAGTTTGCGGCTTAATCGATCAACCAGCTCGGGTCGACCATGACAGGTGCGCTCGCAACAGCAACTGTATCATCTTCGATCACTCGTCCCACACCGCCCTCACGTCGCTCGTAAGCGGACACAAGTGACGTGTAAGGTGGGACATGGACGATGCCTTCCCCTTCCACCGGTGCTTTGATTTCAAAGTGCAAGTGGTAGGTCGTCGGCGTCCCGCCAAAATCATTTGAGACCACGCCAATGACATCGCCAGCCTTCACAGTCTGCATGGCTTCAACTTGTAAGCGCCGCATATTCAAGTGAACGTAAGAATAGATGAAGCCGGTCTCCGTCCCTTTCAGCCGAAGCGAGTAAGATCCGATATATTGAATGATCCCATCTTCCACCGCGACCGCGTCGTGCAACCCTCGCTCACGAGGGGTTTGGGCGCGCATTTGAAGACACTCAGTCGCCGTTCCAGTGCGAAGATCCTGACCTTGGTGAACCTTATCAAGGGAACACAAAGGTGTGGTTCGATTTGACGTCCGCGTTTCGCAGAAATTGTCTCGCCAAGGATCGCTATAATTGGAGATATCACACTGATCACCGCCAACGCCGCCACCCGGGCGATAAACCTGTGAGTTCAGATATGTCGGCGCAGACTTGATTGGGAACACCATGTTTGGCGCATAAACAGTATCATCTACGCGTCCGAACCCCGATCCCGGTAGAAGATCGCCAGGAGCGTAATACTCAAACTTCACCGGCAAAGGCTCAGGTTCTGGCGCAGGCTCGGGTTCCGGATCTTGTGTGACCGGTTCCTCCACTGGTGTCTCATCGACGGGTGTTTCGTCGATTGGATCATCCGTTGGCTCTTCTCTCGGTTCCTCAATCGGGTCTTCGATTGGCTCAGGTGTTTCCGGCTCCGGATCGGTGTTGTTGACCGGGACTTCGGGAACCTCTTCTCCCTCGCCCCAGGGGTCATCCACGAGGTCTACAGGTGGCGGAGGACCAGGTGCCCCATCCGGGATCGGTTTTGGCGGTTCGCGCCCATCGCCAGGTACGCGCACAACATCGCATGCGGATAAGGCCATCGCTGAAACTGCAATCAGCGCCCAGTGTTTCTTCGTCATCGCGTCCCCGCAATCAGTAGATTCTCTACTTCGGCTAAGGCATCCGTCTCATTGATACAGGTGCCATCCAAGACCGTTTCTCGCTCTTTGCACATAATCTCGACTAGGTACGACGCGCCATATCGACTGAATGAAACTTGCGCGCCCGTCATGGTTTCTTCATAGGTCAATGGAGTGTCGACGGCAGCACCGCTGCCATTTGGTCGAACCACTAACTTGTCTGTTCCGTTGACGATGAGGTCGTACGCTTCGCCTTTTTGAACTGCGAAATAGCCATCAGCGAGCGGGCGAAATTGAAGCGCATCCTCGCCTGTTGAAGCAACGCTTACGCTCTGCTCGGGCAATAGAATTGGCACCACAGGCGAGCCTCCGCTTGCGACTTCGACCATCCCAGTATCGTTGCTTTCACGACTGGCGAAATCCATGCGGGCTTGGTTCCAATCGATGGTCGCGGTTTTGCGTTCGACCTCATTGCTTGGGGTCGGCGCTTCGATGACTTGAACAACCTCTTCCTCAGCGGCTTCAACCGCGGGAGGGGTCTCTGCTTCAGGCTCTGGAGCGCCTGGAAGTTGGTCACAGGCGCCGAGCGCGAGTGCGCAAAGCGCTGGCGTCAAAAGTGTTCGCATATTTATTTCCCCTCACTGGCGCGGGCAATTGAGTCAATCTCGACATAAGCCACATTGTCCATAGTCTCGAGCGATGCAATCACATCTCTTGGTGAGCGACCAATGGGATCATTCTGTGGCAATCCCAAGACCAACTCGCCGGAATAGCTGGCTCTGATCAACATCAGCCCTTCCAATTGCCGATACTTAGATGCCCAATTTTGGTAAGCGACGCGGGTTGCGGCCTCATCACGTCGGAAATTGCGATAGACCGTAGTCAGCTCAGGCTCATCATTGAACCGCACAATAAAAGTCGCCGCTGGGGCCCGGACCGGGATGGCTTGCGAAGTCACGACAGCTGGCCGCTCAACGCTGTTTTGCGACCAGCTCGGCAAAAAGCCCATCGAACCAGAGGAATCGGTTAAGGCGACGCATCCTGTTGCGCACAGCATGCAAAGCAGGGCGACCAGGCCAATCTGGCCGCCATAGTGCGGTGTATGTCTGCTCATTGCCATTTCCATTCCCCCTCTTTCTCCCATCAATTAGGCAAATCGATGTCCGCCAAATTGAGCAATCCAGATCCACACGGGCGAAGACACATATCTTCGTCATCTTCTAAAGAGATCGCGCCCGGATAAACCGTACACGCGCCAGTGCAGTGGTTCTCTGGAATAGAGCTTACGCCGGACATGAGGGTGGAGACAAGCTCAGCAGATGTAAGATCTGGTCGCTTCGACTTGATCAAAGCGAGCGCCGCCGACACGTGCGGAGTCGCCATGCTGGTCCCTTGCTCATAGGCATAATAGCAGGTTGAAACGGTTGATCCGGTCAGCGGATCGGAGCAATTTTCAGCCGTTTTCGTCGACAGGACCCCGTCTGGATTGCCATCGCCATCATCATCACGCGACATATCTCCCCCAGGCGCCATAAGATCGACCGCGGTGCCATAATTTGAATAAGGCGCGAGGAAGCCGCGCAGATCGCCGCTCCCCACCGTCACCACATTCTCGCAGCCAGCAGGCGCATAAACGTCTGTCGGTACGCCGCGATTACCCGCCGCCACGACAACGACCACACCATGATCGGTCACTGCATCGATTGCATCCTGCATGGAACGTGGGCAAATCTTAAACAGGCCGAGCGACAAATTGATGATGTCAGCTGGGTTGTCATTCCAAACTTCTTCGCCAAGCTCATTGAACTCTGGAATGGTTCCAGCGGCCCAGCGGATTGCGTCATTAATGTCGGAGCGATTCCCGCCGCACTTGCCAAGCGCGCGCACCGGAACGACTATCACATTCCACGCGCCGCCCGCGACTCCGCTTTCATTGGTCGTCGAGGCCGCCCCGACAATGCCCGCGACATGTGTGCCGTGATAGGTGTTTTCGAGCACATTCGCCTGCGGACATATATCACCGGGATCGTTCGGGTCAGCATCGCGCCCATTGCCATCATTGGCGACATCAAGATCGCTCACCATATCCCAGCCCGCTACGACGTTTACGGAGTTGCGAATGTCTGGGTGATCCATTTGGAGACCGGTATCGACCACAGCAACGACCACTTCTTCAGATCCTTGGCTATCCTGATCAGTCCAGAAATCGACAAAACCAGCACCACCAGGCGATTGCCCGTTATCGTCACCTTGTGACTTGTAGTGCCATTGAAGATCAAACAGTGGGTCATTTGGCGTTAGCAGCGCCGGCGCAACGGTCTGGCCTGGATGCCGGATCATTTCATGCTCATAAAGCCAATCTTTCTCGACATATTCGAACTCGCCTGAGGCTCTGAGGTCTTCAATCACGCATTCCATAGCAACGAGCGGATTGGCCTCTGCATTTTGTGCCGCGACCTCATCGCATTCAACGCCCTCTTCCAGCGCGATCCGGCCTTGTTGGAGGACGGCCTCATTGAAGCTCGTTGGGTTGAGGGCATCAGACCCAATTTCGATCACCATTTGGCCAGAACGGGACCGCTGAATGCTAGCGGCCACCTTGAATTTCGATGCCGCCTCAATCATTCGGTCTTCGGCCACCAATTGGCGTTCAAGCGCGGCGTTTGGAAGGATCAGAGCGCGTTCGGCGACCTTTGGGTTAAGCTTGGGTAGCTGCAACATGCGCTCTTCAGGGGTCGGGGGGCGCACAATTGCAAAGCTACGGGTTTTCACGACGGGGTCTTTGATGACGCCACGCTCATAACGCTTTTGATCAACGGTATCTTTTAGCGGCGCGCGAGACACCACCGGTTCTTTTTGCATCGAACGCCGCTGCATTTGAACTTGTTTGCGGGCCTCCGGATCAATGACCGTGATCGGACGCTTTTTTGCCGCCGGCAGTTCAATCCGCCGGATCACATCGGGATCAATGACGGCGCGGTCGACGGTCCGTTGATCCGGAATAATAATCTTGGCTTCCGATTGCTCGTCGACCACAACATCGAGCGAACGTTCTGGTTCTGCCATGACCGCGGCCATCTCAACCCGTGCGGGCAATGCTGCAGGCTTTGCCACGATCGATCCGATCACAAATCGCGGTGAAACTTCGTCATCAGACTCCGGTAATGTGCGTTCAAGAATTGTCCCGGCAAAGGCGCGAGCCTCTTGCGAGACATCGGCATAGTTCGGGCCTTTCGGCACCGTCACATCTTCACCGCCCAGTTGGCCGATGACGGCATCTCCAAGCTCACCGATTCGCTCCAACCGTTCGCTTTGGCGGTCACAGGCAACAAGCCCGATGAACGCTGCGAGACTGGTTACCAGGGCCGTGCGCTTGACCCAATTTGCTCTTCTAGCCATTGAAAATCGTCCCCTAATCTACTGGATCGAGATTGCGTATCTTAACCATATGTCAATCTCGTGGCGAAGGGTATTAGTCGAGCGCGCCAAGTGCCTTTCCGACCACCCTGCCCGCCTCTTCAATCGCTTTTCGAGCCGGGTTGGAGACGGCGGTCATATTCATAAAGCCATGCACCATACCGGGATATTCCTTGGTCGTGACCGGCACGCCATGTGCGGCAAGTTTCGACGCATAGGCCTTGCCCTCATCTTTTAGCGGGTCCCACCCACACAGCACCATATGGGCAGGCGGCAGTCCGGCAAAATCCTCGTCGGGCGCGAACAATGGCGAGACACGCTTGTCCATCCGATCGGTTTCTTTGCCGACATAAGAATCACGGAAATAATCGAACAGGTTAGGTGAGATGAAAAAGCCGCCCTCTTGGAAGCTCATCCGCTTGGCGCGAATGTCGACGAACTGCACCAAGGGATACAAGAGCAACTGAAAGGCTGGGGTGACCGCGCCGGAGCGACCGGTTTCCTGCGCGATGAAGGCGGACAGATTGCCTCCCGCACTGTCGCCCGCAACCGCCATTCTATCCGGATCAAAACCGAGAATATTGTTGCGATCTGCCGCCCAGTGCCAAGCTGCCAAGGCGTCATCATGCGCGGTTGGAAAGCGATACTCTGGCGCCAAACGATAATCGACGGACAAGACTCGGCAGCGCGAACTCGCTGCGAGACGCCGACAAATCACATCATGGGTGTCTAGGTCGCCGAGGACAAACCCGCCACCATGGAAAAAAATTATAGCCGGAGCCGGCGAGATCCCAGCTGCAAGCGGCACATAGAGCCGCGCTTTTAGTGGCCCGGCCGCTCCGTCGACAATGAGGTTTGACATTTCAGCTAGGTCTGGAAGATCCCGCTCGACCGATCGGCTCGCGCGGTAAAAACTATTACGAAGTCCATCAGTAGAGCCTTTCCAATCCATGTTTGAAAAGTCCGGAACCTTGAATTTGTCCATGAAGGTTTTGAGCGTGGCGTCCTTTGCCA
>ERZ1740070.2575-NODE-2575-length-10358-cov-3.950403_pt1 | contig 10358 bp, 7 predicted proteins | sample MGYA00581734_ERZ1740070 | MGnify/ENA primary metagenome ERZ1740070 (study PRJEB43018, sample SAMN04849744) | marine metagenome | isolation source: floating plastic debris | place: Pacific Ocean | collected 2008-09-01 | study: EMG produced TPA metagenomics... | reverse complement strand
AGTCAAGACACCTTCATCTTCAACACCACAGTACGCGAGAATATTGCCTATGGGATGGAAGTAGCCGGTAAAACGCTTCGAGATGACGACATCTACGCAGCCGCTGAAATGGCCAACGCGCTGGACTTTATTCTTGATTTACCTCAGGGATTCGAGACAGTGCTAGGAGAGCGCGGCGTTCGACTCTCGGGTGGGCAGCGGCAGCGAATCGCCATTGCGCGGGCACTACTACGCAACCCAGAAATTCTAATTTTGGATGAGGCGACCAGCGCCCTAGATTCCCTCACTGAAAAGCTTATTCAAGAATCGCTGGAACGACTAAGGGCAGGTCGCACAGTCATCGTCATCGCTCACCGGCTGTCGACCATCGTCAATGCAGATAAGGTTGTTGTGCTAGAAAAAGGTCGAATCGTTGAGCAGGGCAACTATCAAGATTTGCTGGCGCGTCGGTCCGCGCTTTGGAAGTATCACAAAATGCAGTTTGAAACGACTTCTGTGAGTGGCCTGTGATACAACGCATGGAAAACCAGCTGACAAACCAGCCAATATTAATAGTAGGCGCACCTCGCTCAGGCACAACGCTGCTATCAGCCCTGCTGAGCAGCCATTCTCGCATCGCCTGTGGTCCAGAAACGCATTTTTTCTCCAAACTAGACCCGCTTGCGCTAAAAGCAGCCGTACAAGACCGCGCTTGGCCAGCCAAAGGTGTCACCCTACTCAAATCTCTCAAGCTGTCTGGAGCGCCCGTTCATCAGCTGTTCAACCTGGAGATTAATGAGATCGCAAATTACTTACAGCGACAGCAACCATCCGTATCGGCATTGCTAGAAGCACTCACCAAACTACACGCACAGAAACAAGGAAAGCCCCGCTGGGCTGAAAAAACCCCCAATCATCAACTACACCTACCAGCCATTCGGACAGCTTTTCCCAACGCTACGATTCTTAGAATTGTCCGAGACCCGAGGGATTCAGCACTATCAATGCGCAAGCTACCTTGGGCCAGCCAGTCAGTACTGGCCAACTGCTACCTATGGACTCATTGGTATTATAGCAGTCGCTCTTTTTTCAATACAGATAGCAACACGCTCACCATTCGCTACGAAGATTTACTGGCTCAGCCAAATGAAACACTCCAGCTAATTTGCGATCGCATTAGCGAACCCTTTGAGCAAAGCATGCTCAATACATCCCAAGCAGCAACCAGCGTAGCGCCCAGTAACGAACCGTGGAAACAGCAGGTCAGCCAGCCTATAGATGCATCGCGCGCCTATGTGTGGAGGCGCAAGCTACCTCAAGAACTATGGAACGCCGCAAGCCATATTTGCCAAGCTGGCATTGAGGAGTTTGGATATGAGCTGACATCCAAGCCGAGTAAAACAGTGATGATGTATCACCTCAGTCGGCCCTTTATAGAATCGAATCAGTCACTGATCACCAATGCCGCTAATAAAGGCATTCATCTCAAGGCCGTTCGCATAGAAGCGCTAAAGACGGGGAAACGCTACCCCGATGTAATTTTCTGTGATTTGCCAGATTGCGGTGAAACAAAAGCGCAGCGATTGCTCAATACCTGCCTTTTTGCGACGATGCTGATTCAGCGACGGCGGGCCAGAAATAATAACTACTATCTGCCAGCCTGCGTCGATACTGCTCAAGTGCCAGAGGTCGACAAAAAGCTCTGCGCTTTCTTTCTCAGGCTATTGGGTGAGCCAAAAAGCTCTGGGCGAACTGGGGAGCTGTTCACAGCTACAGCATGGAATCCACCAAAGCAAGCCAAGGAAACTGCCAGCCAGATGAAATAGAAAAGTTAAGCAAAAAAGTTGTGAAAGAAATAAAATCTGTCTTTTTACCCTTTGACAAAAACGTTACTAACCCCTACCAGCGGCAACTTTCAGAACATTTGGCCAGCTTTAATGTACAAGTAGAAAAGTGCGGTTCCGGTGAGTTTTTCCTTAAAAAAGCCCTGTTCGAGTGGAAGCCAGATGTTGTACACATACACTGGCTTCATCCCTTTTGTACAAAGGCCAGCTTGATTGAGTCTGTCAAAGACTCTTTCGTATTTATCTGCGAGCTAGCCATTTTAAGAGTGCTAAACGTCAAAATTATTTGGACCGTTCACAATCTTAAAAATCACAATAACAAGTATCTAAAGCTCGATCGCTTCTGCACAAAAATAGTCGCCAAGCTTTGCCATGCCATTATTGCCCACTGCGAAAAGGCTAAAGAAGACATCATTTCTACTTTTAATATAAGCAATCACGATAAAGTTTTTGCGATACCCCACGGCAACTACATCAGCTGCTACGAGAATGCAATCAGCCGAGAACAAGCCAGGAAGACGCTGGATATCGCAGACTCAAAAACAGTGCTGTTGTTTCTGGGCCTAATTCGTCCCTATAAGGGCGTTGTAGCGTTAGCAAGTACGTTTAATCAACTCACACTCAATCAGCCAGCAAACAAAAACGCAGAGCTAGTCATCGCCGGTAAAGTGTGGCGAGATAGTTTGGAGCAAGGCGATTTAATTAGGCAGCAAGCCGCTAAGAACGAGCAGATTCAGTTCATTCCTGAGTTTGTGCCCGACAAAAAAATTCAGCTGTACATGAATGCCAGCGATGTTGTTGTGTTTCCTTATCAAGACATCTTGACATCAGGCGCTGTTTTACTAGCGATGTCTTTTGGCAAGGCTTGCATTGCACCGCGTCTGGGCTGTATTGAAGAAATATTAGACGATAGAGGTGCGTTTTTGTACGATGCTAGCTATACAGCAGTGATGCAGCATGCAATAAAGTCATCAATACAGACGAGGGAGCAGCTCTCTACTATGGGGGTACACAACTATACAGTTGCGCAGCAATATGACTGGGGCTCGGTTGCCGAGCTGACGTATCAGGTATACCAATCGATACCGAACCCTAAGCATAGTCGTTGGCGTTAGCCTGCTGTAGCCATGGGGTAACTAGTGAGAGATCCACAATTTATTTAATCCTCGTTTCTTAGTCGCTTAAGATTTTCTACCTTAAGCGGGGTGTTTGTGCGCAGCACGCGTATTATCCTTTGGCTAGAAACTCATTTAGTCATGGATGGTGGCCTGCCGCTTGACACGATTTAATACGCTGAGACCTCACACGCTTGTCCGAGATTTCAGCGTAAAAGCTTATATCATGAAAATAAAGTCAAGGCCTAGAATAGTCTGACGCTATGGCTAAAGCCGATCAGGAGAGACTGTCGCCAAAAGAACTCGCCATAAAAAAGCAACAGCTGCGATAAACAGTATGAATAAACCAGAGCGTCCACCTTTGCCACTTATCACCATTGTCGTTGTCCCTAGAGAGCGATTCAGCTACGCGCAGCTCTCTCTGGAGAGCCTGTATGAAAATACAACGATTCCTTTTGACCTTGTCTACATAGACGGGAATTCACCGGGGCCAGAGCGTCGGTTCATTCAACAATACTCGCAGGAGAAAGGATTTAAGCTCATTCGCACTGAGCATTATCTTTGGCCGCAGCGAGCACGTAACCTAGGGTTAGCAGAAGTAAAAACGCCCTATGTTGTCTTTGTAGATAACGATGTGGTGGTGCAGCCAGGCTGGCTCCGAATTATGCTGGAGTGTTCACAGAAGACAAACGCCACTGTGGTAGGCCCCCTCATGTGCCATGAGGAACCTATCCACGAAATTGTTCACTTTGCGGGGGGAGAGTCTCGCGTAGTGACAGACATTAAGGAACGGCGTCATCTTAGAGAAAAAATGTATCTGCAGGGGAAGGCAGTTAAGGACGTTTTACCCCGGCTAGAACAGTGCGAAACAGAACTGTGCGAGTTTCACTGCATGCTGGTGAAAATGGATGTGTTTGATGAGCTAGGCGCTTTCGACGAGTCTATTCTCAACACAAAGGAGCACGTGGACTTTTGTATGAACGTTGCAGCGCTTGGTAGAACCGTTTATTTTGAGCCAGATAGCATTGTGACCTACGTGCCGGGCCCCACGCTGGCCTGGCGCGATTTGCATTACTACATGCTGCGCTGGAGCAACGCGTGGGAGCTAGTCAGTCTAGCTCGTCTGCAGGAAAAGTGGAATCTCTGTGAGGATGGCTACTTTAAGCACAAGTACAAGGCACTGGGCTGGCGACGGCGAGATGCCATTTTGCAGCCGATGCTCGACAAAATTGGCTTAACTAATCGCCGTTCGCTGCCAAACAAGCTGATGATGTATGGCCTACTCGCACCGATAGAAGTCGCACTCAATAAGGTATTGACCCGCCAGTACGCTAAGAAGCATTTACAAGCGCCTCTAGCAAAACCAAAAGCAGCAAGCAACATAGCTTCTAAGCAAGCCTCAAAGCCGCCTACGGTAGCGGCGTCTGCTCCTGTCTCTGCAAGTTCATGAAAATTCTTTTGATCAATGACTACGGTGGAGCCACGGGCGGCGCAGAAATTCAGATGTTAACGATCCGGCAGCTATTGCGCGATCGCAATCACGACGTCCGCCTATTCTCTAGCAATGCCGAACTCGTTACCGACAGCCCCATCCTGGCCGACTACACCTGCTACGGCACTACCAGCAAGGCCCAAGTCATTTCGCACACAGCAAACCTGTCTGCCTACCTCTCGCTAAAAAAAGCGCTAGAAGAGTTTCAGCCAGATGTAATACACGTGCGGATGTTTTTGTGGCAGCTCTCACCGATGATTTTGCCATTGCTGAAGCCTTATCCAGCGGTATATCAGGCAGCGGTGTACAAGGCAATTTGCCCAATAGGGACCAATATTTTACCGTCTGGAAAGCCCTGCGATTTCGCTCCTGGTAAAGCCTGTTTGCAGCAGAACTGCCTCACACCGCAAACTTGGGTGTGGATGATGGCTCAGCGATCGCTCTGGCAAAGATGGAAAGGCGCGTTTAATCATATTGTGGCGCTAAGTCAGGGCATGAAGGCCCAAATAGAACAGGCCAATATCGGGTGCGGGCCTAATGTGAAGCGTATTCCAATCAGCGTAATTTACAACGGTACGCCAGAACGTGCCGCTCGACCGCCACTGCGCTCTCCCCCAACGGTAGGCTACGCCGGGCGCTTTACTGCGGAAAAAGGAATAGACACTCTCTTTAAAGCATTTGCAACAGTTACCCGCAGCATTCCGGAAGCGCAGCTGATGATGGCAGGCAAAGGACCGCTGGAAAATGACTTAAGAGCCCTGGCAAAAGAGCTAGGAATTGAAACAAATATTGATTGGCTGGGGCACGTCCCACAGGATGAACTAGAGCGAGCCTTCGATCAGTTATGGGTGCAGGCGGTACCCTCGCTATGGGCCGAGCCATTTGGCAATGTGACTACCGAAGCCATGATGCGAGGCACAGCGGTTGTGGCCAGCGCAGTGGGGGCACAGCCTGAAATTGTAGGATCAGCAAATAGAGGAGGTGACTCTGTTGGGACGCTCGTGCCACCGGGAGATGAGGCCCGTTTGGCGGATGCACTATTACCAATTTTGCAAGATGAAGCGTTGGCAGAGCAAATGGGCGCAGCAGGTCGCCGCAGGGTGATGGCGCACTTTGGCGAGCAGCAATGTGTTGACAACTTCCTGACGCTTTACAGCGACTTGACCCAGGCTTCTACTGCGAACGTTTCCGCAAACGTCTCCGCAGGCACCTCCAAGACTCAATATGCGGATACCCCTCATTAGCACCGCCAACACCGCCAACGATAACGGCCTCCTATAATTAAGCCACCTTGCAAACCAGCTCACTCAAAGCGCGCATTCTTGATGTAGGGAAATAGAACATGAAACAACTGCTGCCACTGAATTCTACCGGCTGGGTCTCTCGTTTTATCAAAAAGAGCTTGCCGGCCTCACCCGTTGAAAGCGATCAGCTAATTCAGCTGATTGGACTCAAGCGCTCGGGTTTGCATGCGCTTTCCTTTTGGATCTTGGGGCATCGCGATCGCAACCTACTCCTCAATAACAGCCCAGTAAAGCGACCCGGCACAGGCTCAGAAATGTCGCGAACGGTACGCGACAGCCCACTCCCCGTACTGGTTCGCCAAGGCGACGAAGTTGCTGTCTATCGAGATCATCAAGAACTGTTTGAACCAGCACCCGCCCATACAGAGCTCTCAATTGTTATTTTTCAAAGCCAGAGCCTACCTTACTTGGCCTCGCAAGCTCAGCTGACAGAGGGCATCACTGCCAGCAACGTCAGGCAGGTACTCACCCTACGCGACCCGTTCAACTGGGCAGCATCGTACATAAAGAAGTCTCAGCACCCAGACGATTACAAGGTATGGCCTGACCTGTGGAAGGAGTACGCCAACGAGTTTGTAGGCAATACTCAATACTTAAACAATCCAGTAAAAATCAACTACAATCGGTGGTTTGTCGATCAGGACTATCGCAAACAAATCTCTGGTGAGCTGGGTCTTACCTTTACCGACAAAGCACTAGAAGTCGTCACTCCGCACGCAGGGGGTAGCTCATTTGACCGGACTCAGTTCGATGCGCAGGCACAGAAAATGCCGGTTACAGAACGCTGGTGTCACTATCAAAATGATCCGCAGTATTTAGAGGTATTCAAACAACGTCCAGATATTCTTGAGCTGGGTATGGAGCTGTTTGAGCTATCGCCTGAGCTAGAAGCGTTTGCTCAGCGGTGCCGAGCGTAATATGGGCTTGCAGCAGAAAGCGATAGCAGGAGCAGCCTGGGCGGCAGTACAAAATTGGGGCAGTCAGTTTGGCGCACTGATTGTTTTTTTGGTGCTGGCTCGGCTGCTAACACCGGAAGACTTTGGTCTAGTTGCCTTGGCCAATGTGTTTTTAGCTTTTGTGCAGGTATTTTTGAATCAGGGCTTTCCGCAGGCGCTGATTCAGCGCAAAAACTTAGAGCCAGAGCACATTGATACTGCATTTTGGACCAATATTGCGGTGGGGGTGGTTTTAGCGATCGCAGGCATGATCGCAGCCCCGTGGGTTGCTGCCGCGTTCAACCGCACAGCACTCACGCCTATCCTTCGATGGTTCTCTTTACTGCTAGTTGTGAGTTCTTTGGTCGATGTACAGCAGGCGCTGCTAGAGCGGGCATTTGCCTATCGGTATTTAGCAGTGCGATCGCTCCTAGGACTACTCATTAGCGGCGTGGTGGGCATTACCTTAGCACTATCGGGCGCAGGCGTATGGAGCCTAGTCGCCCAGCAGCTCATTTATGAAACCGTTGGCATGCTAGTGCTATGGCGGGCAAGCGACTGGCGGCCTCAGTTTCGCTTTTCGATCAGACATTTTCAGGACCTATTCAAATTTGGGCGCAGCATCTTAGCGTTTAACGTGCTTGGCTTTGTTAACAGCCGTTCAGACGACCTGTTGATTGGTTACTTTCTAGGGCCTACAGCGCTTGGGTTCTACAGCTTGGCCTATCGAATTTTGTCTGTGATGACGCAAGTACTAATCGAAACCAGTGAGCGTGTTGCCCTGCCCACGTTCTCTCGCATGCAGCACAATCTCTCACAAATGCGCAGCGCCTTTTACAAGGTTGCCAGATTTACTAGCCTGCTGGCATTTCCCTTTTTCCTAGGAATAGCCGTACTAGCGCCTAAGGTCGTCCCTTTTATTTTTGGCTCACAGTGGATGGCTTCTGTGCCGGTGCTACAGGTACTGGCGATCGTCGGCATTTTTAGAGCACTTTCTCGATTCAAGGGGGCTGTTTTTATGGCCGTTGGCCAACCAGAGTGGAAAGTAAAACTGGGACTGATTGCTTCGAGCTTGAATTTTGTGGGGTTTGCTATTGCTGTGCGCTGGGGCATCGTCGCCGTCTCAGGGGCTTACCTAGTGCGAGCCTTGATTATGTTTCCGATTGTTCAGCTTGTGTTGAATCGATTAATTCAGGTCTCTATTGGTCAATATTTGCGGCAGGCGATCGCACCTTTGGCCGCTTCCCTGACAATGTCGGGTGTGCTGCTTGCACTTGGCCGTAGCTTAGAACAACTCGATATCAGGCTACAGCTAATTGTTCTAATCCTCGCGGGCAGCGGCGTCTACCTGCTAGCATTACAGGTACTGGCACCTCACGTCATACAAGAAGTCATTAGCACCGCTCAGTCTACTTTTCCAAAGCTAAACCTGAAAATTCTCAGCAAAAGATTGTAATTAACAACACTCTTTTATTCAGCAAAGTTATATCGACTCTCCGCATGCCATGTCGCTTCCTTCTTTCTCAATTGTTGTACCCACATACAACCGCCCACCGCAGCTCGCGGCCTGCCTGCAAGCGCTAACACAGCTTGACTATCCGGGAGATCGCGTCGAAATCATCATCGTCGACGACGGCAGCAAAACACCCCTCAACCAAACCGTCGCACCCTTCCAAAAAGACGCAAAAGTCACTTTAGTACGTCAGCAAAACGGAGGCCCCGCCGCCGCTCGCAACACAGGCGTACAGCATGCCACAGGTAACTATATTGCCTTTACCGACGATGACTGCATGCCTGATACGCACTGGCTAAAGGAGTTTGCGATCGCACTGCAAACCAACCCAAATGCCATGGTAGGCGGACGCACCATCAACGCCCTCCCCAGGAACCTATACTCCTCCGCCTCACAGGCCCTGATCGATTATCTGTATAGCTACTACAGCGAAGCCACCCAAGGCATCTTCTTCGCCTCCAACAACATTGCCATGGCCAAGTCTTATTTCCTAGCCATTGGCGGATTCGACATTTCATTCCCTCTGGCTGCCGCTGAAGATAGGAACCTGTGCGACTGCTGGCAGCAGGCGGGCTATCCCATGAAATACGTACCCGCAGCAACCATACAGCACGCCCATGCACTCTCATTAAAGTCTTTTTGGCGGCAACACTTTGGGTACGGCAGAGGAGCCTTCTGCTTCCATCAGGTTCGCGCCAACAGAACAGAACAAAATATCAAAGTAGAGCCCACAAAATTTTATACAGACTTGCTGACCTACCCCATCAAAGAAACAGACATGCCCTCACCACTCAAAGTCTCTAGCCTCTTTTTTCTCTCACAAGTAGCCACCGTTTCCGGTTTTTTCTGGGAACGCTTCACCCAGCCATCATAGGCCAAACATCATAGGCCAGACGTCTTAAAGCGTCATCGTACCCTAGCGCGGCGTTAGCTGATAAAAGAATATAGGCTGGCCAAAGTCTCTATTTTGAAACAGGTCAAACTGTTCAAGTAAAACCAGCCGATAGCGCTGTTCAAGTGCAGCTTGAATTTTCTGATCAGCTTCTTTCTTGAAAGTACCCACCGGGCCAATCGAGAGATAATAGCTAGGATTAAATATACTAATTCGCTCCTCCGCACTACGAAAGCCCATGCGGTCGTTAATCGCCTTAATATCATTAGCCGCTAATGCAAGCGTATCTGTAAACGAGCCCATCACCACATTATTCGAAACACCTTCTGCTTCAACATATTGGTCGATAGCGTTTGCCGTTTCCACTAGCGTAAACTGTGGACTGCGCAGGTAATTACCTATCTTAAACAGACTGATCCCCGTAGAAGCGATAAAAACAATCATCACGATGGCACTGGCGCGCGAGACTTTTTTACGCAAACCCTTTCCACGTAGCACTCTCCCCCGCAATACTTTTCTATAATTGAGCATATGCTCTAGTAAAAGTGGAACCGCCCAAGCCATAGGCACAACCAACACTAAAAAATATCGGGGTGCCGCAAAGTCACTCAGCGAAAAGGTGCCTAATACAGCCGCAACCCATAGCACTGTCAGCCTAAACAGCTGACTTTCTTTGAGTTTGCCAGCCCTAGTCAGTAGAAAAATAGCGCCGAGCAATCCAGGAAACAACAGAGGAAAAAGCGTAAAACTACGCTCAATCACGCGCAGCGGCGCTTTCAAAAACGCAAAGATATTTCTAGGCACCTTGGCAGTAATATTACGATTGGCAAAATATGCTTGGCTTTGGGTATCGCCCACCTGAGATAGCAAAAAATAGCAAAGCCCCAAAGACACACCAACCGCCAGCAGCCAAATTGCAGCTAAGCGCAGCTGCGGCAACAGGTCGGCAGGCAAACGCTTAGCAGACCAGCGCTTACCTAACTGGAACGAAGACAACCACCCCGATATTGCTGGGTCACAAATCGCAATTACAACAACTGGCAAAGCAAATAGCGCGGTTGTTTTTGTCAGCATAGCCAGCGTAAACAGAAGGCCAGAAACCACAACACAGACGATGGTGCCCAGTGCCTCTTTGCTTGGCCCTTTGTTTGCCTTTTCATAGGCCTCTGTGCCGCTATCGACAACTGCCTGCAGCGTTTGCGGCATCGTCACCAGCCACAAACTCGCCATCACAAACACCAGCCATGGCATTTCTAGCAAAGCCAATCGAGAGTAAGCAACCGT
>ERZ1740070.2573-NODE-2573-length-10361-cov-69.966718_pt1 | contig 10361 bp, 6 predicted proteins | sample MGYA00581734_ERZ1740070 | MGnify/ENA primary metagenome ERZ1740070 (study PRJEB43018, sample SAMN04849744) | marine metagenome | isolation source: floating plastic debris | place: Pacific Ocean | collected 2008-09-01 | study: EMG produced TPA metagenomics... | reverse complement strand
AAACATTGAATTCCAGTTGATCTAGTCCATGAAATCTAGGGGGATTTAGTTGGCTGTGTTAGATCAACTCTCTATCAACTCGAAAATATGTTGTCTGTCCAACTCATTTTCTAGCCTCGAAAAAGAGTTGAGAAATCAACAACTATTACCATCGAATTTTAGTTGTTAAATCAGCTCATATTCCACCCTCGAAAAAGAGTTGAAAATTACTAACTTTTTGCATAGATTTTATGTTGTAATCTCAACCCATATTCATCTATCGAAAAATGATTGTGTACACAACTTAATTGTAGAAGTGATTTAAGGCAGTCACAACAACTCATAATCTAGCCTCGAAAAAACGTTGTGGGCTCAATCTTTTGAACAGAGATTCTGTGTTGGCATCTCGATCTCTTTTCTCCACTCGAAGCAGAGTTGTCACTTCAACTAATTTATGAAGAGATTGTGAGTTGAAATCACAACCTTGTTTCCCCCTCAAGAACATGTGCGTCTTCAACCTTATTTACCAGTGAATTTAGGCAGGAACTTCAACCCGTAAAATAGCCTCGAAAAGTGGTTGTGGGCTCAACTTATTTTAGCTGCGATTCCATGTTGAAACTTCAACATCCTTATAATATCACCCCTCACAAATCTTTGAGACATTTTTTTGAAATTTTCAACACATTAGCATAAAAATACTTTGTGTTTTCCCCAACTATGAATCATACCAGTGGTATCCTCGATGAACAGTCATGTTTCAAACCAAAAATCTCTCAGCTTGATTTGTTCGTAGGAGTTGTCTTACGTTGGCTGCCACTGCTGTCCAATCACAAATCATTGTTGAAAAAGTACCGCCTTCATTTGTAGGCATACAGTTTAAAACACATCCAGGTGCAAGTTTTCAAATCATTTGAGATGAAACTGAGTGAGTGCAACGCAACTAGTCTGACGCATATCTATAAACTGCTACTACAAACAGCATTACATACACCAACTTTAACTCGACTTCTGTACACAGACTTTCACTGCAGAGAGCTCTTCTTGCTGGATTGTTGTATTTGTACAGGTAGCTGAGCTGTGATCTAATTGACACACACTACTACAACAAACTAAACTAACTATATTGTATGAAACTATATATTTGACATTATTATTTATTACTATTCCTGACTGGAACTACACTACTACTGTTCAGTTCTGTAACCTGATTGCTGCTGAGGAGTACTCTCATTGATTGACAAGAAAAGGTAAAACTACGATATAATTCATGTGCAGTGGCTTATTTTATGAGACAGGTCCTAATAAGTTCTTTCTCTCAATCATGAATCTGATTTTGTTTTTGCTCCTGTCAGTGGTCTGTTTCAATAATATTAATAACATGATAAAGCCATTTCCAGACAATTGGCTTTTTTGCTAATTGAAACAGCCCCCTGGAATCCCACTGGAGTCATTTCCAAAAAGTAAATATATATTGACACCCATTTGGATGTAGCTAAAGTTAGCATCTCCCAGACTGAACTTAGGCCTAGGTCTACCTTCACTATGAATAAGAGTTTTTGGACTTGACTTGACCTACGATATTGTTTTGTGTTTCCTTCATATTACCCATGTGGGTTAAACTCAAAATGAGTGTGTATGCATTGGCATGAGATGTGGCTTGGACAGGATGATATTGATTGACTATTATAGCGATGGTTTGATATCATGTTGCTATGTAGTTGACAATCCTGTTGCTTCATTCAGCGGTCTTAGACTTCATACACGATCAGTCACGTGTCCTAAGATTCATTTATTTGAGAAGGGGTGTTCACTACCTGTTTGACACGGTCTCTTTTTATTACAGGGAGACCTTTAGGGAGCAATTCCTGATGAATTAAGGTTGCAAATTATGATTGCAATTGAGTATTGGTAAATTTATGGTTAGTGCTGACTGACTTATGATATGAAGGGACCTGATGCATGTACATACTATCTGTGAGCTTTTGCAGACCTACATTTTTTTAAACAACCAATTGAATTGGGAGAGGAAGCTCTCTTAGTTGATTGATGTACATGTACTTGTCACTAGGTTGAGGTATGTGTTGTGGCTCATGCCAAGGAGTTTTCAGTTTAGGCTGTTTGGAATGGACTCTGATCACTTAAGTTTAGTAGTTATTGGCCTTGATGCAAGCTACTAACTAGGATTGTCTAAAAATGGCTAATTCTAATGCAGGGTTTTTGAACTGGAACATATAGCTATGTATTTCTTTCTTTTGGTTTTTGATCTTGCTCAGAATCTGCTGCCAGATATTTAGGCCTTGTACAGATGAAATACCATAAGCTTTGTTAAAATAATGATTGTCTCACAACGCATTTGAAGACATGTTCGAGTTGGACCCTAGTCAATTGCCAAATTTGCCTGAAAAGATGTGACACAAGCATTAGCCAGTAGTGGGCCTACTATTATGAATTAGTGTAGGCTTAGGTCTTGGATCCATTTGACTGAGATTTCATGTGTTATGGTTTTTTGACTCGTTTTATCCCTAGGCTACTACGGTGTTTGGGAATGTGAAATTGCTCATTCATAACAAGTTAAAAGTCTGTCACGATTAGATTGCCTCGTGTGCAGTGGCTTATTTTGAGACAGGTCCTAATAACTTCTCTCAATCATGAATCTGATTTTGTCTTTGCTCCTGTCAGGGGGCTTTTTCAATAAAATTAATAACATAAAGCCATTTCCGGACAGTTGGCTTTTTTCTAATTGAAACAGCCCCCTGGAATCCCACTGGAGTAATTTCCAAAAAGTAAATATGGAAACCCATTTGGATGTAGCTTAAGTTAGCATCTCCCAGACTGAACTTAAGGCCTAGGTCTACCTTCACTTTGAATAAGAGTTTTTTGACTTGACTAGACCTGCAATATGGTTTTGTGTCCTTCATGATGCCCATGTGGGTTAAACCCAAAATGAGTATGTATGTGTAGGGCCTATGCAAGCATTGGCATCAGATGCGGCTTAGACAGGATGATATTGACTACTATAGCGATGGTTTGATATCGTGTTGCTATGTAGTTGACAATCCTGTCGCTTCATTCAGCGGTCTTAGATTTGATACACGATCAGTCATGTGTCCTAAGATTCATTTATTTGAGAAGGGGAGTTCACTACCTGTTTGACACTGGTCTCTTTTTATTATAGGGATGGCTTTAGGGAGCAATTTCGGCTGAATTAAGGTTGCAATCGCAATTGAGTGTAATCGGTAAATTCATGGTTAGTGCTGACTGACTTATAACATGAAGGGACCTAGTTTTGTTTCAACAACTAATGATGGGCTTGACATTGAGGGGAGGGGAAGTTCTAATAGATATTTTGAATCCTGTTTGGTCTAATCTCCTGAAAGAATTTTTCTTTGATTTTGATTTTTGACAGTCATGGTGAATCCAATGAAATCGGGTATTTCATTTGTTCATCCTGGGAAGAGAATACCTTCATATCAGAAAGACCTTTTGAGATTGGTGTCATTACAAAGTTATTACCTTACTAAAAACGGATGGCTGATATTATTCCTGGTCTTATTGAACCTGTTTTGACAATGTGTTGTGGCCATGGTGATGTGGTTTCGAATATTTTCAATCCTTTTTTTCTGGTTATTTATTGATGGGTCTATGGCAGTGGGATGGCTTCGTGGCACTATTACAATGCCGTGGCCATACCCTACCCACAAAAAGTATTCATCAGCACTAATTTTCGCTAACGGAGTTAGCTAATTTTAAAATTATATTCTTTTTATAATATGTTATAATGGAGGGAAACCAAAGTAGCGAAAAACAAAGTTAGCTAATTTACCAGATGAACTTAAAAGTGTCTAGGGTAGTCATAATCCAGTTAGGTTGTTGCAATGTTGAGATAAAAAGTCGTGGCAAATTTTGACCCTGTGTTGGCTTCTCAAACTGCTCAGTTGCCAGTCTTCTGGTCCCACGGTATAATGGTCTCATTCTAATATTAGGGTTCTGACAAGATTGTATTGAGCTGGCAGGTTTGCTCATCCTTATGTTTATCAGGTTGATGATGAGATGAGTGAGAGTTTCATTAATAAGGTGTGAGCCAATGTAGTAACCATCACTGAGTTGTTATAGGGTGTATTGTAATGCGGCACAAATATCGGCTAACACCTTTTGTATAGACACAATAGCCCACTGCCAAAAGTCTTTTGTTTACATCTGATAGCAATCATGTTGTTTATCAGGCTGAAAACAACATGAGTGAGATTGTAGTCAATAGAGTGTGGGTGGATATCCTAGCCATCACTGAGTTGTTTTAGTGTGTATTGTAATGCGGCACAAATATCGGCTAACGCCTTTTGTATTGACACAATAGCCCACTGCACTGCCGAAATTCTTTTGTTTACATCTGATAGCAATCCTGTTGTTTATCAATCTGAAAACAACATGTAGTCACTAGAGTGTGGGTGGATATTGTAGCCATGACTGAGTTGTTATGATGCTTGTTATGTCACACAACAAAAACTTGGCTAACATCTTTTGTATTGGCATAATAGCTCATAGAGGAGAGTCTTTTGTTTGCAGATGATAGCAATCTATCTTTTGTGTTGCCAAATAATATTATACCAGAATATACCTGTATTATGAGGGGCCTACTCAAATCGAATAAGATTACTATCTATCTTACCATTTATCCTATCCTTGCATGCCGCAGTCAGCTATGTGTATGCAGTTGGGCCATGTATGCTTTGTTCAGAATTCACTGTTCTAAAATGTCGGATATTATAGAGGCCGCTTCAAGTTTGTTTGGTAACCAATATTGATTTATTTAATTCCAGGTACTTTACTTCGGACGAACTACCCGAGCTGTGGAATTCTGCTGTCTCACTGAACAGGATGGTGAGTTACAATTCAATCATACAAACAATGTCTTCAAAGAATCAGTTCTTGAAAAATTGGCGTCAGCAAAAAACTGCAGTCAAGAGATTTTTTGAGTCCGATGAAATTAGTAGTAGTTCTATAAGTAAGATATTTGATGAACCTAAAATTGATGGTGACCAACGGAATGCTAATGAGTCTACAAATCTGCCATTAGATTCCGATTGTAGCAGTGAGGAAGCTACACATTGGGATTCATCATCTGACGATGGTGATATTTTAGAATTAGATATTAGTAATGGTGTCAGTAGCGCAGCTGACAAGAATGCCCCGCCGTGTAAGACTTTTGAGGAATTTTTCATGGGTACTGGTGATCTATTTTCCTCTGAACAGCAATTGGCTCTGCGTAGTAAAGTAGCAGACTGGGCTTCAAAATTCCGTCCCACCCGTGACCAAGCCAATGGGATTCTCCATATTCTCAACACTGTGTTTCCTCTAGTACCCAGGGATGTTCGCACTTTGCTTGGCACTGATAAATCTGTCATTGTATCAAAAAAGTGTGGCGGCGATTATAGTTATTTTGGCATCCTCAAAGTATTGGCAGCAAACGATTTGTTAGATCCTCAGCACCCTGTTTTGAATGTGCATATCAATGTTGACGGCCTTCCTCTTTATCACTCCAAGGGTGCTGACTTCTGGCCTATTCTGATGAGTGTCAATGGTTCTGCTCCAGTGATGATAGCTTTGTATTATGGTAGTAGTAAGCCTTCCAATATTGATGAGTTTATGAGTGACTTCATTCAAGAATATCATAGTTTATCTGATGGTTTTGATCACCTTCATGTCAGATATACTATGCAGTTGGATGCGGTTATTGGGGATGCCCCGGCCAGAGCTTTTATGAAACAAACAGTAAGCCATAATGCATATCATTCCTGTGAAAGATGTATAGGAAAAGGGACCTATTGTGAGAGAAGGGTATGTTTTGATGAGTTTAGCTCAGCTCTTAGATCAGATGAAAAATTTGCTGAGGCAGGCTATGATGACACTCATCAGATAGGACTTAGCCCCTTTGTTGCTCTGATAGGCTGTATTACTCGATTTCCACTGGATTATATGCACCTAGTGTGTCTCGGTGTCATGAGGCGGCTAGTAAGATTTTGGAAAGCTGAGAAAACATCAAGATGCAGGATGTCTCCATCAGAGCAGCGCGTGCTGTCGGATAGGTTGACAAGGCTGCATGGTAAACTCCCCTCAGAGTTTGCCAGGCAGCCGAGGTCTTTGATGGAGTCAGACCGCTGGAAGGCTACAGAATGGCGGCAATTCTTATTGTATACTGGTGTGACTGTTCTACACGGGGTGTTGTCCTCAACTCATTATTGTCACTTTCTCTGTCTCTCAATAGCCATGTCAATACTGCTTAATGATGATGATGCTTTCAGGTCGACACATTTGCCATATGCGCGGAATCTATTAAAATCATTTGTCAGGGAATCTAAAGATCTGTATGGCCCAACATTCATAACTTATAATGTTCATTCTCTTCTACATATTGCAGACGACTGCGTTACATATGGAGTTAGTTTGAACAAAATATCTGCATTTCCATATGAAAACTTTTTAGGTAGGTTAAAACGCTTAGTGAGAAATGCTAACAATCCTATAGCACAAGTTGCTAAACGATTATCAGAATGCCATGTCTTGGTTGGGACTAAAAGTTTAAAGACTAGATATACTATGACTCTCCGTGATGGTGTATTTACGATGAAGAATGGTGATATTTGTTTCATCTCAGGTGAAACGCATGTATCTGATGAATTGGTAGTAAAAAGAATATCTAAAACCAGGTTAGGCAGCCTCTTTACTATTCCATGTGACTCCAGGGTGCTAGGTATTGGCAGAATTCGAAACTCTTTGCTGGCTGAGGTTCCTCAAGTCATGATACATAAGGGAGATATTTTCAAAAAAATGGTGTGTATGGCTAATGATGAGGGTAATGAGTTTGCTCTAGTGCCTGTGCTTCATCAAGATTAGGCTGTTGAAACCACTGTAGGCTATACAGTATAAGCTTGGCATGTCGAAATATTGTAGATAATCATTCTGCCGGGGCTGGTATTCTGCATTGTGTCAGTCCTTGGTGGGAAAATTTCTTACTCATTTTATTTTCATACTGCAATATCCGCATCAAACATTCAGCTCTTTGAATCGTATATTATTGTTCATTATCTTACTGGTACTCATCTCTATCATAGCTGATTCCGTTTTTCACAGAATCTCCATGTGATACTCTAGAACTGCATTTGGAGTTCGTTATCATTTATTTTATATTTCTCTCCAGAGGGTGGAGGTCAGCTAGTTGTTAGCTCAGTTGTAAATAAATGTGTTATTTTTTGTGAGCTGATACTCTGCATTTACATTCAAGTCCTTGATTATTGTATTGCTACACCAATATCCAATTTCGCAACAATCATATTTTATATCGCAGCATAGACAGTGTGTTGCGGGATAGTATTATAAACCTGTATAACTTTATTTACTGGGTGGTGGTAGTTATAGTTGGGTAGTTAGGTTGTAAATACGTTCTGTAGAGGTAGTGTGCCCCCAATGTGTCTCGCTTCCTCGTAGCGGTGGGTGGGTGATGTTATGATAGGCATCAGCTAGGAAGACACCAATAGGTATTTTGTGATGGGCGGTGGCTTTTAAATTTTATAATGTGTAAAAATCAAAATTTTTAGCTATTCATTTGTTCATTGTAGCTACTTTAATCTCTTGGGATGTGAAAACGCTAAAAATTCCCCCCGCGAATACTTTCCTCCTCTAGGGTTGTTGTAATTATAGGCTGTGGCTAAGGATGGATTGGCAATGGCATTGGTTGTAGTGACTAGTAACTCGCGTAGTGTTTTCACACTTGTTTCCTCTTCTCTTTTTTTCTTTACAGGCTGAAAAGAAGGTATGGGCACGTGCTTGCTGGGATGAGGGTGTAGGTAAAAATATGGTGGCAACCATCCCTCTGTCATGGGTTGATCAGGCTGAAAAGATTGTGTGGTGGCCTAATAAGAATGCGTCAAAGATGTGTGAAAAACATGCTATTCCAGGAAAAGATTGGCTGAAATTCAAGTTAGAGAAGGTGAAACACATAAGTGGTAAGTAATTGTTGCCTATTGTCAGCCTACCTGAACCCAAAACTGTTGCTCTTAGAAATATGTTATTTGGCCATCAAAATCCATGCATTAGATCAGCTCCCCCATCTGTATTTTTGAGGCCGTAGAATGGAAACCCCTCATGCCTAACATGAAACTTTGGCAACAAACTATAAAAACCTGCCTACCCTGGATTAGGCCTTCACAGAACAAACAGAGAAACAACATCCTGCCTCATTTCATCTCAAAATTTGATATGACGGCCTGCCTTCCTGCCTCGTAGCCGATTGCTGCCTATAAATGTACTTATAGTTTTTGCTGGTATTAAAGTTATTGTTGTGAAAAATGTATATTTGCTGGTCAGGTGGTTTACATTCACAACAAAATGTATATGTGGTGAGCGAATTATATGCTTACATGTTAGTCCATCCCAGTCCAGTCTCAGAAGTCGGCTATCCCAGCAAGTAGCAGGTTTATGACGTATAGTATAAGTAGCTATCTATATGTACCATATTTCTTCACAGTGGATAAGGAAGAATGCGATGAGTACCTGGAGACGGAAGTCCCTGAAGATGATGTGGAAGAGATCACTGGACGGAGAAAGAGAAAAATACCAGCCAAACTAAGGGATTACAGAAGTGGTAAGTAGTGCTGGTGCACCCTTCAGTTTTTTGCTTCTATAAGATGATCCTGCCTTTTTTATAATACCATAACATGTTCTTTCGGTGTTATTAGCCTTTATCTCCCACACACACCCAAAAACAAAAACAAAAATACAAATAACATTTTTGGGTCTATTGTATAAAATTTTAAGATTCTCAATAATAGCCTTGCGTTGCTCTTTATTGATCACGTTGTGGGGATCTGGAATCTGGACAAAACAGCATGGACTGACATGTCTTTCATTTTTATCCTCTGGGATATTGAGATGTTGTGGTTGTGAGGCTCATGTGGGTCGTAGCGATTTAACCTGTGAGATTTTGGCAGGTCTCGTCCAACTTATAGGTCCTGGTATTGTTGTTGTAATTCACTTTGTCATCTTTGCAGACTACAACTCAGAGGACGAGAGACGAAAAAAGCTAGAGGACCGTCTTCCCCTTGCACCAACCATGGGGAGTAGTAGACCGCAATCTAGATCTTCATCAGGTATAGAAAGCTCTAGATTGTCAGTCACTACCGCTACTGCTCATAATTGCTATTAGCACCCCGACTATGCTGCTCACATTTTATCTATCACAAATTTGGCCAAATGTAGATTGCAGTCTGAAATCTGTGAGCATTGCTTCAAGTTTTAACTCTATCCGATAGCTGGTTATGACATTCTAATTTCTGTCATGTGAACATGTGTTACCAGTGAATATTTGTGCGGAAAGGTGTGGTTTTTAATCTTTATTGTTCGAGTTCTCCCTAAAACAAGAGTTGTCTTCCCATGGTAAGTTTGTGTCAGTGAGCGGGTAACTCCAATCTATGAAATACCTATCTCTATGAATTTTTCTTCATTTACCCATCTTCACTCTTAGCTGATGCAATTACAATTTATTTCTGTTTCATATTTGTTTTAGTGAAGAAAGGCAGGAGGAGAAGTGAAGAAAGACAGCAAGATCGTAAACGGCAAAGACTCTCTTTGTCTCACTCACAACCCCAGTCTACCTCTCGTTCCCGCTCCGGCTCCCGGCAACAATCCCGCTCACCCTCTCCTTACTACAGAAGACTCTCACCGTCGCCATCACCACCACGATCTCGCACAGTTCATCATTCTCGATCAATATCACGATCAGCTTCTCGATCTCGATCACACAGCAGTGACTCACTAACCTCGACAGCCTCAGGAGCGTCAAGCAGTACCACGCCAGACTATACCACTGATATGAGAACCAGAGTCGGAACTCCAGTTCGAGAAGTTAGAGGACCGTCACTGGAAGACTTGCAGAGTAAGACATAGGCTACATGTACAATATGTCATCTTGATCAATAGCGTTTAGACATGCATACATACATCTCGGAAAAGATCTGAATAAAATTAATTTGCACCATCTGCTCTCAAGGTCTTACAGAGCAACACTCTCACGTTATGCTGTAATGCATTGCTTCCTGTGTTGTTGATATTTAAATTTCTGCTTTCTGGTGACTCATAGTTTCTCATCCATTACGATTGTAAAAATCTAGTTATGTGTACCAGTGCCAAAAGTCCTGTCCCATATTGGCTTACTCGTGACTATATTGAACATTTATTATGTGAGGTTTGGTGCGACCCACCATGCATACAAATACCCTGCAGGATGAAAATATTCCCGGAATTTAATTTAGCGACCTGGCTCAGATTGGTCAAATTCCCGGGATTACATATTAGCGAATTTTGATTTTTGAATTTCAATTATATAAGTG
>ERZ1740070.2571-NODE-2571-length-10369-cov-7.943572_pt1 | contig 10369 bp, 6 predicted proteins | sample MGYA00581734_ERZ1740070 | MGnify/ENA primary metagenome ERZ1740070 (study PRJEB43018, sample SAMN04849744) | marine metagenome | isolation source: floating plastic debris | place: Pacific Ocean | collected 2008-09-01 | study: EMG produced TPA metagenomics... | reverse complement strand
AGAAAGCCGTACAAATTCGGCTATAGATATAACAAACACCCTCTCCTTCTTAAGGAGAAGGATGGGGTATCTAAATAGGTATTAGAAATAATATAAAATACTATGAAATCCTATGAATAACCAAAATAATTTCTTTTCATTCTCTCGGAATCTAGAAAATAAACCAAATGCTGTTCAAGGTGTTTCCGTAACCGAACTGGATTATTTTCATAGTTTACAAAATGCTTTCAATGTATATAGTGGCAGTTTATTATTACTTGGCGAGCCGGGAATAGGTAAAAGTTTTTTATTAAAAGAATTTCAGGAAAATATAAAAAATAAAAATGCTGATTGTTCAGTCATATTTTTACAAATTTGGACTTGGAGTAATAAACATCTACCTATTCTTGATTGGATTGCTTATCATACATCTTATTCGCGAGAATTATTGCAGCACAAAATTCAAGATCAACAAGTTATATTTATATTTGATGGACTAGACGAGCTTCCTTATAATGTTTCTACATTACCAGAAGACCCTAACTCAGAAAAGCAAGATTATCGTTTAGAATTTCTGCAACAACTATCTAAGTTTACTCAAGAATTTGCAGATGCAAAAATACTAATTAGCTGTCGAAGTCAAGATTATCAACATATAACAAATAATAATAATCAAAAAATTATTCTTAAAGGAGCAGTTGAACTTAAAGCTTTACAAAATCAGGATATTCAAGACTATATAAACCAAGCCTTCGATGATGATAGTCAAATAAATACAATTCTTTGGAATCTGCTGAGGAGAAATAGAGGATTGCGAAAAATGGTTAGCAATCCCTTGCTATTAAGTATTTTTGTAGAAACTTGTAAAAGCACTCAGGATATTGATAAAGTCGCAGCAATTAGTAATATAGGTGAATTATTCAATAGCTTTTTAGAAAAGACCTACCAGCGTTTAGAAAAACGATATTGGGAAACTCATCAAGAAAATTTACCATTATCTTTAGATGAACTCAAAAATCTATTAGGACACGCTGCTGTGGCAATGATGGGGGATTTATACCCCGATGATAATGAAATTTATATGAATATTTTTGAGCTTGTAATTCAAAGATATTATCATCAACATGCTCAACAGAAGATTGACGAATTGATTACGCTATCTCAACAGTTAAACTTAATAGTTTCTACCAATCAAAATCCTATAAGCTATAGTTTTAGGCATTTAATACTGCGAGATTATTTAGTCATAAATTTTCTCCAGAAAGAAATTTATCATATAAAAACAGAAACTAAAATAGAAGCAGCACGAGCTTTAAGTAAGATAAATCATCCTAGAGCTTCTGAGTTGCTAATTGCTCTATTAGAAGACCAAAATACTGATGCGAATGTTTGCTATGAAGCTGTTAATTCCATAGCAGATTTAGATGATGGTGTTGATTTTCGGGGTTATACCCAAGATTTTCCCTACAATGTTGTTAGTTTACAGGTTAGCGAATTTAGCTCCGATAATATCAAAGAATATTTTAATAAATTTGTTGAATACAGACCGATTACAGATTTAGATGCTCAAAAATTTAAAAAGCTAACCTTTGGCAATCCTTTAGCAGTCAAAATGTTAGCAAATATGTGGCGCGATGGTGTTGCGAAAGACACAATTTTTAATCATCCAGAAGCACCGATTCTCACCAAAGGGAAAAGACGTTTAGTAGCACAACTTTTTCTTAATAGCTGTTTAAACGAACAAGATAAACAAGCAGTTTATGCATTAGCAATAATGCGTCGTCCCGAACAAGAATTTTTGAGAAAAACACTCAAAGCTCAAGATAATACAGAACTACACTCTAGATTACAACAACTTCATTACCGCTATTCATTTGTTTCACCGGATGAATTTAAGTTAGATGAACAGTACAAAGTATTTATTCAAGAGTATTTATTAGAGCCAGAACAGCGCTTGAGTCCAGAAATATTAGATATCAATCGACAAGCTAGAAACTATTTCCAACAATGTTTAGATTTATTGATTGAAAATTTAAGTATAAAACAGCAATTAGAAAAACAAGAAGTTACCGAGACAATCAGTAATTTAATTCATCATTGGCAGTGGCGCGATGAAAAGGAATATGATGAAAATTCAGTTTGGAACGATACTAAGCTGACAGAATATCTGATATTAGGATGGCAATATAATATTAACTGGGCGCGTAACCTTCTGCAAGATGCGATTGCTTTTACATCTACAATCAAGTATAAACAGCGCTGGCAACTTTTCAGGCGAGGTTTGGCTTCAGAAGCTACTATTGATGATAAATACTGTCTGTTAAAATATTTAGAGACAGAAGTTAACACACAAGAAATTTCACCCGAAGCAATGGCGATTGTTTTGCTTAAAAGTGGTGAGTTACTCTTGAAACAACAAAGAAATTCAGAAGCCAAAGATAAGTTAAACGAAGCACTTTTACAAGCAGATACTATTAACGCTCTAGATTTACTTCCACAGATACAAGATTTAATTCCACAATTAGAAGCAGAATCCGAAATTACCAATCACTCACACATACTAAAAACATCTCCTCAATTAGAAGCAAAACCCGATTTTAATAATCACTCAGATTATATAACTTCGATTTGTTTAAGTTCGGATGGAACAAAAGCTTTATCCGGTAGTTTTGATAAGACGCTTAAACTTTGGCAACTTTCTCCTCAAAACAGTTTACTCAATTATCAGCTTACTTTTGAGGGACATACTGATGCTATCTATTCAGTTTATCTCAGCCACGATGACAAATTAGCAGTTTCCGGAAGCGCTGACAAAGCTGTTAAACTTTGGGATACTCAAAGCGGAAACTGCATTAAAACATTTGAGGAACATACCGATACTGTCACTTCGGTTGTCTTGAGTCGCGATAATAATTTAATTGTATCCGGTAGTTACGATGGAACTTTGAAAATATGGGATGTCACAACCGAAAAATGTGTTTCTACTTTAAATGAACATCAAGATGGAATACGTTCGGTTGCTTTGAATACTGATGCAAGTTTAGCGCTATCCGGTAGCTTTGATTGCAGTTTAAAATTATGGGATATTAGTACGGGTAAATGCTTGCGTACTTTCATCGGACATACTGCTGAAATACATTCAGTTTGTTTTAGTTCCGATGGTAAATTTGCTTTATCCGGTGCTTTTGATAGAACTTTAAAGTATTGGAATATTGAAACTGGTGAATGTTTGCTGACACTTAAAGAAGATGCTGACGTATATTCAGTTTCTCTCTCTCATGATAATCGCTTTGCTATATCGGGTAACGGGGATGCAACTCTGAAAATTTGGGATATTAGCACGGGTGAATGTTTAAAAGTATTTGAAGAACATACAGATGTTGTTTCTTCTGTGGATTTGACTCAAGATAATCGCTATGCTGTATCTGTAAGCGGTGATGAAACAATTAAACTTTGGAAATTAGATTTACCAGATATCAAAAAACCTGTATCTGAAGAGGAAGTAATTCACAATCCTATTGATAAACCCATAAAAAATTATTGGAAGCTAGGGGGATTAATACTATTACCTTTAATAATTTTATCCTTTGGTTTGATGTTTTGGGTAAGTTCTAATTCCGGAAAAGATACAGCTGATAGAAAACCTCCAAAAACAAAAGAACAAACTTGCGACCGCGCAATTGCTAATGCCCAAGCAGGTATCCAAAATTACCAATCCATAAAGAATAACAATGAAAATATTAGTTCAAAAGCAATATCGATATTGAAGCAAACTCTTGATGAAATAGAGATACAGTATCAAAATAACAAGCAACCAGTTTGTTTAGAAGAATATTTAGGTAGAGTAAGGCATAAATATGCTGTTGAAGTGTTAGCTTCCAGCGGTCAGCAACAAGAAGCTATTGATTTACTTAAGAAAGTTCCTAGCAGCTATAGTCAAATTGAAGCAGTAGAACAAAAACTACAGGAATGGGATAAGTGACAATAATTGAGGATAAAGTCGAAATTTAATTAAATCAAATTAAATTAAATTAAATTAAATTTCAAATTCTTACTTTATCATAGATAGTTCATATGCAATATGGATTTAAATCTGTCTGAAGTTAGATGTTATTTTTATTGAATTAGCGAACATAAATCTCTCTAAATTGTTATTTCCATCTACCAAAAAAATAATCAAAAAATAATCAGTATAATTCAAGTTATTTTTTTACTGTTTTGGTATAATAATTATGATTTTATTGACAATTGAACATTGTTGATAAAAATATCCCTATGTAAAACTGATTAGCTAAAAGTTAAATTCATGTATTTATAAAGACATTGTCGTCTTTCGGGCTAAGCATGAAAAATCAAGAAATGGGGAGATAAATTTCATGAGAGCTACTATGCCGCTAATATCTGTTATTATCCCGGTTTACAATGCTGAAGCGACGATTAAAGAAACAATTGATTCGGTTTTAAATCAAACTTTTACCGATTTAGAACTGTTAGTAATAAATGATGGTTCTAAGGATTCAAGTTTAAGTATAATTTCAAATATTAAAGACTCGCGTTTAAAAGTATTTTCCTATAAGAATGCAGGTGTTGCGATTAGTCGCAACCGTGGAATAAAAAAAGCTGGTGGTAAATTTATTGCCTTTCTAGATGCTGATGACCTCTGGACTTCAGATAAACTAGAAGCACAGTTAAAAGCTTTGCAGTCAAACCCTAAAGCAGCAGTTGCTTACAGTTGGGTGGATTATATAAATGAATTCGGTGAATTTTTACATAATGGGAATCATACTACTATCAATGGAAATGCCTACAAGCAACTGTTGGTAGAAAATGTTTTAGAAAATGGTTCAAATCCTTTAATTCGTCGAGATGCTTTAATTAAGGTTGGTGGTTTTAATCAGTCATTGACACCTGCTGAAGATTGGGATATGTGGTTGCGTTTAGCGGCTTGTTATGATTTTGTGACGGTACCATATCCTCAGATTTTGTACCGCACTTTATCTCATTCTGGTTCTACTAATGTTCTAAAAATGGAAAAAGTTTGCTCGCAATTGATTGAACAAGCTTTTAATCGTGCCCCTGCATCCTTTCAGTATTTAAAAAAAAGAGCTTCTGGAATCCTCTACTATTATCTGATTCATAAGTCGTTAGAGTCGAAGAATTCCAGTCAAAATTCTATAGCTGCGATGAGATTCTTTTGTAATACGATTCGCTACGATGCATCAGTTTGGCAATGGCGAATTATGCTAAAAACCATCATCAGAATTTCGACCTTATTTGTCTTACCACCGTTGATATATCAGAGATTTAAGGCAGTATATAAAAGAAAACTTGGTTTTTGATATTGGTACAAGATGTCAGTTAAGCAGTAATATTACATTTCATTTGTAATTGCAGATTCTCTAACTTTAAATTCTCTACCTGTAGTTTTAATTGTTGGTTCTGATTCTGTAATTCTTCAACTAGACTTTTATTTTCGACTGCAAGATTTATTACCTTTCTACGATTTTCTAGCGAAAACCATTTTTGATATACCTCTGTATGAACTTCTACAGAATGTCCTAGATTATCAGCAGCAGCTTTGATGGGAATTCCGTTCATGTGAGCGCGAATAGCCCAAGCATGACGCAAATCGTAGGGGTCGAAACCGACATTAACTCTACGAAACCAGGATGAACAATTAATTCTGACAGTATTAATATCTTGGAATGTTTTTTTGTCTTCCACAATCTCTTTCAACATTTGCAGATATTGAGGATTTTTCAAATCAAATAGTCTCACCCAGTCCGGATAAAAGGGTAAAACTTCTCTACTTCCTGTTTTAGTTTCACTATCCACTTTCCAAGTACTGTTGATATTATCCGCACTCAACCAATGCTCTATATTTGGATTTACAAATAATTCTCTAGGTCTTAATCCATAGGTTGCCAGCATACCATAGCACCATTGCCAAAGCTTCCAACTATTTAAATAGGCTTTTTTGATTGTTTTTTTACGTTTAGCAGCGTAATCAGCAAATCTAGAATAAGCTGCAATAATTTCTTCGTCGCTCGGTAGATTTCTGTCTCGAACAGTAGGTTTACCCGAATAAGCAGATAAATCTATACTTAAATCAAATATTTTGCAGAAGACCTTGAGAGTCTTGACTGTATTATATAGGGTACTGCTTTTAGGCTCTAATTTATCTAAACGTGTTAAAATTTCTTCCTTACAAACGAAAGTATTTAGTCCAATATTTCTTTTTAAATAATCTTGATGACAATGAAAAGTATGTTCGCTTTTCATCGTGCGTTTTCGAGTTTGAAAATACTGCTTTTCAAAATCAGGAAGCATTTGTGCAATAGTTTTAATTTGTCCTTTAGTAGCTAATCGTCTTTTTCCCAAATACTTATCATTCCATTCAAAGCATTTTCTCGCGGTTAACCTGCTTAATTCATATGCTTCTTCTTCAGCAGTTTTTAAACCATCCAAGTTAGCTGGAATACCCAAAGATATCGAATACTGTTTTGTACCACTACCCTTCTTATCAATATCTCCCGGTTTCAGAGGAAGAGTTGTCTGTAATTGAATCGAAGCATTTTTAACTACTATCCCAACTTTGATATTGGCTTCCTTCAATCTGGTTTTAACTTTAACAACTTCTTGGTCAAATTTTTCTTTTAAATCAATATATGCTATCTCAACTTGCTTCATACTTCCCTTGTAGCGTTCGTAGCAGAAGGCAACTAAAAAGTATCAAAATTTGCTATATTTTAAAATAAAATTCACTTTTATAACTGCCTAATGATATTAAATATTATGTCTAAAAAAACAACAGTTTCTGACGAGCATTGTTTATACTAAACAATTACCAATTATCAATTACCAATGAGATATCACATATACAGCATTTTGTAAGTAAACGAAGTACATTTTCTTTATTCTTTACTTACTACTTGCTACTTGCTACTTACTACTTATTAACCCCTCACTTTTATGAAATCGACTGCAAAATTCCCTGGATGGAATATAACTTCTTCGGACCTACCAAGATTGCTGAATCTTTAAGAGCTATTGCTGCTAAGTTCGACGAGAAAATCCAAGAGAACGCTGAGAAGGTAATTGCTAAATACCAAGCTTCTACAGACGCAATCCTTGAAAAGTACGGTTCTCGTCTAAAAGGTAAGACTGTTGCTTTGATGGTTGGTGGTTTACGTCCTCGTCACGTAGTACCCGCATTCAAAGACTTGGGTATGGAGCTTGTAAGTACTGGTTATGAATTCGCTCATAACGATGACTATAAGCGCACCACAAACTACATTGAAAACGGAACCATCGTTTACGATGACGTAACTGGTTACGAATTCGAGCAGTTTGTGAAAGGACTTAAGCCCGACATCGTTGGTGCTGGTATTAAAGAGAAATATGTTTTCCAAAAAATGGGTCTTCCCTTTAGACAAATGCACTCTTGGGATTACTCCGAGCTTATTAATGATAGTAGAAGTCAGTCAAATAACGCTTTTTATAAATTACATTTTTAAGTAGATTATCTTTAGACTAAATATTGAATCCAGATTTATTTGCAATTAGATATAGCGTTTCAATTGACATCATAAAAAAAATATTTTATCAAGTTATTTGCTTTTATTAAAATCCGCGAATATTAAACTGTAAATTTGCAAACTTTTTGAATGCAATTGTTTTTAGACTAAATTTTTATTAATCAATTTTTTGATTTTATATGGGAGGAAAAAAGCGGTGTAGATTTTCTTCCCGCTTTATTGCCGTTGTGTTACGGCGCAAATATTTCAAAATCAAGTTTATCAATTTAATGATGCCGTAACGCACCATTTTATGAAAAAATATGGGGTTACGATGCGATGAAAAGAATGGGTTGACAAGCAAATTTTGTCGCACATCTAACTCAATATAACAATAAAATCTGAAGCGACTAGATTCACTGCCAATAGATATAAGATAATTTTTGATAAACAGCCATTATAAATAATTAAATAAAAATTGACAATAGTTTGAGGTCTTAGGGCTAGGAATATTTTGACTTCAATTACAGAAAACATCACTACAACCACTGAAATACCGAAGACAAAAAACTCATCAATACTATCTGACTTAGGATTGATGCAAATCTTTCGTTTAAGAATAAAACTAATAATCTGATTGATTAGCTTGAAAGTAGCAATCAGTAAGGATTTTATTGTGAATGAATATGTTTATTTTCCACAATACAATTTATAATGTTAAATAATTATTAATTTACATAACTTAATACCACTCAAATCCATGTCTCTGATTATTGGAACAAGAATTCATAGTGCTTGTGGTACCCATACACCCAATTTTTCCCGTTTAAGAAAATGGTGCAATCAAGTACTAAAGTATGCAGATTATGTGGTCATAGCGACTGACGAACACCTTTTTGAGGAAATTACTCAGACTGTTTCTTGCTTCGGGAAGCGAGTACACTCGCTTTTGGTCAACCCCTGGAAAGGATTCGCTCATCCTCTAAATGCAATCGTCTATGAAGCAACTTCTTTGGGTGGGGATAAACTTCTACTGCAAAGTCCAGAAGTTTACGTAAATTCAACAGACGTAAAAATACTAGATTTGCATCTAACCGCAGATACATTAGTAGTTGGAGCAAAGATGATTTTAAATCATGGAGGAGATGCTGGGGTTAAACCGATAGATGGAATGACTTCCCCTTGGAATACTTTGGCTTTGTGGAATTTATCAAAATTGAATATCACGGGATTTTTAGGAGTTTCCAGCGGACTTCTTAAAGATGTACCCGGGGGAATGGAAGAAGTGACAACTATTTCGCTACTACAACAGCTTTATCCCGATGAAGCTCATGCAAAATTAGTCAGTTTGGCTCAGTTAAAGTGGATTAATGATTGGAAGGATTTAAAACGTAAGAAGTACCATGAACAGAAAATGTCGTCGAAATTATCCCGTGCAGAAATACAGTTAAAATACTCGAATATTCAGCGGGGAATCGTTACTGTTCTTTAAAACATGAATAAAAACAGTTTTGTTAATTGGTCGGGGGAATATCGATGCACACCTAATTATGTACATCATCCTAAAACCGACATAGAAGTTAAAGATATTGTTTGTCAAGCTATCAAGAGAAAAAGCAAAATTCGGGTATTTGGTTCCGGTCATTCTCCTAGCGATATTGCGATGAGTGATGAGGAATTGGTTTGTCTTGATGGTTTAAATACTATTAAAGATATAGATTATGAAAATGAAATAGTTGTTGTGGAAGCGGGAGTTACGATTTATGATTTAAGTCAAAATTTGGCAAAATATGGATTAGCATTACCAAATTTGGGTTCTATTTCCGCTCAAACAATTTCCGGTGCAATGGCTACCGCCACTCATGGAACTGGTTTAAACTATGGTATAATGCCGACGATTATTGAAGAAATTACTTTGGTAAATGGTAAGGGAGAAATTATCAAAGTTTCTCAAGATGAAAATTCTCAATTCTTCGATGCTGTTAAATGTCATTTGGGTAGTTTGGGGTTAATTACGGAATATAAATTAAAGGTCACAACGAGTTTTGATTTAGAAGTAAAAGAACAGCCGCAAACTTTAGCAGCAGTATTTGAGAATTTACCAGAATCTTTGAAATCCGACCACTATCGGTTTTGGTATTTACCCCATGTAGATATGGCTTGGGAATGGACTGCTACTCGTCAATCACCGGAAGAGAGTAGAGTTAAGAAGAATATTTTCATGGCTGTGGGGGATTGGTATCAACAAAAGCTAATTGGATTTTATACTTTTCAATTTTTATTATATTTAGCAACTTACAATCAAAATTTGATTCCTGGTATTAATCGTTGGTATGCTCAACAAATGTTTAGCAAGTCGAAGCAATCGCGGGGTGATAGTTTAAGTCAATTCAATTTTGATTGTTTATTTAAACAGCAGGTAAATGAATGGGCTATTCCCATAGAGTATACAGTTCAAGCTTTAGAAGAAATTCGGAATTTGATTCAAGAGAAAGATTACAAAGTGCATCTTCCGATTGAAGTTCGTTTTGTAAAAGGCGATGATATATGGTTAAGTCCCTGTCAGGGAAGAGATAGCTGTTATATCGGAATTATTAATTATATGCCTTATGGGAAATCTGTTGATTGTCGAGATTATTTTAATGACTATGAACAGATAATGTCTAAATTTGATGGTCGTCCTCACTGGGCTAAAAGATTTGGCCCAGATGCTGAGAAATTAGCAAAATTATATCCTCACTGGGATGATTTTCAGCAAGTACGCTATCAATTAGACCCAGATAATCTATTTGGAAATTCTTATAGCGATAGAGTTTTAAAAGTAGTAAGTAGTAAGTAGTAAGTAGTAAGTAGTAAGTAGTAAGTAGTAAGTA
>ERZ1740070.2570-NODE-2570-length-10370-cov-9.709743_pt1 | contig 10370 bp, 9 predicted proteins | sample MGYA00581734_ERZ1740070 | MGnify/ENA primary metagenome ERZ1740070 (study PRJEB43018, sample SAMN04849744) | marine metagenome | isolation source: floating plastic debris | place: Pacific Ocean | collected 2008-09-01 | study: EMG produced TPA metagenomics... | reverse complement strand
ACTAATGATTCCGTAATAACTGATAAAGATTCCAATCTGAAATTTTAATTAATGTTGTAAATTGTGTCCCCTTTATATCCCAATAATTTCTGGTGCAGAGTGCCTTAATACTCCTCTCCAAATTATTGTTTTATTTTAAGTTTGCAAAATTCCAGTATTGTATTTGTCTTACCGCTACGACGCTTTGTATTAAAATTAAACATTGTTTTTTTTCTTTCTGATGTTCTTGTGAATCCTGTCTCATCATGGCTTCCCCCTGTATAATTTACACAAACTTGTTCTTGTGCACTTTTCACCAACATACCCTGCTGGGAGGATCATGCGGAGATGTGTAGAATGTAGAATGTCTTGAATGAAAGTTTGAAGTGCACTTATCTTGATGTATGCACTTTGCTCTGTCGCAACGAATCAGTGCTACAGATCACGATCGGTACTATCTGTGACTCAGTTCACGTCGCTACCCGCTGAGTCATTGTAATAACATCTCCCGCTGATGCTCCTAATATTGCGACGATCTCTACATTGTCTGATACGCGGGCCTCCTCAATGGTGGGAAAACAATATGGACTGTGTTTAGCTTGTATCGAGGGCTGAGGCATGCCATAAACAGGGCGCTGCACCATTTACCCACAAATCTGAGGTGAAAAATTTAATCGCAGAGTGGTTTCAGTCAGTGCATCAGCTTCAATCCCAAGAGACATTTCACATAGAATGTGGCATTTTTACCAAAACACCATAAGTTTTATCGCTGCAAAGCAATTTAGAATTTGTTTTGCTGTTGTTTTATTTTATATAAATAGTCTAGGCCCAGAAAATAATTCCAAAGAATAAAAATTATATTCCAGAATTAAAATCTGAGAAAAGGTATGAATTTCATGGAAACGAATAGCCTATCCTGCACTGCTTTACCAAACAAATAATGTTACCAAAATTACCGGTAATAAAAGAAGTCATTTCAGCAATGTAGATTTAATTCTAGGTCTTCTTTCATGATTGTTCTCAATTTTTCTAGAGTTTTTGGAAATGATGTTGCATGGTCAATGTAACCTGCTTAACCTATTTCAATAACATAAACTTTCGAGTAAATTTTAACTAAATGGTAGAATGGAAAGTGTTTTTTTATAAGCGAATTCCGTTTTTTGTCACCAGAGCCGGTAGACAGTTTGCCCTATTTTTCTTTTGACGGACACAAATTGGCAAATATTTCATCCTACATTATGGTATACCTCTATCAAGTTAAGTTCTAGTACCAGTTTATATACAACACAGCTTGACTAGTCTATACTCATCCATCCCGCTGGGCTCAGCGATTCTCAGTCTACTGCCATTGTATAAGCCTATGTCACATTGAGATCTTTACTATCAACCATTACTTGTACATTAGATATGCCTACTGGCTAAATGGTGTAAAAGTAAATGTTACATACTTAGCAAAGTTAAACATAAGATTCAATGACATAAAAAATGACACAACACACATTCGATTCTGCTATTTGTATCTTTTTGGTGACTGGCGGATGTAATCATTCAGTTAATATCAAGTTCTTGCCCTCGTATTTAAAAATAAATATCAAACAATGCAAGTGTCTCTTTGGTTTGAGTAGCACTTCAATGCTTAGTGCTTACACGTATTTTTATTGGCTTTACTATTGAATTAAATCTTCATCCAAAATTTTAAAAGACAAAAGAGGATAAGAATGTTGGAGATTTGACTTTTTGTTGCTGATTATTGCTGTGGGATGTAAAATGTGATCTTAATGAGGTATTATACTGGTACCTTCTCATGAAAAATACCGATCAAAGTCAGACATATTATTTTAGGGGAATTCGCATGGGCAGGTTTTTCCTTCATTGAATTTTCTCGATGATTAAATGACACAGCATTAAAATTTTAAAGTAAATTAGATTTGACCTTGAGACCGGAAATATTGCAATCTGCCGCAAAATTTGTTGTAGAAATTTCAACGAGAATAATCACAATAATACAAACTTTCCATTTCATGTTAACCAGTACATTTTGAAACCGTAAACACTGACGTTAACCATGTCCTTCGCTGGATTAAAGCGCCATGGTATTGCCTCATGGCAGTTTTCCATTTTTAACTTTCAATAAATCTGCCTTGTAAGCATGTTTGGTTGGTGTTACACTGGATGAGAGTGGCTGGGGCTGCTGAGACATCAGCAATTTTCATTTGGATTCACAAAAAAGCAGATGTAATTCTTAGTGGCTGCTTTAGGAGTGTACAGTGGTAGTAGTTAAATTCAAACTGCAACCGTTTTCCGTGATAAAAGGGTGCTAATTTGCTATGATATGATAATTCAAGAAGTTTTCTCCTTTTTTGTCATTTATGCTTGGCTGTTCATTTTCTGTGTCTGCATTGCATTGAATACCATGTAAAATTGCTCAACACTACCACTGTTTTAAAATTAATGGCTGTTGATGACAGAATTGAATGATATGAGCAAGGAGTATTATTTTATTATTCCAAATAAAACTCCTTGATATGAGTTAGCAAAAGGACCGTATGGCTTGCATGCTACACTGCGCGGCAACGCCAATACACTTCCCTAAACTCTGTGATCAGACTAATCCTGAACGACTCTACTTTATCGTCATCACATCGAAATACATGTTTCCGTAATTCTTCTACTACCCAGTCTACTATTGTCTGGGCCGTCGGAAGGCTGTGACAGTTTTACAGATTGTCCTGCTGCCTTTTCATGGAATTTCTGATAAAGCAAAATTAAAAAATGTTTTTATTATCTGAAAGGCTGCTATACTAAAGTTCCTCAACAACCGGTTTTCAAATTCTAATTTAACAACAGCCACTCCTTGTTGAAGTATGTTTTAAAAAACATTTCCTCAGCGAGTAGTGCTGCTAACCGCTATTTTGTGATTGTGCTTCGAAGTTATCGCTGAAAGGAACAAATGCTACCAAATAACATTGTGCAAATACTGTTATTTTGATGAGTGAGATTCGATGGTAATTATTCTGCCAATTGTTATTGAAATGGCTCTGATTGTCAATCTTAAACAGATCGATACACAAACTATGGAATATTTATTTTGTTTTGTACAAAGTTTTATTTTGTTACTCACATACTCCCGAGTGATCTAAGTCAAGTCTCACTGGTTAAACTTATAGAAGAAGTAAATTTACAAGAAAATTCTTAAGTCTTGTAATAAAAGGAAAAAATATACAGAAAACTGAGCAACATTATGTTATTTTCTTGAAAAAAAAGATAACAATTACTTTATAAACTTTGGAATTTGGGATTCCTCCATCCGGAGAGAGATTTCGGTTTACCAGGATTCTATGGAGAAAAATATAAACTATAGACAGAAATCCTGATGATGATAAAAATTTATGGTCGTCCTTTCTTCATTACATATATGTAAGCTAATAGTTTGGTCTTACCATTTACAAGATACAAGTTAATTATTACGGTATCACAGTGCGAAAATGCCATGGCTTTCAGTTAGCAAAAAATATATTAATAATTTTGTGCTTTTATGTCAAATTAGGTAAGAAGTTGTTGCTGACCATGGGGTTGAGTGCTCGTCTGCCCATACCAGTTACTATACTGAGGGGGAATGTAGCCATGGCTTGTGTTAATCATATTGTATGTCATGTTGTACATGGACTGTGGGTCATGATAGCTAGTAGGTATAGGCTGATGGAGAGCACTTGGCGACGTGCTGTTATTGTTCATTTGCTGCTGCTGTGCGTGTATGGGCTGTTGTATGGCCGACGAAGCTGCAGCCATATTACCGGAGTTGAGGTCTATCTGCGGTGGTAGGGCCTGAACAGGCTGCGGTTGTTGAGGTTGTTGTGGTTGAGATTGGGGTGGCTGTTGCTGACCGGGCTGCTGCTGTTGAGGTATTGGGGTGTGGTTGGCGGAGTGGTTCTGTTCTTGTTTGACACTGCCAGGGCGCTGATCTAGTTGTTGGTCGTCTACACAGTCACCTTCAGCCCCTGGAGAAGGTGCATCTTCATCTTCATCGGGAGAGTCACCCATGTTCTCGTTGTCCAAAGGTGGGAGCGACACACCGGAACCTGGACCCTGCTTCATGATCTTCTTGTATTTGGAGCGTCTGTTCTGGAACCAAATTTTAACCTGTAAGTACAAAAGTGCTGTGATTATAATATATTGGACTGTTTTTTTTTGTCATTTGAGAATAAAAAAGTCAAAAGAAAATAAACACAATCAATTGGTAATATATTATATTAGACAATGCTTATGTTGCAAATTATTATAACTGTCGTTAATGCAATGATGCTCCTAATGCCAACTGGAAATTTTTGACAAAAAATTGATTTTCTAACTTAACAAACAAAGACTTGGTGCAAAAACATCTGCATCATAAGCATAATTATGATATTGAATCCATTGAGAAAAGATGAGTTTTGATATTACATCACAAAGAGTCAGAATTTTCCATGAAGCATAACATGCCAGCTTGAAAATAATCCGTCCAATCTTTCTTCAAGCTCTTGGATATTCTGGATTTACTACCGGTATGGGTGACAAAATGACTAGCAATGTGTTAAAATGAGGGCCATTGATGCTTTTAGATATACCACATCACATCTAGAATGTTTTCCACATTTTAGCGGAGGAAAAATACAAGGATTTGAAATCGATGGTGTGTTTTGTCGTTGGGTAATCAACCATTATTCAGTCATGTATGTCATGACCAGCGTTGTAATGCTGCTACTAGCCCAACCATATAATCAGTGCCATGAATGCTTCCAAACCAAACGTATAATCATCTTTCTCGACCAACCTAGTAATTTGCCCTCCAACCATCTAGTCTGTTATTATCTTGGTCTTTAACTGATTCATGCATATATTCTTTATCAATATCTAAGAGATTTTCACATGAAACTGGAGGCAAACTTTGACCAGGGACGCCAAGCTATGTTGAACATGTCAATACCTCCTTCTGACCATGACGAGAGTATTGCATAATACTCCGACAGAAGCGATAAAGGATTTGTCTACTAAATTGGGAATTTTTTTTATTCCAGTTTAAAAAAATTTGGTAGTATATATGTGTGCTAAACGAAAAGAAATATTGCATCCAGGAAATGGTGCTCAGGGAATTCCAAATTACATACTGAATAAGGGGATAATGATAGATAATTATTAATTGAAACCAAAGATAATTCATATGGGTTATAAGGCTGTCCCCTCTGATCGCGTTCAAAAAACCATTAATTTTACCAGGTTAGATCGTGTTATTATCGGTGTAAATGAATGGAAAACTTGTGTAAATTGCTGCTCATTGAGCTATACTTCACAGTAGAAATACTGGAAAACCCCATCATTTTCCCTCATTAAAAATTTAACTTGCTAGTGATGTTGCAGATTTTGGTCAGTTCAACAAAAAATCACATCGCTAGGAATCAACGATGAAGTGCCGGTGAGCAGGGAATTTCTTACAATTTTGTTTAAAACATCGATTTCTTATGTTACTTAATTTAGTAATTTCAAAATGTGTCTCAATTTTGATAATTTTACTCATAATTAATTATTTATGGTCTAAGAATAAATTTTTTATTGAAGATGATCTTACGGAAGAATTTTTGGTCGAAGGAGTAACTTACTGGATAAATTCACCTGAAAATATTTGACCAAATTTTAAGTTGCTCATAAGACGGAAATGCAAAGCTTGTTTTGACTGTTTGGCAACATTAGATTAGACATCAATTTCTGGAGTTCAGATTAGCTATCACAACAAGGCTGGGATTATCAACCCAGACCTGAGCAGAAAAAGCCACATGTGCCACATTTACTCAGCACCATGACACTATAGTTCTTCAGTAACACTCTTGGCTTCAATGTTACAAATTGGTGGATATTGGCATGATATTTACCTGAGTTTGAGTAAGACCGAGAGATGCCGCCAACTCTGCCCTCTCTGGCAACGCCAGGTACTGAGTCCTCTGAAATCTTCTGTTGAGTTGTTGTAGCTGAAGACTTGAGTAGATCGTTCTTGGTTTTCTCATTTTCTTTCCTTTTCCACCGACTCGACCAATAGTGGGCTCCACATCCTTGCCTCCTAGGAAATAAATAAATTTGTACAATGATAATACAAGAAGTTGGTCTTTTTGTCTAGAGAATTCATTTGTCACAACCGCAAACGCTGATTGTATACCAGTAACAAAGTTCATTCATAATGTCATCTAAAACAGTGGAGGTGAACAGACACGGGCTAAACCGTGACTCCTGTGCTAACTTGGACAGCATTTTGAGCTATTGCTGAAATGGTGGAAAGACAAAAAAACTGGAGTGCGTCCTCAAAATAGCTCTCTTGTCATGCTAGTAAGCTGAGTGCATCAGAATTCAAAACAATAATTGTAACAAAGAAAACTTTGGAATATGAGTAGGTTTGGGGACACGGTGACAAGCTCGAAAAATATGTCAACTCCAGGACCCTTTGTAACATTAGCACATTTTTTGTTCCATGGCTACATGATTGTTTCACATGGGATGCTCAACATAATTGAATCAACCATTTATGTGATGCCTAAAGTTTCAAATACAATGTTGTGCTCAGCATACATCTCAGAATTGCTCAGATATAAATCTTTTACCAATACGGAAGCATCAAAATGAATAATTAATATAACAAACATTAATCACCAGTTTAAAAGTTCAAAATTTGTGTTGTGTGTATGCCAAAAGCCAGCACCCCACAAATAAACATCAAAACACAAAAAAAGCTGCAATATTGAAAAGATATTTGAGCTTTTTAATAATAAAACAGGAACATGTTAGAACCAAAGTTGATGAATCATGGTTGGGAATTGTATTTCAAGTTTTTTTCACTAGTTATCGTAATGTGGTGCAGGAGGAAGGTGTTGGAGGAATAGATTGGATTAACTTGACAACTTAATTAGTGTGCTGTTTGTACTTCATGTCTGCTTACCTTCTCTGCCTGTTGATGTCGGTGTGTGGTAATTTCCTATCCCGCTCATACTCGTAAAACTTTGACTGAACGGATTTGTGGCATTGCTGTACTGTGACGGAAACGGATAACTAAGTCCACGACTTTGTCCATAAAAATCTGCAACTTGGTTCTGAACATGCTGACCGTAAGTTCCTCTCATAGCTGCCGACGTGGCGTAAGGTTGTTGAATCTCCATGAATGCTGACTTGTTAATATCCGCACTTATGGCACTTGCCTCTGATACGTCTAATGTGACTCCTGTAGGACTGGTTAACATGTTGTGGTTTTTGCTTGCGTCAATGGAATGCTTAAATATGGTGTTCATCTAGCCGAGCAGTTCCTTTAGTACCGAAATGGTAGCTATGCAGCTCGCACATGATTGGCCGAGAACACACAATCAGCCATTGTCAACTTCTTTTGACATACTAAAGCCATTGCATGACAGGCCCGATAGCCAACTATTTAATCCCGCTTATACATGTATTGTTTCTTTGCCACTTTCCAATCCAACACCAAAGCCATGGCCTTTATGGATTTGTAACTTTAATGACAGCATTGCGTGTCAAATTGCAATGGAAAATCTTAGCTGCCAAAATGACATTGCTGTCTCCCTAGCATCATGCCAACAGATCTTGACATATTTGTGACAGAAATATATTGCATATTATGAATTTTTGTTAAAACTCAAAAATCAACTAAAACTTATGCCTTTACTGAGTGATGATAGCTTACGTATATTATTTGAATCTATTAATTTACCATTGAATTTTATTTGCGAAATTTGTTTTACATCTTAAAATCATGATGTTGCGTCAATAGTCATAACCAAAACAAAAAAATGTATTTTTCAGGCCCAGACAATTTTTAGAATACCAACTTTTTTCTACCTAAAATAAAAATATTTTGGTTACTGAAATCAGAGATAGCAGTTAAGATCAGGGGGTGTAGGTAGAAAACGCAGGCCTATATGTAGGAAATAGAAATGAAAATTGAAGATGTTTTAGATTGGAAACAGTTTTTAAATAAATTGTAATAAACGATGATTTGGGAAAAGTAATATGTTATAAAAAAATGTTCTGATATGTCAGCGTTTTGTTGCTAATTTTAGTTTAGGTATACAGTAGACGTACATAATATTGCACATTGTAAATTAAAATAAAATATGGAAAATTATGAAACCATGATTTAAAAATAAGATAAAAACTTTAATCGGCCTATATATTTCCTTACATTGCTACATAGGTGTGTAGTTGCAAAACAATGACACCTGAATATCAACTAGATTCAGCTAGACAGCGGTTGCATTTATTGCCAATAGGGCTGATAAACCAGTCAATCTCAAGTTAATCATGTGCTTTTGTGTGAAAGGGATGACCGAGATGTATGCTGAAACCCATATCGCTCTAGGACACGGCGTCAAAATCTGGATTTCCCTAACACTTGCAAGCAGTCTTCGACAAGTGATTAACCATGACTTTCCAATACCTACTCATATTTTGTGGGAATCTCATTCATGATATGGTGATCATGTTCTATTGACCTTCAAGAGCTCATAGTTATTGAGTTGAAGAGCTGGTTTTTGAGGTGAAATAGTCGCACAGAGGTATGCTCAAAACGGCGCCGGTGGTTTTTATTTTTTGTTTTGTACCAGTAATCATTGATGTTTTATTCAATGACTAATGTTTTGTTGGATGTTATAGGAACAGAAGCGTTTTTTTAGAATGTCAACTCCTAGTGAAGTTAGAGTTTTTCATGTGTGTGGGCGCCAGTGTTGTCAATATGGCCAGAAAAATACAGGCACTTGAGTATGTTCTTCTGCTACTTAAGACTACTTCAGCTTTTATTGCTGCGTTGTATACAGATACAGGGATTTCACAAAACATTAGTTTATACTTCCCATGTTTTCTTGTGGGTATCATTATCCTTCTAGGGCTACAGTGACACATTGGCCAAAAGCGTGCCTCTGTTGACTTACAATCACCATTATAATATAATTCACTATGCAGAATCTTAGTGATTTACAGCAGAAAATTAGGTTGATTGAGCTGATTGCAATAACAAATACCTCAAATCAACCTATTTGTAGCAATACTGAACTTAATAATTTCACACTATAATAAACAGCTACAAAGTAAGATTTGTAACTCCTTATCCCTAATTGTGATTGAAAAATTGAGCCGTTATCACTCCTCCGATGTGGAAAATTGTTGCGCTATCATTGCTTAGCTGCATATTGTCACCCGCTCAACTAGGCATAGAAAAGGAAATTTCCATTTTGCTCTCTTTCGCAAATGACAGATTCTCTGAATTCAAACATTCCTCAAATTATTTGTTTTTGCTGGTGATAGCCTATATTATATGTGAAATTGAAGATCAAAATTCGCTAATTCTAATTCTGTGAATTTGACAATTCTGAGCATAGTCACTAAATTAATTAATTCATTGTATTTTTTTATCCTGTTGGGTAGATGGATCGAGAGAGAGCAGCCGAATTTGATATAAAAATATGTTTTGGTTTCGCTAATTACTGACTCTGTATTTTTTCATAGCTGATTTTAACGTAGCTAATATCATTGCCATATTGCAAGTTTTATTGCTAACTGAATAAAATGTCTCTTATATAAATACACATAGATAATATTTTTTATTTAAAAAATCAGTCATTAATTTAGTAATCAAAATCCCATGTACTGTGAACAACCTCTGCTGTGAAGAATGCCTCGGTGAAAATACTAACATGTATGAAGCCTGTGATACAAATACAGACTCTGTTGCGCTCTCTCGGTGAAAGCAGGGGAAGGTAAAGACATAGTATAAATTGTGGTGTCAGGTATTTGGAAGGTGGCTAAGATATGTCATACACTGCAGACAATGGTAAAAGGAAGGTTTACGTTTTTAACAACTTTATATTTCGACTCTGATCAAATGCATCACGACAAATGAGACCATGCCATAAAAGGATACATACTCAGTTATAGGCACTGGTACGTGGGGAGATGGCTTTTTCATAAATGCCGGTATATCTTTGTGTTCCTTCACCTTGCTATGATTCTATATCTTGCTGCTCAAATCTCTACTATAACCTACTGCCAGATGACCTGACAAAATGCTCAGAGAAAGAGAAGTTTATTGCTTAGGATTTTCATGTCAGAAGTGTATAATTTCGAAAACCATTATGCAAATACTACATCCTTGGTTGTTTAGGAAAACCTATGATTTAAATCAATAAAAAATTATTTAAGTGATGTATTATGATAGTTTAATAACAGATTACATTATAACACCTGTCTTTGTATCAAAGGTGATAATTTTCTTTTCCAGGGCTTTTTGAGAATTCGCTCCAAATATCGTTTCTGCCATTAGCATCAGCGTCAAGCATAGACAGGCTGCGAAAAAGGAGTACCGGAATAGC
>ERZ1740070.2569-NODE-2569-length-10374-cov-16.218723_pt1 | contig 10374 bp, 9 predicted proteins | sample MGYA00581734_ERZ1740070 | MGnify/ENA primary metagenome ERZ1740070 (study PRJEB43018, sample SAMN04849744) | marine metagenome | isolation source: floating plastic debris | place: Pacific Ocean | collected 2008-09-01 | study: EMG produced TPA metagenomics... | reverse complement strand
CGGTGGGGACATTGGCAAAGTGGGCATGGATATGGGTGATTCCCAACTGTTGAAGTTTCCAGGCCAGGTAGCCCCCTTGTAAGAATTCGTGCAGCCGTCGGTCTTCCTGCCGACTCAGGTAGAACTGTAGCGTGTTGAAGTAGGTGTTACTGTCCTGTTGGAAGAGTTTAACGTGGGCCTCTAACAGCTCTTTCTCTTGGCTAGGGCTATGCTCAGGCAGGAGCGATGGCAGATAGGTTACCGGAGCGTTAACCTGAGCCACACCTGGATGGGCTCGCTGTTCTGGTGGACATCTAAGGGAGAAAATATGAAGGTTGAGCCCCTGTCGTTCTAATTCTAGAATTTCGTTGAGAATAAAGGTCTCTGATAGTTTGGGATAGGTTTTTAACAAAAATCCGATTAGAGGACGCATGATAGTGCTGCTAAATCACGACTGGATGTATGGGACACACTGGGCATGAGACCCTGCATGAGCTGGGCAATGCGGGGGAGGCCATCAAGGCGAAACGTGTTGATGGCGTAAGGCTTGGTAGTGAGTGCCTGCTCTAGGGTTTGGGATAATGCTTGGGGGGTGAGCTTTTGGGGATGGATGGCATAGAGGAGACCGCTTTTAGCAAAGCGCTTGGCCCGCATCCATTGTTCTTGGACGGGGCGGGTGCGGGGAACAACAACGGCGGGTTTACGTAGGGAGAGAATCTCACAGGTGGTGTTATAGCCGGCCATGGCCACCACCGCATCAGCGGCGTTTAGGTAGCTAATCAGGTCGTCGCTAAATTCTAGAAGTTGAACGTTAGGGTAGGGGGCTACCTGGGTCTCGAACTGGTGCTGTTGGTCAGCAGGCATCTCCGGCCCGGAAATAATCACTGTTTTTGGAATGGGTTTGGCGGCGATGGTTTGTTGCCTAACGCTTTCTAAATAGGTGTGGATCAGCCGTTGTCCATCACCGCCGCCGCCGGGGGTGACCACCACCAGCGGTTCGTTTGGATGCACGCCTAACTGCTGGCGGAGAAAGTGCCTGGGTGTGCGGCCGCAGCCACGGCTTAGGTAGCCACAGAACCTGACTTTTTGCCGTAGGGGCAGGGGAAAATTATACTCATGGGGCAAATTAAAAATCTCGGGGGTGCCCACCACCCAGATTTGGTCATAGTGTCTCTGGGTAAGACGATAGTAGTTGTTGGTTTGCCACTGTTGAATAGTGGCGGCTGGGGTGTCGAGAATATCCCGCAGCAGCAGTACCCGCTTTGTTTTTGGGCTATGGCGGCTGAGATGGCCCAGGGTTTCTTTGAGCTCGTTCCGGAGACCTTGGGGCTTTTTGTCGACGAGCAAAACATCGGGTTGAAAGTGGGCAGCGGCGGTGAGAATTAGATGAGATCGCAACCGCACCAACGTCTCTGGCATACTTTTAAGATATTTAGCTTCTAGCTGGCCCGAGGTGTCGCGCCCCAGGCAGGGCAGCTTGATATAATCAAGGCCCTCAGGCAGTCTGAGGGTGTGCAGGGCGGGTGAGCCTGACACCACAAGGATGGAGATGCTGGGCAGTGTGCGCAGCAAATACTCACAGATGGTTAGCATGCGGCGAATGTTGCCCAACCCAAAGGCATCGTGGGAATAGACCATTAGTTTCATGTCAGGAGCTCCTGAGGATTTTTGTCACCTAGGCGACAAGGGCAGAGGTGGGGCTAACGGTGGGCCACAGTAGCTGACCGGCGCTGGGGCGACCGATGGCCTGGTAGTAAAAGCCCTCCTGCTGCATCCGTTGTGGATTGAGGCAGTTGCGGCCATCGATAAAAATGGGATGGGTCATGCGACGGGCCAAATCGCCATAGTCCAGGTCCTGAAATTCAGCCCAGTCGGTGACCAGCACCAGGGCATCGCAGCTGTGGGCCAGGGTGGTGGGGGTATCCACCAGGGTGACTGGCGCGTCAAGATTTTCGACAATGGGGTCATAGGCTTTAACCTTGGCCCCCAGCCGCTGTAGCTCAGCAATGATGTCCAGGGCGGGGGCGTCTCTGAGGTCGTCGGTATTGGGCTTAAAGGTGAGACCCAGCAAACCAATGGTTTTACCCTTGAGAATTTTTAGGGTTTTTTGCAGGTGATAGACCACCTGTAGACGCTGGCGCTGATTGGTGGCGATGGTGGCATCTAATAGGTTGGTTGGCACACCGTAGTCTCGGGCAATGTGCATTAGGGCCGATACATCTTTGGGAAAACAAGATCCACCCCAGCCAATGCCCGCTTGGAGAAATTTGCCACCGATGCGACTGTCTAGGCCAATGCCCTGGGCCACCTGGTTAACGTCCGCACCGATGCGATCGCAAATATTGGCAATTTCATTGATAAAGCTAATTTTTGTCGCCAAAAAAGCATTGGCGGCATATTTAATTGTTTCAGCAGAGGCCAGGTCGGTCACCACCACAGGCACCGCCGGTAGTGCCGGGTCCAGGGCAAATTGTCGAGTAACAATCGGCGCATAGAGCTGTCGCATTCGCTCAATGGCCCTGGGGGACTGTCCCCCGAGAACAATCCGATCCGGGTTAAAGGTGTCGTACACCGCCGACCCCTCCCGCAAAAATTCTGGATTACTCACGACTTCAAAACTGGTCTGGGCACCGCGATGCTCCACCGCATCCAAAATCAAACGCCGCACCCAGTCCCCCGACCCCACCGGCACCGTAGACTTGTTAACAATGACCTTATAGTCGCTGCCAATGTGTTCACCAATGCCCCGAGCGACGGCTTCTACATAGCGGGTATCGCTTTCTCCCGTGGGCAGTGGCGGAGTCCCCACTGCAATAAAAATGACGTCACCGTGGCCTACGCCAGCGGCCAGGTCGGTGGTAAACGACAGCCGTTCCGAGCGCATAATATCTGTGAGATCAGGCTCATAGATGGGGGGTTTACCCGTTTGCAGAGTAGCGACTTTCTCCACATTGTTATCGACACACACCACATCGTGACCAATGTGGGCCAAACAGGCGCCCGTAACAAGACCCACATAGCCTGTGCCAATGACAGATACACGCATAGCTTCGTACTCCAGTAGTGCTAATCGACTGATGACACTACTATCGTTAGCGTTACTAAAATTTGAATGAAGCGTATGTTAGAGCACTTTCATGAAGACTAATTTAGAAAGTTGCGATCGCGCCGTAAAAACACCTCATTTAATTCCTATGAAAGGAACTGAATTAACATTTGAAAAATTAGTAAATTGATTAATGAGACTTAATTAGAACCTGTCTAATCTACTTAAGTTCCTAACTATCGAGGCATTTAAGCCTAAATCAAGATTATTTTATTAACTTATAAAAACCTAGCTAATTTAGCGTTTTTCGCCTCAACATGAGAGAAATTTCATGTGCCCTTATCCTGTTCAAGGATAATTTATTTAAGGGGTAGTCAGTTCCTAAAATGTCACAATGGCATAGAGTTGGGTAAGGGACAAACTTTTATTTTTAGAAAGTTCTGGATAACGTCATTAAAGAAAGTCGCGACCGCTACAAACATTTTCCATAGCTTGAGCCAAAGACTCTATTTATCAGATGAAACGCTCTAACCAGATTGGTTTTTTTAAGCAGGCACGAACAAAAATATTCCTTCTCTATGTGGTGCTGATGCTAGCGGCTGTGGCCTTGGCTGTACCTATTTTTCGCGCTCTGTTGTTTGCTGCCGTAGATGAGCGTGTTAATGACGATTTTTTAGAGGAAGTGGCAAGATTTAAGGAGGTTTATACCGAGTGGTCGCAGTCTAGAGAGTCGTCATTTGCGTCCCTATCCCTGACCCTAGATGCCTTTATCTTTAGCGAGCTGCCGGAGGATGATAACTTTCTGGTTGTTCTTCTAGATGGTGAGGTTTATCGCTCTAATCCTGTTTTTTTACCCGAGGTCATTCGGTCCGGCTCAGCCCTGATTGAAACCTGGTCTGGTCTAGATGAACCCATGCAGGGTCGTCAAAAAACGGGCGATCCGACCGCTGGTGAAGTGCTCTATGTGGTCACCCCTCTGGTGGTGAATGGCGTCCATCGGGGGCAGTTTGTTATTGCCCATCTCTCGGCGGGAGAACGGAATGAAGCCCTGGCCGGTATCTATGTGTTTGGTGAGGTAGTCGGTGGTCTGTTGCTGGTGGCGTTTGGGTTGGCCTGGATTGTGACCGGGCGCCTGTTGCAGCCCGTCAAAGAACTTGCCAAGACAGCCCGTGTCATCAATGAGACGGATTTAGAGAGTCGGATTGAGGTGGTCGGCACAGGCGAGCTGGCGGATCTGACCATCACATTTAATGCCATGATGGACCGCCTACAGGGGGCGTTTACCACCCAACGTAACTTTATCAACGATGCTGGCCACGAGCTTCGCACCCCCATCACCATTATGCAGGGCCATTTAGAGCTGATGGGGGATGACCCGATTGAGCAGGCCGAAACGGTCGCTCTGGTGTTAGATGAACTGGATCGCATGGGGCGCTTGGTCAACGATCTGATTTTGATCGTCAAGTCTGAGCATCCTGATTTTTTACAGTTAGAAACCCTGAACGTGTCTGATTTTTGCGTGGACTTGTTTGCGAAAGCCCAAACCTTGGCCGATCGCGACTGGCAGCTGCAGGTGGATACTCGCGCTAAGATTGTGGCCGATCCACAACGGCTGACGGGGGCGCTGCTTAATTTGCTACACAATGCGGCCCAGCATACCCAAGTTAACGACTGTATTGAGTTAGGCTGTCGTAATCGGAATGCCCAGGTGGAGTTTTGGGTAAAAGATACGGGGGAAGGTATCCCCGTTGCAGAACAGGTCCGCATATTTGACCGGTTTGCTCGGGTGCAGCACACTCAGCGTAGGTCCGATGGCTCGGGGTTGGGGCTGGCCATTGTGCGGGCGATTGTCGAAGCCCATGGCGGCAGGATTGGGCTATCTAGCCAGCTGGGCACCGGGTCTGTTTTTACCCTGACACTACCGATAGATCAGGCGTTGGCGGTAACCACCTATCGAGAGAGTCGCTGATGAGACGGATTTTGATTGCTGAGGATGAGGTGCGGGTGGCGGCCTTCTTGGATAAGGGGCTACAGGCCAATGGATTTAAGACTGCGATCGCAACCACCGGACCTGATGCGATTGCCTATGCGCTGGACGGCGACTATGAGCTGATTGTGCTGGACCTAGGGCTACCCGGCAAGGACGGTTTATCCGTTCTTGAAGAGCTACGGGGGCAAGGATGCTACATTCCCATTGTGATCTTGACCGCCCGTGATGACATTACCGATAAACTAACGGGGTTTGAGCTAGGGGCCGACGACTATGTCACCAAGCCATTTCGATTTGAAGAGCTACTAGCCCGGATTCGAGCCCGGTTACGAACCGCGCCTGCCACAGCTGAGCAAGATTGGGTGCTCACCCACCGTAACATCGTCCTCAATTTACGCACTCGGATAGTCCAGGTGGATGAGCAGGTGATTGAACTATCAGCCCGCGAATTTACCCTGGCGGAGACCTTTATGAACCATCCGGGGCAGGTACTCAGCCGAGAACAGCTGCTCGATCGCGTGTGGGGATATGACTATGCCCCCGGGTCTAACGTGGTGGATGTCTATGTGGGGTATCTACGGAAGAAATTAGGCAGCCGTCTAATCGAAACCGTACGAGGTATGGGCTACCGGATGCCTGGTTGAACCATAAGGGCATCATGAGAAAACTCTCATAATGCCCTTATGGTTATCTTACTAAGAACTGGAAATAATATCGTTGTGACAGTTCAAGTCTGTTGAGCAGGTGGTTTACAGACAGGCAAACTGTTATTTTGCGACAGCGTGTGATGACTGCCAACACCAAGGGATTGTGTATTTCATCTAGGATATAACCCTGTGGCAACAATTCTCATCGCTGAAGATGAACCACGGATCGCAGCATTTATGTCAAAAGGCCTGCAAAAAGCCGGATATCTGACACATACTGCGACCGATGGCCATCAGGCCCTAGCCCTGGCCCTGGCCGTACATTTTGATCTCATTCTTTTAGATATAAGTCTTCCCGGAATCGACGGCTGGTCCGTGCTAAGAGAGTTTCGCTCCCATTCTCTTAAAACTCCCGTCATTGTTGTCACAGCTTTTGACGGTGTCGAAGAACGCAACCACAGTCTTACGTTGGGAGCCAATGAATACCTCTCTAAACCGTTTCGGTTTAAGACCCTGCTAGCGTATATTCGTCGCTATGTATAGCCGTAGCCATCGGTCAGCTACGGGCAAAGTGTTCTAACGTCACTAGTATTGCTGCCCCGCTGGCACAGATAGCCTGTGCTAGCACTCCCCTCCATCTCCATCCAATCGTCATAATAAATTTGATGTACCGTGGCGCGAACGCTGTCATCAGCACCCCGCTCAATCCACTGGGCCAGATAGCCACCACCATTCCCCGGATAGTTTGTTATCAGGACCTCCACCCAAGGGCGCTCGTTACCGGTCCCTTCAGGGATTTCGTTGGGCATGGTCCAGCCCTGTTGTAACCAGCCTGCCCGCTGTGCCAAAGCCCGCACCATCATGTAGATCGGCTCATTGGCCCTATCCCATGGGGCCGCTTCCATGGCCAGGGTTGTTTCGCTAGCCCATTCACCGCTGGGCACGTCCAGAGATGCACACCCCAGTCCTAACCCACAAATGGGATTGGTTTCTACCCCAGACCAGTTGGCTACGGTGGCCTCCGACAGCCAGTCCGCCGCCACATTCATCACCGGAAAAAACACCAGTTCCAGATGTTGATGATCCGATGTGTTATCTAGGCTGGGGTCCACATTGTCTGCGCCATAGCTATCGACCAATGATCCATAAAGTGAGGGCGACAGGTTGTAATGATCCACCTTGACCTGGTAAGTCAAATTGAAGTCCTGCCATTCAGGCACCAGGCGTAATCGTACGCGCCATGTGGGCACGTTTGGAGTCCCCGCCAGTCTCGCCGCATACTCCAGCGGTCCCATGGTTTGAAAATACCTAAAACCAGCTTCATCCAAGCTATCAAGCCCGTTGGGAGGAACCTGCCTGAGGGCTGTCTGGGCCAGTATTGGTTCACCCATGGGAAGGGCGTGGCTAGGTATCTCAGCCCCGGCTGGGCCACAGGCAACAACAAGCGGCAGTATCAGGGCTGCAGCCTTACCGAAGCAACGAAAAACCATAGATAACCGGACTCCTGGGGGAACTGACTACAGATTCACCCTGATGATGTACATTTCCGCATTAATCCATAACCTGGGTTCTATAACCTGGGGCGTCCTAATAGCAATGTGCTCAAAGCATCGCGGGCACTGGCGGGGCGAGGACGGCTAAGTAGCCAGCGCAAAGGGGGAAAGGCAATTTCATCCTCCAGTAGCACGGCCTTAAACTCAAATGGCAGCATCAGATAGGTGGTCTGGCTCTGTTGCTGATAGGTGATCTGACGGATGCCGATCATTAAACGCAGCCCGTAGGCCAGGGTGGGAGCCACGTCTTCAATGTCACCCAGTTTCATGTTTAGCTCCATCATGTCTGTGATGTATTCGGCAACATCCAACATCTCAACCAGGGAGCGTTTGGCCTTTAGGGTTTGGCTTTCTGGGTCAAACCCCAGACAGTTTTCCCCGGTGACTTGGGCGATAAACGTTTCACCCGGATTGACCACACTCAACAGCTGGGCTCGAGGTAAACCGCCCGTAATGGGAACACCCGAGCGGATAACTCGCTGGGTGCGTCGAGCTTTACCAGAGGTAATGGAGCTTTTATCCCAGTCAATAAACACCTGGGCATCGCTGGTGGTGTTTTGAATATTTATATTAAGGTCCTTGATGGACTTGGCCAGGGGCATCTTCCCCGTTGGGCCGACATCCACCATGACCAGGAACTGCTCATCGGGGTCGTTGTGGGATGTGACCTTAAGGGCTAGAAATGGGGGGAATTTTATCCCTTTCATCTCTAGCTGATCCACCTTTGCCGTAATTCTTTGGGGGCTGGGCAGCTGTTTTAGCTGCATCTTGACTTGCCCCAGCAGTGTCTCTCTGTCAAGTTCAACCCTTAACTTGTTTTCCAGGGTGTTTTCAATGGATAGCGCCATTTGGTAGAGCACATAAATCACTACCAAAAAGTAGATTGTCAAAATTAGAACATCGCTACCCATTACTTGCCCACAGCCTAATAAATGTACTACTGACCAAAAGGTGACTATAGATTACACCCATTTTTAGAAAGTGTTGCTTTGGATTCGGGCAAGATAATCAGAATTTTGGTGAAGGTGATGGGTTGTGCATGGTGAGTGATGTGGGGTTAGCGTCTAAGGTGCTGGGGTTTGCATGGTGAGTGATGCGGGTTGAGTGTCTTTAGTTTTCCAGTATTTGTCTAGACTGTGGGCCACTTGATTAGATAGCAGCAGCAGCCCCAGCATGTTAGGAATGCCGAGGGCAAAGACCATAATGTCGCTAAAGCGAATGACGGTATCTAGGCTGATGATGGTGCCACTAAAGCAGCCCACTATGTAGAGCAGTTTGTAGACCAGTAGACCGCGCTCACCCAGCAAATAGCGCCAGCAGGCTTCGCCGTAGTAGAAACAGGAAATAATGGTCGAAAAGCTAAATAGACAAACAATAATGGCGAGTCCCCAGGTCATCATGGGGATTTCGGCTGCAAAGGCGGTGGTGGTGAGTTCAATGCCGTTGATGGTGCTGCCAGGTTGATACACACCGGTAAGCAGACAGACCAGGGCGGTCAGGTTACAGATAATAACGGTGTCGATCAGGGGTTCAACCAGGGCGACAATGCCTTCTCGAACCGGTTCGGGATTTTTGGTGGCGGCGTGGGCAATGGCGGCAGCTCCGGTGCCTGCCCCATTAGAGAAGACGCCCCGCTGCAGTCCCTGTACCAGGACGCCAACGATGCCGCCTTCAATGGCGACTGGATGCCAGGCCGAGTGCCAGATTTGACCCATGGCACCGGGGATGTCGCCCAGGTGATGAAAGACAATCCACAGGGCCGCCGTTAGATATAGGCCCACCATGGTTGGCACAATGGTGGAGGCTACCTGGGCAATGCGCTGTAGGCCACCGATGATTACAGCCGCGACCGCCAGGGATAGAATCAGGCCGTAGACTCGGGGGTCGCTTAACCATAGCCAGTGCAGCTGTGCGCCCAGCGATGCCACGGCAATACCTGATTGGTTGGCCTGAAACATATTGCCGCCACCGAGGGCTCCGACCATGCAGAGAACGGCAAAGGTGCCTGCCAGCAGTTGGCCCATGGGTCTGAGTCCCTGCTCTGATAGGCCCTGGCTCAGGTAGTACATGGGACCGCCCAGTACCTGGTCATCCTTGACGATGCGGTACTGCTGGGCCAGGGTGCATTCGGTAAATTTGGTGGTCATGCCCAATAGGCCGGCAACGGTCATCCAGAGGACTGCGCCGGGGCCACCGAGTTGGAGTGCGATCGCAACCCCCGCAATATTCCCCAACCCCACCGTCGCCGACATCGCCGTCGCCACCGCCTGAAAGTGGTTAACCTCACCCACCTCATTCGGGTCATCATAGTCACCCCGCAGCACCGCCAGGCTATGCCCCAACCCCCGCACATTAATAAACCCCATCCGCAGGGTGAGATACACCGACCCCGCCATTAGCCACAGCACAATCAGCGGCATGCCCCCCAGCTTAAAAAATAGAGTCCGCTCCAGCAGCGTCACCCCAACATCAAAGCCATGGTCGAGGGTGGTCAAAAATTGATTCAAGGTTGCAAGTCCATCAAAAACAAATAATTTCCGCAGGGTGGCCCCATCCCACCCAGGCTCAATCCAAAACACCGTTCAATTCATTCAGGATCAGCGAAAAAACATCTCAACCCACGCCTTTACCTGACGTTCGGCCTCAGCTGTTCCCTCCGCCGGAAAGCGCTCCATAAAGTCCTTATCCGCCGCCGGCACATAAGGCCCTTCCTTAATCTCAAACATCACCGTATCCGGAGCCAACGCAATCAGCGTGTGATACTGACCTTCCTCCAGCTCCAACCCATAGGTGGGTCCCTGGGCGCACAGCCGTTCAGTCTGAACCACCTGACCTTGCTCATCCAAGACTAAAAAGCCAATTTCCCCCTGGAGCACCAAGAAGAGTTCAAACCCATTGCTATTGTTCGCCCGCACATGTCGATGGGGCCGCACATAGGTACCCGGTTGCAATACATTCAGAAATCGTTGCACCGTGTCCGGCAGCTGGTGAAAATTATGATTTTTTCGCCGACGGGGTAGGGCAGATGCCTGCTGCGAAACACTGTCAAACAGCTCTTGAGATACGCGCTTAATAACGGTAGGCATTGACGTTGAGGTGGCCTCAGGTTTTCAGGGATAGTACCAGTGTAAACCTATGTAAAGCAGGGCTCAATTCTAA
>ERZ1740070.2568-NODE-2568-length-10379-cov-11.480046_pt1 | contig 10379 bp, 13 predicted proteins | sample MGYA00581734_ERZ1740070 | MGnify/ENA primary metagenome ERZ1740070 (study PRJEB43018, sample SAMN04849744) | marine metagenome | isolation source: floating plastic debris | place: Pacific Ocean | collected 2008-09-01 | study: EMG produced TPA metagenomics... | reverse complement strand
GTTCGCATTGGTCGTTCATCATGAATTTCCTTGGTTTGCCAGCTGGCAACCTGCCAACGCATATCGCAAGTACGGAAGACGGCCCTATCCCCATCGGCGTTCAGATTGCAGGGCGCAGATGGCGCGAAGATCTGATCGTTGACGCCATGCAGGCCATCGAGACGCGCATCCCTCCTGCATGCACAACACTCTGGGCGAGAAGTTAGAGTGTCCCTACAGTTAGTTCATTCGGCTTTTTGTGCCCTGAGCTCATGGCGCTAGATGTCTTTGTGCCACTCCATTCGAATCTCGGGGATGCCATCGACACCGCGCTCTTTACGGCCCACTTCGACAAACCCTTCGCGCCTGTAAAACGCGTGGGCCTTGGTATTGGCTGCATGGCTCCAAAGTTGCAGCCAATCGCGCCCCTCTTTGACCCGATCCATCAGAGCTTTGCCGACGCCGTTCCCGGGCCGTGCAGTGTAAAGGCCCATGATTTGGCGCTCTTCGGTGTTGAAGGACAAGTACCCTTGGATCGGGTCTCCGGCGACCCAGAACTCGCGCGCAGGGATGCCTGCGCGGATCGTCTCTTCAAGTGCTTGTGGTGAATGCTGTCTCGGCAGCCAGTCCTTTGCATCGATCCAGTCGTTTACGATCGCGGCACAGGCTGCAGCATCTTTTGAACTGGCGCGTCTGATCTCAAAGGTCATCTTGGCTCCTGGATTGGACGTAGAAAGCGTGCCCAGCATTACAGAATGGTAGCCACATCACTCCCGACGATCTGCGATGGCTGTTTATGGACAAGAGCCCTGATCTCCTGAAAGCCCAGTGTGACGATTCTGATCTCTGTCGCTGGACCTTCGCACCCTGGGTCCGTGCAGACCGTTTCTCGCACCGAGACAAGGCATTGCGCGCCATGTCCCAATTGATCGCGCACCAGGCGTTTGACCCGTTGTGCGTGCCAAAAAGAACTCGCGCGGTCTCGCAAAGAAAGATCCATTGTTAGACCTCAACTCCAAACGGTGGCTGTGGGTGATTTGAAGGCATTCATGCCAAAGCCATGCCGCCCGATACGTGCAGTTCCTGAACAAACGGATCATCGCGAGGAACAGCAACCGTCGTAAGTCCAAGTGCGCCCATCCAGAGCAGTACCTTATCGGTTGATTTGTGCGTGCAGCCTATCACGCGTGTTCGTGTCTCAAGCATCACACCGGTTCGGGACGTTCGTAAGACTGCATCGACGCCCTCAGGGATCATGCCGACATTCAAATCGCTTGTGACCATTTCTGGCGTGCCGGTGCGCACACGATGGAAAAAGCCCGACATCACGGCCTCAGCAGCGTCCGCACCCAGTCCGACGCTCACGTCGACCCCGACGCGCCTCAACCTCTCGAAGCCACCGCCATTCACCCGGGGGTCAGGGTCTTGAGTGGCGCAGACGACGCGTGAGATGCCCGCCGCGATGATCGCATCCGCACAGGGTGGCGTTTTCCCCCAGTGGCAACACGGCTCTAAGGTCACGTAGAGCGTGGCACCTCTCGCGCCATCGCCTGCCATCTCCAGCGCTTTTCGCTCGGCATGGGGACGACCGCCGGGATGCGTGGCCGCTTCAGCAACGATCGCGCCCTCCCGTACAATCACGCACCCGACAGGAGGATTCGGCCAGACATGACCGCGCACTCGCTTGGCCAAGTCCAAGGCGCGCTGCATGAAAGACAGATCAGAGTTGGGTGGGGTTGGGGACATCGCCATAGACTTCTACAGGATCAAAGGTCTTTTGATCTTCAAGAAATTCCAGAGGCTTTCCAGCATCCTCGGCGACCGGGACAGCCCGGTAGAAGCATGATCGGTACCCAACATGGCATGATGCACCTGACCCGGCGACAGAGACGCGCAACCAGATCGCATCCTGGTCATCATCAATTCGCGCCTCAACAACCTTCTGCACCAAACCAGACGTTGCGCCTTTGTGCCAAAGAACCTGCCGCGCACGGCTGAAGTAGTGGGCTTCACCGGTCTCAATGGTCAGCCTCAGGGCTTCCTCATTCATCCATCCTAGCATCAGTACATCGCCGTTGTCCGCATTGGTGGTAATGCATGGTACCAACCCTTGCGCGTCAAACTTTGGGGCGAAGTCTGTGCCTTCTTCAACCTGTTCGACCGTCGTTCGGGGCTGGAATTTGACTTTACTCATGGGCTTACCTTGTGAGCTATTACTTTATAACATAAAGTTCTTCGCGCAGGATCGCTGGATTGTAAAGAGGACGAGCACTTCCATGGGCACCATTGATGAGCGTATCCCCGTAACCTTGCTGACTGGGTTTCTCGGCGCGGGGAAAACGACTTTATTGAACCACTTGATCAATGATCCAGAAGCAGGTCGGATCGCTGTGATCATGAACGAATTCGGAGCGGCTGGCCTTGACCATGACTTGATCGAAGCCTCCACCGAAGAAACGATCTTGATGCAATCGGGTTGCCTGTGCTGCACTTTCCGGGGCGACATCGCCAAAACGCTTGGCAAGCTTATGGCTCGCAAACAGAGCGGTGAACTTTCCTTTGACCGCATCGTCATTGAGACGACGGGGATCGCGGAACCTGCCCCCATCGTTCATACTCTGGTTGTCGACCAACTCATGCCGCATTACTACCGCATGGATGGGATTGTGACTGTTGCCGACGCGGCGACAGGTGCCGGTACGCTGAAGTCTCAGGTGGAGGCGGTCAACCAGATTGCCCTTGCAGACCTCATCGTCGTCACCAAGACGGATTTGGTGTCCGACGCCGATCTTGCGTCCTATGAGGCGCAGGTGAGCAGGATCAACAACTCGGCGCAACGCATCTACGCTGACCATGGGAAAGTACCGACCGGCGCTCTGTTCGGATTGTCGGCTTTGCGGGAAGACGTGGCCACTGACGACATCGAAGCTTGGCTTGGCAAGGCGGAAAAACCCCAAGCGCACGACCACCACGGCAACGACCATCATCATGGACACGGCGACCATCATCAAGAACACCAGATCAGGTCAGCATCAATCGAACTGTCTGAGCCAATTCCGGCCAGTGTTTTTGATTTCTGGCTCGATATGTTGATCGCGATCAAAGGTCCCGATCTCTTGCGGATAAAGGGAATTGTGCATGTTGAGGGGATGGACTGGCCCTTTGTGTTCCATGGTGTCCAACACATCTTCGATGCCCCGATACCTCTCAAATCCTGGAGCGGGCATGATGCGACAAGCCGGGTTGTCGTTATCGCCCGAAACATGAGCCAGGGTGATCTCGACGCCAGCCTGAACATGCTGCGCATGAAACCTACGGAGGTCGAGACGGCAACCGATGGCATGATCCACGAAACCGTTGAGATGCCGTTCTGACAAATGCTGCATCTTTTCAATTCCATGGGTCGCAAGGTCGAACCGTTTGTTCCAAGTGATCCCGAACAAACGCGGATGTATGTCTGCGGCCCGACTGTGTATTCCTACGCGCATATCGGCAACGTACGGCCAGCGGTGGTTTTCGACGTTCTGGCGCGGGTTCTGCGCGCACAGGTGCCAAAGCTCACCTATGCGCGCAACATCACGGATGTGGATGACAAGATTTTTGCCGCAGCCGCCTCGCGCACGGTGAGCTGCGACGCAATCTCTGCTGAGTTCGCAAAAGCTTATCACGAAGATCTTGCCACACTGGGTGTTGCCCCGCCAGATATTGAGCCGCATGCAACGGCGCATATCGGGCCAATGATCGAGATGATCGAAGGGCTCATTGCCGAGGGCAAAGCGTACGCCGCAGAAGGCCATGTACTCTATCACATTCCCGCCTTCCCGGATTATGGCAAGCTTTCGGGTGCGAACCCGGACGAGATGCTTTCAGGTGCTCGGGTAGAGGTCGCCCCCTGGAAGCGGGATCCCCGTGACTTTGTGCTTTGGAAGCCGTCTGATGCCGATCAACCCGGCTGGGACAGCCCGTGGGGCTTTGGACGCCCCGGCTGGCATATCGAATGTTCTGCCATGATCCGCGTGCATCTGGGCGAGCAGATTGACATTCACGGCGGCGGTATTGATTTGCGTTTCCCGCATCATGAAAACGAGATTGCGCAAGGGACGAAGGCTCGGTTCTGGGTCCACAATGGCCATGTGACAGTCTCAGGTGCCAAGATGTCCAAATCGCTCGGCAATGTTCTGTTGGTGCGCAACCTGCTCAAGGAAGCCCCCGGCGAGGCGATCCGTTACGCGCTCTTGTCCGCGCATTATCGCCAGCCGCTTGACTGGACGCCCGACACAACAAAGGCGGCCCGCGCGGCGCTTGATCGGCTTTACGGCGCATTGCGCGACCAACAGGCGGCAGAACCATCACCGGATGACATGGCTCCGGTGCTGGCCGCGCTCGACGATGACTTGAACACGCCGGCCGCCTTTGCCGCGCTGCATGCGCTTGCTGCGCAGGTGCATTCTGAAGCCGACCAAAGCCGGCGCGCCCAGATCGCGGCAGGACTACACCAGGCAGGCGGCCTCCTTGGTCTCCTCCAGCAGGACCCGATTGCTTGGGCGCATGCGGGCGCTGGCGAGGTCGATCACATCGAAGCACTGGTTGCAAAACGTGCTCAAGCACGTGCCGATCACGATTGGCAACGCGCAGACGAACTGCGGGACCAGCTGCTGGCCCTTGGCGAGGAAGTTGAGGACACTGGCGGCGAGAACCGCTGGCGGATGCGCGCGTGAGGGGTTTCTTCGTCTGGCTCCTGATCCTTCCGATCCGTGGCTACCGGCTGATCCTCTCTCCCTGGCTTGGCCACTCCTGCCGCTTTCAGCCGAGCTGTTCTGTCTATGCGATCGAAGCCCTGGAAACCCACGGTCCTGTTCGCGGCCTCTGGCTAACGCTTTACCGACTGGCACGCTGCAATCCATGGGGCGGGTCGGGATTAGATCCCGTGCCGCCTGTTGAAAACCCCCGGACCAAATGAAGTTAGGTGTTCCATGACCAAACGCGGTGAAAAAATGCGGGCCGAAATACTCGCTGTGCTGTGCGAGGCCGAGGGTGCCATGTCCGCCTACGACGTGTTGCACAGGTTGCAGGCGTCACACCCAAAGATCGCACCGCCAACGGTCTACAATGCGCTTGCGGCTTTGACCAAGACTGGTCGCGTTCATCGGGTGGAGTCCCTCAAGGCCTACATCGCTTGCCAATGCGATGGCACTCACAAGTCTGCTGTCCTGTCCATCTGCGACGATTGCGGAACAGTCGAAGAACGCACCGCGCCGGGCCTTGTCGAGAACCTCTCCGGCTTCGTTGAAGAAACGGGATTCCTGCCGCAGCGACATGTCATTGAGGTGCATGGTCTGTGTTCTTCCTGCAGCTCAACTGCCTAAACTCCGGATTTAAAAACACATGAATAGCTTTGATACGCTTTTTCGGCGCGGAACGGTTGTCAGTCATCACGGCATCTATGAGACAGATATCGGTGTAGAGAATGGACGAATCACCGGTTTGGGTGACTTGTCGCGCGCTGCTTCGGAAACCACTGTCGATTGCAAAAGCCTACACATTCTCCCAGGCGTCATCGATACTCAGGTCCACTTTCGCGAGCCGGGTCTCACGCACAAAGAGGATCTTGAGACCGGGTCGCGCGGTGCAGTTTTAGGCGGCGTGACGGGTGTGTTTGAGATGCCCAATACCAACCCACTGACAACGACACGCGAGGCATTCGAAGCGAAGATCGCCGCAGCAACGAACCGCATGCACTGCGATTTTGCTTTCTACGTGGGTGGAACGCACGAGAACGTCTCGGAGCTTCCTCTCTTGGAGAAGCTGCCCGGCTGCGCAGGTGTAAAGGTCTTCATGGGATCGTCGACAGGGTCGCTTTTGGTCCAAGATGATGACGGAGTGGAAGCGATCTTGAACGCGATCACCCGTCGTGCGGCGTTCCATAGTGAAGACGAATACATGCTGGAAGAGCGCAAAGACCTGCGCGTCGCTGGAGATCCATCAAGCCATACCGTCTGGCGCTCGCCAGATGTTGCGCTGAACTGCACCAAACGCCTGGTTGCCCTTGCGCAAAAAACAGGCAAACGGATTCACGTTCTGCATATCTCAACCGGCGAAGAGATCGCCTTTCTTGCGGACCACAAGGATGTTGCCAGCGTTGAAGTCACGCCACATCACCTCACGCTGGATGATACAGCTTACGCGCGTCTTGGCACCTATGTGCAAATGAACCCACCCGTGCGCGAAAAGGCGCATCACGATAAGATCTGGGCAGGTGTCGCGAACGGTGTCGCCGATATATTGGGGTCCGATCACGCGCCGCATACGCGCGCAGAAAAAGAGCGTGCCTACCCCGACAGCCATTCCGGTATGACGGGGGTTCAGACCCTCGTACCGACCATGCTAAACCATGTGAATGAAGGCAGGCTAAGTCTGGAACGGTTCGTCGACATGACAAGCCACGGGCCCAATCGCCTTTTTGGGATTGCCGGAACAGGCCGCATCGCGGTGGGGTACGATGCTGATCTCACAATCGTCGATTTGAAGCGCAAAGAGACCATCACCAACGATTGGATTGCGTCCCGCGCTGGTTGGACGCCGTACGATGGCGTCACGGTCACCGGCTGGCCGGTGGGCACGATTGTGCGTGGCCAAAAGGTCATGTGGGACGGCGAGCTTGTGACACCGAGTATCGGCCAACCGATGCGCTTTTTGGAGGCGTTGCCGAGTTAAGGCGACAAGAAAAAGCAACTCCCGAGAGCTCATGATGGAGCCCGACATGCTAAATGGGCGAGGCAGCGGCCATGAATTCCGCGAACTTCATAACCTTGTTGAGAAAAATGAGTTTGGTTCATGGCAAGGCATATGTCATTTGGCGGTTTCGCGATTTTCTGCGGTGAAGCAAATGATAACAATCCTCGACGGCGGAATGGGTCAAGAGCTCATTGCCCGAAGTGCCGCTCAACCCACGCCTCTTTGGGCGACAAAGGTGCTCTCGGATGAGCCAGAGCTTGTGCGGGCCGTGCATGATGGTTTCTTTGCCGCAGGTGCGATGGTGGCGACCACCAATAGCTATGCAATCCATCATGAAAGGCTGATCGCTGCCGGGCTTGATGACCTGTTCGAGCCGTTCCACCGCGCGGCTTGTGAGATTGCCTGCGCGTCTCGTGACGCCGCAGGCGGTGGGCGCGTTGCCGGGGCGATTGGCCCATTGATCGGGTCTTAACAGACCGGGCCGCTGCCACCGGATGCTGTCGAACGGTTTGCCGAGGTTTGCCGCATCCAAGCCCCCTATGTGGACCACTTCCTTATCGAAACCGTCTCTGCGTTGGAGCACGTTCGCGCGACGCTCGCCGGAGCGAGCGGGCATGGCAAGCCCGTTTGGCTCAGCGTGTCTGTCGATGCCTACGATGGCACTAAACTTCGGTCGGGTGAGCCCCTCGAAGCCGTGATGGACTGCATCGAAGGTGCTGACGCGTTGCTGGTCAATTGCGCAACGCCTGAAGCGGTCACCATGGCCGTGGATGTCATCAAGGACTGTGACAAACCGTTCGGAGCCTATGCCAACGGGTTCACCGAAATCACCCGAAGCTCTGTGCAAGTTGGTGCGACGGTCAGAGAATTGTCGGCACGCACGGACTTAACCCCGGACGCCTATGCCGCGTTCGCTGAGGATTGGGCAAACATGGGCGCCACCATCATCGGGGGCTGTTGTGAGGTTGGCCCTGCGCACATCGCAGAAATCGTACGCCGACTGACCTGACCCGTTAGCTTCGGGCCATATACCCGGCATCAAATGCGCCGGGCAAAAGATCACCAATTGTCGTGGCTTCCTCTTTGCTGTCCGTGGTGCCCATCCAGACGGTGACATCGTCCTTGCCAAATTCCTTCAACCGCTGCCGGCAAGCTCCACACGGCGGAACAGGTTCCGGCGAGTCGGCAATGACATACGCCTCAATAACTTCAGTTTCTCCGGCGACGATCATTGCGGCCAGTGCCGCTTCCTCTGCACAGGTTCCCACAGGATAGGAGACATTTTCAACGTTGGCACCAACGTATATCTTGCCAGAAGCCGCACGCATGGCAGCGCCAACCTTGAAGTTTGAATAGGGTGCATACGCGTTATCGCGTGCGACCGCCGCGGCCTCTCGCAAGTCATGGGCGGAATTAGGCATCAGCATGGGCAATCTCCCTGAGGCGTTGTGTGACCATATCTTTCTCACGTATCCCGCTAGTGCAGATGCCCATCGAATTCATCTGCCTCGATATCCGCGATGGGGTCCAAAACAAGTACAAGCCGCGTTTCTCCACTGCCCTCAATCGGGGGTGATCTGTGCAGCAAGCCGGGTTTCGAGGTGCTTGGCCATGAGGTGCCGCGCAAGATTATGCGAGAGCCTGTCGGAACGCCATAAATGTCTTTGGGTTCTGCACCCGTAGCCACGTTGCCGTATTGTGTTGCGTGCCCGCGGTAGGTGCAGATCAAACGCGCGGTCACTGCATCGATGTGGAATTTGCGGCACGCATTGGTCTCAATCACGTCAAGTCGCATTCGCAAATAGCGGCTGTCCATAATGTTTGAGAACATGGCGGCTAATGCAGCTATGTCATCAATCAGCATAGTGCGTTCGTCACAGTGCGGTAGAGCATGAGCGTCCACTAGATCAGTCATCGCGTCGCGCACCATCTCCGCGCGCAACATCATTCGTGCGCGTGGCAAATCGACCGGGTCTAGTCCATCGATCCAATTCTGGAACTTTGCAGCAGGTTCGCGCTTCCAGATTGCGGCGGAACATCCGGCGTCCTTGATCGATGCTAAGCCCTTTGGCGATGATGCCAGACAGACACCAACGCATTGCTCTCGAACCAAACCATCGTGCAGGCTCATGCGGCTTCCTCAGCGCGCCGCCAGAGTGGGAAGGGGTCGGGAAGATCGGGCAAGGTTTCGGGGTCAGGTGCCAGATGTTCCGGCACAAGGCAGGAGTCGAGCGATGCTTTCAGAGCTGGCCAGTCAATCCCGGCTCCGATGAAGACCAGTTCCTGACGCCTATCTCCCCATGGCTCTTGCCAATGCTCAGCCATGTACGCGCGGGCGCTTTCGTGGGTGGGCCAACGTTCCTCGGGGACAGAGGCCCACCATGTGCCCAGTGGCTGGATCGACGTCCGCGTCCCAGCCAAAGAGAACTCTGCAACCCAGCCGGGGCGGGTCGCGATCCAGAAATGCCCCTTGGCGCGGATTACACCCGGCAAATCACCTTTCAGAACGTTCAGGATCTTCTCCGGCTCAAAGGGTTGGCGAGCACGATAGACAAAGCTGGCAACTCCATACTCTTCGGTTTCCGGCACGTGGTCTGCAAACCCGTAGAGTTCCTTCGCCCACATCGGATGTTCATGAGCCTTCTCAAAGTCGAAAAGCCCTGTATCAAGGATCGAATCACTTGGTACTTCGGAATGATCCGTTTCGATGATCTTGGCGTCCGCGTTCAGGGACCGGATGATCTGGCGCGCCGCATTGACTTTCTCGCGCCCGGCATCCGTTACCTTGTTCAAGATCACCACGTCTGCAAATTCGATTTGCTCTACGAGCAGATTCACAAGCGTGCGTTCGTCTTCTTCTTCCAACGTTTCGCCGCGATCACTCAGGAAGTCCTGGCTGGAGTAATCCGCTGTCAGATTAACCGCATCGACCACTGTAACCATGGTATCGAGGCGCGACACATCTGAAAGGCTTTCGCCCTGTTCATCACGGAAATCGAACGTTGCAGCGACGGGGAGTGGTTCGGAAATGCCGGTCGACTCGATCAGTAGGTAGTCAAAGCGTCCCTCACCAGCGAGGCGTCGCACTTCTTCAAGCAAGTCGTCGCGCAAAGTACAGCAGATGCATCCGTTCGACATCTCCACAAGCGTTTCATCGGTGCGGCTGAGTTCGGTATCCGCGCGCACGAGGTCAGCATCGATGTTCACTTCGGACATATCGTTCACAATGACCGCGACGCGACGGCTTTCGCGATTGTTCAAAACGCGGTTCAGAAGGGTTGTTTTTCCGGCCCCGAGGAAGCCGGAAAGTACGGTAACAGGGAGGCGTTGGTCTGACATAGAAATCTCCGGAGAGTGCGACGTGTTACACTATTACATATGACGTAGGTGAGATATGCAACCTACAGAGTTACATTACTCCCATCCTCCACGCTACGCTCGGGTCTTTGTCTCAGCCAAATCTAAAACAGGATGATCCGCTCCATTCACAACACCGCAGTCAAAGGCTTCCTGTAATACCTTGGTGCGGTGCGAAGCTCGTCCAACCAGTGCGACGAAAAAAGCGGTGCTGAATGTCCCAAGAGTACAGTCGAACGAACCTTCTGATTAGTGTAAGCGTCCGTTGAACCCGACCTAACGGGGCCATTCGGAGTGCGCTAAGTGTC